>JGI25383J37093_10000070_pt1 | contig 18164 bp, 17 predicted proteins | sample GraSoi013_1_20cm_4_FD_37093 | JGI IMG/M metagenome (IMG submission 37093)
GGCACGCTTCTCCACCGACACGAACGCGCGCCGCTTCGGGCCGACGTACTCGCCGCGCGGCCGGATGAGGCGGTTGTCGTCGTGCTGCTCGATGATGTTCGCCGTCCAGCCCGCGATCCGTCCCGCCGCGATCACCGGCGTGAAGAGGTCCACGGGGATGCCGAGCGAGTAGAAGAGGGGCGCCGAGTAGAAGTCCACGTTGGGGATCAGTCCCTTCGCCGCGTTGATGCGGGCGTGGAGCTTGACGGCCATCTCGTACCACTTGAACTGGCCCGACTGGCGACACGCCTCCTCGGCCATGCCGCGCAGGATCGCCGCCCGCGGGTCGCCCGCCTTGTAGACCCGATGGCCGAAGCCCATCAGACGCCGCTTGGTGGCGATCGCCTCCTCGGCGAATCTCTCCACGTTCGCGACCTCGCCGATCTCCATGAGCGTGCGCATCACCGCCTCGCCGGCGCCCCCGTGGAGCGGACCCTTGAGGGCCCCCACGCCGCCCGCGACGGCCGAGTGCATGTCCGACTGCGTCGAGACGATCACGCGCGTCGTGAAGGTCGAGGCGTTCAGCTCGTGCTCGGCGTAGAGGGTGAGGCTCGCGTCGAAGGCCTTGGCCGTCACGGTGGACGGGCGCCGGCCCGTGAGCATGTAGAGGAAGTTCGCGGCGTGCCCGAGGTCCGGCGCGGCGGGGATCGGCGACTGGCCGCTCCGGACTCGGTGGTGGGCGCAGATCGCCGTCGCGATCTGGCTCGTGAGCCGCAGGGCTTTCCGGAGGTTCGCCTCGTGTGAGTTGTCGGCCGCGTCCGGGTCGCGCATGCCGACGAGCGCCACCGCCGCCTGGAGCGCGCGCATCGGATCGGTGTCGTTCGGCATGAGGCGGAACGCCTCGACGAGCTCGCGCGGAATGTCCCGCGCCGCGATGAGCGCGACCGTCGTGCGGTCGAGCTCCGCCGCGGTCGGCAGGTCGCCGCGCCAGAGCAGGTGGGCGACCTCCTCGAAGCTCGCCTGGCGCGCGAGGTCGGCGATGTCGTAGCCGCGGTAGGCCAGGCGGCCGTTCTTGCCGTCGAGGTCGCAGAGCTGGGTCTCGGCGGCGACGACGCCCTCGAGCCCGCGGATGAGCTGGCTACCTTCCTTGTCCATGGGCGCGCCTCTCGGAGCTAGGGTAGCTGGATGGTAGCAGGAATCCGGCCTCGATGCCGTCTGACGCCGTGAGCACTCGTCGATTGCGAGCCGAGGAACATTAGGCTACTTTTTCCGGCGTATGGTGGGGGGCGACGCTGACCCAGGCCCCTTGACGGAGGCTGCGGGAGTGAGGCCCTCCACGAGCGAACGAAGGGAGGTGATGGAGCCTTCCGACCAAGTCGCGTCGCAGCGCACTCACTGGCAGGAGGAGTACGATGCACTCACGTTGGCGCAGGTCGACTCTCGGAGTAGCCCTGGCCCTCGGCGTAGTTCTAGGAGCGGACATCGCGAACCTGTCGGCTCAGGCGAGCGATCCAAGAATTGGCACATGGAAGCTCAACGCGGCGAAGTCCAAGTACAGTCCCGGCCCGGCACCCCAAAGCCTGACGGTGAAGGTCGAACCGTCGGGCCAGGGGGAGAAAGTGACCGCTGAATTCGTCAACGCGGACGGGACTCGCACGACAACGCAGTACACGGCTAATTTCGACGGGAAGGACTATCCGCTCACGGGGTCCCGGATCGCCGACACGGTTTCACTCAAGCGAATCGACGCACGTACGACAGTACGCACTGACAAGAAGGGCGGGAAGGTGGCGCAAACCCTCAGACGCGTCGTCTCGCAGGACGGGAAGACAATGACCGTCACGACGAAAGGCACGAACGCCGAGGGTCAGGCGGTGAACAACGTCGCGGTGTTCAACAAGCAGTAGATTCAGGCCACCGGGTCAGGTGCGCAGAAGCCGCTTCGCACGAGTGGCGCCCGTAGCCGCCGCGGCGTCACGCGACCGATCTCCACCTCGGCAGCGCCCACGAAGGCGGCCAGGGAGCCCAGCGCCTCCGCGAGCCCGGCCAGCGCCTCGTCCTGGTCGACGCGGCCCCACCCGGCCGGCGACACCTGCGCCGACGCGAACCAGGGCTCGAAGTGCACGTGGCGAACCTCCAGCCGGCGCTCGACGCGATGGGCCTTGGCGTCGAGGCGGCCGATGAGATGACCGTGATGGAGGATCGGCAGCACGTAGTAACCGTGCACGCGCTTGGGCCCTGGCGTGTAGACCTCGATCCGGTAGTCGAACCCGAACACGCGCGCCGCCCGGCCGCGATGCCACAGGAGCGAGTCGAAGGGCGACAGCAGCGTCGTCCCGTGCGACGGCGCGGGCGCCCGCCCCGCGCGGGCGAGCGCGGGCAGGTCACGGGTCAGCGCGAGCCATCGCCCTGGCGTGCCGTCCACCTCGATCTCCGTGACCTCGCCCCGCTCGTGCATGGAGCGGAGCGTGGCCCGGCGCGCCCCCGGCCCGAAGCGAGGGAAGGTGAGGTAGCGACTCAGGTCCGCCTCGGTCGCCGCGCCCATGGCGTGGAGCGAGCGCTCCAGGTGCCAGCGCTGGAACTCCTCGGCCGAGACCGCCTCGACGCCGAACGCGTCCGGCATCGCGCGCTCGAGGAGGTCGAAGCGCTTCTGGAAGTGCCACCGCGAGTGGACGGTGAGCGCGCCCGTCATCCATAAGTAATGCAGCGCGTGCTGGACGGGCCGCCACGACCACCATCCGCCGCCGCCGGGTGGACGGCGTCCGTCGAAGTCAGCGTTGCCCATCGGCCCGTTGCGCTCGACGGCCGCCTTCACCCGGGCCAGCACCTGCGCGTTCCGGCGGAGCCAGTCGGACCAGCCGGTGTGCCGGACACGATAGTCGAGCATGGCGCGCCGCCACCACGGCAGCATCGAGGTCGGCACGAGACACGCGGCATGCGCCCAGTACTCGAACAGGAGCCGGCGCCGGTAGGCGAGCCGGTCGAGCCGCGCGCGGTCGTACGCGCCGAAGCGGCTCCACACCGTGAGGTAGTGCGCTCTCTCGAGGACGTTGATGGAGTCCAGCTGGAGCCCGCCCACGTCTTCGACGAAGCGGCCGAGGCGCCGGGCGGTGAGCGCGGCCGCACGGGGGCGGGCGAGGTGCTGCCGCTCGAGGAAGAGCGCGGCGACGGCGCGTAAGGGGACGGGGCGCATGCCGGGAGAGAGACTACCTGAATGGCGCGACGATTTCCTCGGCGAAGGCGTGGAGCGCGTCCCAGTCGTAGGGGCCGTCGCGGAAAGCGATGTTGACGCGGGCGCAGCCGGCGTCGCGGAAGGCGGCGACCATCTCCCTGGCCTGCGTCGGGGTGCCCCGCAGCCAGCCCGAGCGCTCGCCGCCCTGGGCGCCCCAGTGCTGCCGAAAGATCTCTTCTCCGCGCAGAGCCCCCTGGGCGTCAGCGCCCAGGTAGAAGCCGAGGTTGACGGTCCTCAAGATGGTCTTCGGGTCGCGCCCCTCCTTCTCGCACCACTGGTCCAGCACCTTGCCCTTCGCGATCCACTCCTCGGGGCCGATGTAGGGCGCGTTCCAGCCGTCGGCGTAGCGCGCGGCGGCTCGGAGCGTCCGCTTCTCGCCCCGGCCGCCGATCCAGATGGGCACGCGTGGCTGGAGCGGCTTCGGATTGTTCGGCGCGTGCTCGAGCCGGAAGTGCGTGCCGTGGAAGTTCGCGCGGCGTCCCTCCGGGTCGAAGAGCAGGCGCATGCACTGCGCGTATTCCTCCAGCATGTCCTCACGGACCCCGATGCGCGGGAACTCGTAGCCGAAGGCCCGGGCCTCGATCTCGTGCCAGCCGGCGCCGAGGCCGCAGTCGACGCGGCCGCCGGAGAGATGGTCGATCGTGGTGAGCGACTTCGCGTGGAGCCCGGGATTCCTGTAGGCGACGCAGTAGACGAGGGCCCCGAGCCGGACGCGCTTCGTGTCCACGGCGGCCGCCGTCAGCGTGGCGATCGCCTCGTAGCAGTCGAGATCGCCGCCGCGGGGCGGAGACTCCTGGAAGTGGTCGGAAACGGAGAACCAGTCGAAGCCCATCGTGTCGGCGAAGCGCCAGAGGCGGCGCATCTCCTCGAGCGGCCCGCCCATGTGTCCGATGTGGATCCCGAACGTCATCGCCATCGGCGGCTCCCCCCGAAGCTCAACCCATCAGGAGCTTGCCCGGAACCTCGCGCCCCATGGTCTTGATCTGATCCTTCGTGATGCCCTCGGCGATGAGGCCGGCGACGAGCATCGCGTAGCCGTCGGGCTGCGACGGGTTGCCCGTCTGGCCGAGGTCCGTGCCGAGGATGAAGTTCTCGGCGCCGACGGCCGTGATGTGGCCCGCCGATTCCTTGTAGGTCACCTGGCGCCAGTGGCGCATCCAGGCAAGGTGGGCCTGCGGCCCCATGAGCGGCCCCATCGCGTCGACCTCCAGCTTCGCTCCCATCGCCGCGGCCTTCTTCATCTGCTCGACGCTCATGTTCACGACGTCGAACTCCGCGTGGGTGACGACGACGCGGTCGCAGCCGGCGTCGCGTGCCGCCTCGACGATCGCGAGCACCTCGGTCGGTGAGGCGTGGCCCGTGCAGAGGACGAGCTTCTGCTGGGCGCAGATCTTGGCGATCTCGCGGAGCGCGGGCAACGCTCTGCCGTCGGCGCCGACGACCTTGATGCCCTCGGGGGCGTCCTTGAAGTGTTTGACGTGGTTGTCGGCGTCGAAGGTCGGCAGCCAGACGATCCGGCCGTAGCCACCCTGCATCCGCCACATCCACTGGACGGCCTCGGGGTTGAGACCGCCCGCGGCGCCGTTCAGCGTGATCCCGCCGAACGCCTTGATGCCGGGGTTGTGCTTGCGAACGAGCCACGCGCGATCGGCGGTGAGCGCCACGTGGTTCTTGAGGACGACGGCCTCCATCTTGCGGGCCATGTAGAGCTGCGCCATCTCGTCGTCGTCCACCGCCCGCCCGAAGACGTCCGGGGCGCAGTGGTTGTGGAAGTCGATCAGCCCCTCGATCGGGCTGACGGCCGGGGGCGGGGGCGGGAAGACGCGGACCTGTGCGGCTGTCTTCGCCGGCAGGCTCCCGAACGCGGCCAGGCCGGCGACGCCGGCGGCCGCGGTCTTGAGAAAGTCGCGACGGCTCCCGCCGTCCGGCGCGCCCTCGGGCGTGTGCGGCGTCGTCGGGTGTCCCCAGCTGTGACCGCAGCAGTTGGTGAACCGCCATCGGGCGAGCGCGAACGGCTTCATGGGACGCCTCCTCGTTCAGACCCCCCCTCAGGGGGCGGGTCGAGCAGCCACGACGAGAGACCTCACTTGAACGCGGGGTCGATGCGGACGTCGACCAGGTACGGGCCGCCGCTGGCAAACGCCCGACCGATCGCGGGGGCGATNTCCGGCGTCTTCTCCACACGCTCCCCCGGGACGCCGAGCGCCCGCGCCATGCCGACGAAGTCGATGAGCGGCTCGAGGTCCATCCCGACGTACCGGTCGTCCTCGGCGGAGAAGCCCTTGAGCGCGCGCGTGCGCTGCTTGAGGATCCGGTACGACGCGTTGTTGAAGATGACGTAGACGACCGCAAGCGACTCGCGGGCGGCGGTCCAGAGGGCCTGGTTCGTGTACATGGCGCTGCCGTCGCCGACGAGCGCGAGGACCGGCCGGTCCCGGAGCGCGAGCTTCACACCGAGCGCGGCCGGAAGCCCCCAGCCGATGCCGCCGCCGCGAATGCCGAAGAAGCTCTTCGCGTCGGCGCAGCCGAAGAAGTGGCGCACGCCCTGCGCGGAGGAGATCGACTCGTCCACGATCACGGCGTTCGCNGGCGCGCGCCTCGCGAGCTCGTGGACGAGCGTGAGCGGCTGGATCGGTACCCGCGCAGCCTCCGCCTCGGCGCGCCGCGCGAGCTCTGCGCGCTCGCTCTCCCAGGCGGCGCGCACCGCGCCCCGGCGCCGGGGCGCGTCCGGGTGGCCCTCTTTGCTCGTGAGGCGCCGGACCGCCTCGCCGAGCTCGGGGAGCGTCGCCTTGGGGTCGCCCTGGATCGCCACGGCGGCGGGGTAGTTCTTGCCGAGCTCCCATGGGTTGACGTCGAGATGGACGATCGTGATCCCCGGCGGCATCGGGTCCACGTCGTCGGGCAGCGAGAGCGTAAAGAGGTCGCCGCCCACCGAGAAGAGCAGGTCGTGGCGCATCAGGAGGGCGCGGATCGGCGGCCCGAGCCGCGGCATGGACCCCGAGTAGAGCGGATGCGTGAAGGGGAAGCTACAGGTCGACGCGACGCCCTCGGTCATCACCGGAGCGCCGAGCAGCTCCGCCAGCTCCACCAGCTCCGCGAGGGCGTCGCCGTGGGCGACCGCGTCGCCGGCGACCAGGAGCGGGCGCTCGGCGTTCGCGAGGAGCCGAGCCGCCTCGGCGATCGCCCCGCGGTCGCCGACGATCCGCCGGGCCACGCGCGTGGGCGCCGTGAGGTCGAGGTCGCGCTCGGAGTTCAGGACGTCGACCGGGAGCGAGAGGAAGACGGGCCCCGTCGGATGCGTGAGCGCGGTCTTCGCCGCGCGGTGCACGATCCGCGGGAGGTCCTCGAGGCGCCGCGCCTCCGTGGACCACTTCACGAAGGGCTGGGCGATCGGCGGCAAGTCGGCCCAGAGAATCGGCTCGGTGACCGTGAAGCTCTGGTCGTGCTGCCCCGCGGTCAGGAGGAGCGGGGCGCCGGACTTCATCGCGTCGTACAGCATCCCCATCGCGTTGCCCAGACCCGGCGAGACGTGGACGTTCGCCGCGGCGAGCCCGCCCGACGCCTGGGCGTAGCCGTCCGCCATCGCGATGGCGACCGCTTCCTGGAGCGCCAGCACGTAGTGGATCGCGGGCTCGCGCGCGAGCCCGTCCATCAGCGGGAGCTCGGTGGTCCCGGGGTTGCCGAACATCACGGAGACGCCTTCCTGCTTGAGGAGCTCGAGGAACGCCTGCTTGCCTGAGATGTATGGCATACGGCCAGATGATAAGCTCTCTTGCGTGTCACTTCCAGATGCTCCGCTCCTGCGCGCCGCGCGCCGCGCGCCGGTGCCGTACACCCCCGTCTGGCTCATGCGCCAGGCGGGCCGCTACCTGCCGGAGTACCGTGCGATGCGCGAGCGGTTCGGGTTCCTCGAGCTCTGCCGGAACCCCGAGGCCGCGGCGGAAGTGACGCTCCAGCCCGTCGACCGTCTGGGCGTCGATGCCGCGATCCTGTTCGCCGATATTCTCCTGATCGTCGAGCCGCTCGACGTCGGGCTCGAGTTCGCCCGGGGCGAGGGCCCCCTCATCCGGCGCCCCCTGCGCGACGAGGCACAGATCAGGCGCCTCGCGCCGATCGACGTGGACGCCGCCGTCCGGTTCGTCTTCGAGACAGCCCGACGCGTGAAGCGGGCGCTCGCGGGCCGAGCGCCGCTCATCGGCTTCGCGGGCGCGCCGTTCACGGTCGCGTCGTACCTCGTCGAGGGCGGTCCCTCGCGTGATTACCTCCACGTCAAGCGCCTCATGTACGAGGAGCCCGAGGCGTGGCACCACCTGATGGAGATCCTCGCGACNGCGACCGCGCGCTATTTGAACGGCCAGATCGCGGCCGGCGCCGACGCCGTGCAAATCTTCGACTCCTGGGTGGGTGTGCTGGCCGCCGATGATTACCGCACGTTCGTCCAGCCGCACACGCACGCGCTGATTCGCGCGCTGACACCCGGCGCGCCCGTCATCCACTTCGGGACCGGGACCGCGGCGCTGCTGCCGCTGATGCGCGCGGCGGGCGGCGACGTCATTGCATTGGACTGGCGAGTGGACCTCGACACCGCCTGGGCGAGCCTCGGCCACGACGTCGCGGTGCAGGGGAACCTCGATCCGGCGGTGCTCCTCGCCAAGCCTCCGTACATCCGTCAGCGCGTGAAAGACATCCTCGACCGCGCGGCCAACCGGCCGGGCCACATCTTCAATCTCGGACACGGCGTCTTGCCCGGGACGCCCGTCGAGCACGTCCGGGCTCTCGTGGACATCGTCCACGACCTGTCGGACCGTAGGGTCCGGTGAGTCCGGCGGCTGCCATCGACGCGGTCCTCCTGATCGCGTTCGGCGGCCCCACGGCGCCCGACGAGATCCGACCCTTCCTCGAGATCGTCGCGCGCGGGCGGCGCGTCCCGCCCGAGCGCCTCGAGGAGGTGGCGCGCCACTACGAGCGGATGCCCGGGGGCCGCTCGCCGCTCGGCGCGCTCACGCTCGCCCAGGCACGCGGGCTCGAGCGGCACCTCGTGCGGAGCGGCGTGCCGCTGCCCGTGTTCGTCGGTATGCGCAACTGGCACCCGTTCCTCCACGAGACGCTCGCCGACATGACCGCGAAGGGCGTCAGGCGCGCGCTCGGCGTCATCCTGTCGCCGCTCCGGAGTGACGCGTCGTGGGAGCGGTATCAGCGGGACGTCGCCGACGCGCGCGCGAAGGTGCGCGGCGCGCCCGAGGTCACCTTCGCCCGCGCGTGGTACGACCACCCGGGCTTCGTCGAGGCCGTCGCCGACCGCGCGCGCGCGGCGCTCGACGAGATCCCTCCGACCGAGCAGGCGTGGTCGCCGCTCGTGTTCACGGCCCACAGCGTTCCGGTTGTCATGGCCGACGGGTCGCCGTACGTCGGCGATCTGACCACGGCGGCGCGGGCCGTCGCCGAACGCCTCGGCCACGCGCGCTGGTCGCTCGCCTATCAGAGCCGGAGCGGCGGCGCGCAAGAGCCGTGGCTCGAGCCCGACATCGCCGATGTCCTGACGCGGCTCGCCGCGGACGGCGAGCGCCACGCGGTCGTGGTGCCCATCGGGTTCGTCTCGGATCACGTCGAGCTTCTGTACGATCTGGACGTCGAGGCGCAGGCGATCGCGCGCGCACACGGCATGGCGCTCCATCGAGCGGCCGCAGTGAACGACCATCCAACCTTTATCGCGATGCTCGGAGACCTGGTGCGGGGCGCGCCATGAGGCTGGTCGTCGTCGGCGGGGGGATCACGGGGCTGGCGGCGGCCCACCACGCGCTCGAGCTCGCGCGCGAGCGCCGGATCGCCCTCGAGCTGACGCTGGTCGAGGCGCGCGAGCGGCTCGGCGGCACGATCGCCACCGAGCGCGCCGGTGGCTTTCTCATCGAGGCCGGCCCGGACTCCTTCCTGTCGGAGAAGCCGTGGGCGCTCGCCCTTTGCCGTCGTCTGGGCCTGGAGGACAGGCTCGCGCGCACCGACGACCGCTACCGGAAGGTATTCGTCTGGCACGCTGGGCGCCTGCACCCGCTGCCCGACGGGTGGGAGCTCCTGGCCCCGACGCGGCTCGCGCCGTTTCTCTCCTCCCGGCTCTTCTCCTGGCCGGGCACGCTCCGCATGGCGTTCGACCTCGTCCTGCCCCGCGGGATCGCCGACGACGAAAGCCTGGGCGCGTTCGTGCGACGGCGGCTCGGCCGGGAGGCCCTCGAGCGTGTCGCCCAACCGCTCGTCGCCGGCATCTACACCGCCGATCCCGACGACCTGAGCCTCACGGCCACGATGCCGCGCTTCGCCGAGCTCGAGAAGCAGGAGCGCTCGATCATCCTCGGGCTCCGGCGCGCGCGCCGCCGCGCGCTCGAGACGGGCGTCTCCGGCGCGCGCTGGAGTCTCTTCGTCACCCTCAAGGAGGGCATGGAGGATCTGGTCGCGGCGCTCGCGACGCGGCTCCAGCCGGGCACCGTCCTCCTCAAGCAGCGCGTGGCGGGGGTCGAGCGCCGTGGCGACCGCTGGCGCGTGGCGACCGCCGAGGGCGCCGACCTCGACGCCGACCGCGTGATCGTCGCGACCGAGTCCCACGCGGCGGCGCGGATGCTCAGGTACGTCGATCCCACGCTCGCGACGCTCCTCGCCGAGATCCCCTACGCCTCCTCGGCGACGGTGACGCTCGGTTACCGGCGCGCCGACGTGCCACACCCCCTCGACGGCTTTGGCTTCGTCGTGCCGCGCACCGAGAAGCGCGCCCTCCTCGCGTGCACGTTCTCGAGCGTCAAGTACGCGGGGCGCGCGCCGGAGGGCGACGTGCTGCTGCGCGCTTTCGTCGGCGGCGCGCTGAACGAGGCCGTGCTCGAGCTGGACGACGCCCCGCTCGTGATGCGGGCACGCGCCGAGCTGCGCGAGGCGCTAGGGATCACGGCCGCACCGGCCCTCGCGCGCGTCTTCCGGTGGCCGAAGGCGATGCCGCAGTACCACGTGGGTCACCTGGCGCGTGTGGAGACGATCGAGCGCCGCGCCGGGGCGCTCCCCGGCCTCGACCTCGCGGGCGGCGCCTACCGAGGCGTAGGGATCGCCGACTGTGTCCGGTCCGGCGAGGCCGCGGCCGAGCGCGCGCTCGGCGCCGGCGCCGTCTGAGCGCGCGCGGCCAGGAGCGCGCCTTCGTCGATGTTTCGGAACCCGGGTTCGGGCGTGCTCTTGATAGTCTATCAGCGCCAGGGAGGCTCACCGTGACCACGCTCGACGGCGATGCTTGAGGTCGTCACTCTGAAGGAGATCGACGCGATCTTCGCGGTGACCGATGCGCTCGGCATCCACCGGGAGATGCTGGTCATCCCGCTGGGCCCGGCCTCGCCCGGCCGGGTGCGCAGGCTCCCGAGCGGCAAGCTCGAGATCATCGTGGATGCTGCCCGCCCGATCGAGGAGTGGGTGAAGGAGCTCCCGAAGCTCATCGCCGCGGCACAGGGGACGTGACCTGAACGGCGGCCTCAGGCGCGAGCTGGGGCTCGTTCCGATGGCCGCCATCTTCTTCTTCAACGTGAGTGGCGGGCCGTACGGCATCGAGGACATGGTCCCCGCGTTCGGCCCCGGGATGACGCTCGCGCTGCTGCTGCTCACGCCGCTCTTCTGGAGCCTGCCCGTGGCCCTCGCCATGTCCGAGCTCGCCGCCGCGCTGCCCGACGAGGGNGGCTACGTCACGTGGACCCGGCGCGCGTTCGGGCCGTTCTGGGCCTTTCAGGTCGGCTGGTGGAGCTGGATCGACAGCTTCGTGGACGTGGCCGTCTACCCCGCGCTCTTCGTGGAGTATGCGCGGTTCTGGTATCCGGCCGTGACCCCCGGCGAGCGCTGGCTCCTCGTCGTGGGGTTCATCGTCGTGCTGACGGCGCTGAACGTGGTCGGCGTCCGCCCCACAGGCCGCGCCGCCGTGGTCCTTGCCGTCGCAGCGCTCCTGCCGATCGCGGCGCTCGCGCTCGTCGGCCTCGGGACGGCACGCGTGTCGCCGTGGACGCCGCTGGTGCCCGAGGGGCAGGGAATCGAGGCGCTCGGCCTCGGCCTCGCGGTCGTCATGTGGAACTACTCCGGGTGGGATACGCCAGCGACCGTCCTCGGCGAGACGCGCGCGCCGGAGCGCACGTTTCGCCTGGCGGCACTGCTGGCGTTGCCCGTGTTGACGGCGTCCTACGTGGCGCCGGTCGGCGTGGCGCTGGCGAGCGGCGCGATCGAGTGGCACGCCTGGACCACGGGCGCCCTGCCCGTCATCGCGCGTCGGATCGGTGGCGACTGGCTCGGGCATGCCGTGGCGGCCGGCGCGGTCGTGGGCACGGCCGGGCTCTTCATGTCGCTCCTGCTGACCAACTCGCGGCTGCCGTACGTGCTGGCGCGCGACCGCGCGATGCCCGCGTGGCTCGGCGTCGTGCACCGGCGGTTCGGCACGCCCTGGGCGGCGGTCGTCGCCTCCGCCGCGCTCTACGCGATCTTCGCCGTCTTCTCCTTCAAGGAGCTGATCGTCCTCAACGTCTGGCTCTACTCGCTCTCCTTGCTCGTCGAGCTCGCCGCTTTCCTCTGGCTCCGCGTCCACGAGCCAGACCTGCCCAGGCCGTGGCGCATGCCGGGCGGCTTCGGGGGGGCGGTGGCCGCCGTCGTGTTCCCGGCGCTCTTCACGCTCGCCGCCCTCGCGACCGCGGGCTGGCTCAACACGCTGGCGGGTGTGGTCGCGGCCCTCACCGGGCCGGTGGCCTGGCGCGCGTTCGGGCGCCGGGGAAGGCTGGGAGTCNGGGAGGGGCGNACATGAGAGGCGTCANCGCGTGTGCCGCATACGCCGGGGGCCGGCGGGTCGGCGACGTTCTCATCCCCGATATCAGTGAGGCGCTGAAGGAGCCCGACCGGTTCGTCTGGATCGGGCTGCACGAGCCCGACACGGAGCTCTTGCGGGAGATCCAGCAGGAGTTCGGACTCCACGACCTCGCGGTCGAGGACGCCCTCGCCGCCCACCAGCGGCCGAAGCTCGAGCGCTACGGCGACTCGCTCTTCGTGGTCCTGCGCACGGCGCGGCTCGCCCCGGGCGCCGACGGCGTCGAGCTCGGCGAGACGCACATCTTCGTGGGACCCCGGTACGTCGTGACGGTGCGCCACGGCGCGTCGGCGCCCCTCGCCGAAGTGCGGGCGCGGTGCGAAGCCACGCCGGCGCTCCTGGCGAAGGGGCCGGGGTTCGTGCTCTACGCCCTCATGGATTTCGTGGTCGACCAGTTTTTCCCGTTCGTGGACGCGCTCGAGGCCAGGCTGGAGGCGCTCGAGGCGGCGATCTTCCACGAGAGGTTCAGCGCGGAGACGACCGAGCGCATCTACCGCCTCAAGCGTGATCTCCTCGAGGTGAAACGCGCGGTCTCGCCGCTCGTGGACGTCTGCACCCGGCTCATGCGGCCCGACGTCCTGCTGATCCCCGAGGACACGCGAGTCTACTTCCGCGACGTCTACGACCACGCCATCCGCCTCACCGAGATGGTGGACATGCTGCGCGAGCTCCTCACGACGGCCCTCGAGGCGAACCTCTCGCTCGTCTCGGTCGCGCAGAACGAGGCGATGAAGCGCCTGGCGGGCTGGGCGGCGATCATCGCGGTGCCGACGATGGTGGCGGGCGTCTACGGCATGAACTTCAAGCTCATGCCCGAGCTCGACTGGCCCTTCGGCTACCCGCTTGCGGTCGGCGTGATGCTCGGGGCGGGCGCGTACCTCTATTACCGCTTCAAGCGCTCCGGCTGGCTCTGAGCCGGATCAGCGGCGGGCTTCCCGCCGCGGCGCTCGCAGGTTCTCCTCGATGACCGTCGCGAGGCAGTCGAGGGAGGCGAGCGAGTAGACGTAGGTCTTCCAGCCGATGGCAACGTGGTCCGGCCGCTCGCCCGGCAGTGGGGCGGGAAAGATCTCGACACTGACGTTGGGCCCGTCAGCGCTACAGCCGCCGGCGCAGGCCTCGCAGAACCTGACGCGCTCGGCAAGCCCCCGCGAATCGACGAGCGCCCGGAGGGTCTTCAGAACAGCGGCGGCGTCCAGGCGCATCGCGTGCCCGCCGCGCTCAACGGGCAGCCTCACGACGCCGGACTCGCGCGGGCACACGGTGACGACGAGCCGGCGAGCCCGTGTCATCGTAAAGAGGTCCGCGCGCCCGGCGCCCTCGGTGGGTGGCCTGAGACGAGGCGCGACCCGGCGCCGTTCGGCATGTGGCTTCTCATTCCATCTGAGTCCGCGCGCCCGGCGCTCTCGGTGGGTGGCCTGAGACGAGGCGCGTCATCGCGCCAGCCTGGCGGCGAGCCGGAGCGCGGCGCTAACGGGGGGCGCGGCGGGGGCGCGCCAGCGCGCCCGCACGCCCTGGCGCGCGACGGCGCGGATCAGGCCGGACCGGAACCAGTGGTTCTCGAGGACGCTCCCGGCCCAGCTCACGTGGACTGGCGCTCGAAGCGCCAGGGCCCGCACGGCGTCGCGGACGTGTTCGGCGAGCTGCGTCTGGCCCGCGCGGGCGATCACGCGCGCGGAGCTGTCGCCGCGACGGGCCCGCGCGAGGACGCGTGGGGCGAGGGCGGCGATTCGGCCCACCGCGTCGGGGGAGTGGACCAGGCGCAGGACCGTGGAGAGATCACCTCCCGCCGCCAGCGTGCGGAGCCACTCACGGCCGAGCCAGAACCCCGAACCCTCGTCGCCGACCAGGGGGCCGAGGCCGCCCGCGCGGGTCCAGCGGCCGCGCCCATCGTGGGCGACCACGATCGAGCCGGTTCCCGCGAGCACGAGGGCGCCCGGCCCGTCGCCGATCGCGCCGAGGAGCGCCGCCTGGGCGTCCGCGATCACCTCGACGCGCACCGCCAGGCCGCGGAGCGCGTGCGCCAGGGCGCGGCGCTCGCGGCGGGTCCAGAGGGCCCGCGACGCGACGACGAGAGCGGCAATATCGCCACGGCGCCAGCGCCGGCGCTGCCAGACCGCCCTGAGCAGCGGCGCGAGCCGTCTGAGATCCCGGTCAGCAGGCGTGACGATGGTCCTGATGCGGCCCTGGCCACGCGAGGCCGCCACACGCACCCACGTGCCCCCAACGTCCACGCCTACGCAGAGGGGAAGCGGGGCTCGTGGTTCTCCATTCCGGTAAACCCCCTTCATGGAATCAGGTGATTCCCCGTATTGAGCGGGCCGGGGGCACAGGCCGATGATTGGGCGCCGTGATGACGGTTCGCGCGTCGAAGCCCCGACAGAGTTGCCACTCTGTCCATCCTGGTATCCGGCAGCCCCCGCAGGGTCCAGCTAGCAGTCTGATATTGCACAGTTCTTTGGGTCCTGGGAGGTGGCACGTCCCGTGCTCAACCACGGCGGGGAGGCGGGGCCATGGGTAAGGCATTTGCCGCGTGGTTGATGATAGCCGGGGCGGTGGCAGCGCCCACGACGGGTCCACGCGAGACCGTGGAGTCGGCCGTGGTGCGCGTCGTCGGCGTGCTCCAGAAGACCGACGCCAGCGGCCGGGTGCCGAACGACCGGGGGGTCGAGATCAAGCGGATCGCCCGGGGGCTCTTCGATTTCGACGAGATCGCGCGCCGGGCCCTCTCCCGCCACTGGGCTGGTCGCACGCACGATGAGCAAACCGAGTTCATCGGGCTCTTCACCGACCTCCTCGAGCGCTCGTATATGAACCGCATCGAGGCGTACGCGGGGGAGCGGATCCTCTACACGGCCGAGGCGGTCGACGGCACCTACGCGACGGTGCGCTCCAANGTGCTCACCCAGCGGCGGAGCGAGATCCTGCTCGACTATCGCATGCACCTGCGGGACAGCCGCTGGCAGGTGTACGACGTGCTGATCGACGGTGTGAGCTTCGTCTCCACCTACCGCTCCCAGTTCGATCGGGTCATTCAGGCCGAGTCGTACGGCGCGCTCGTCGAGCGGCTGCGCAAGCGGAACCTCGACACCGCCGTTGTCGATCGCAAGAAGCTCTAGCCACCCAAGCGCGGGTGCTGGGCGGGGGACCGGGTCGGGGGGTCCCTCGACTACGCTAGCACGCTGAGCGCGAGGTCGGGCCGTCCGGACGGCACCGGGTTTGCGCCCAGAGGCTACGGGTTTCGGGGGTCCCCACCTGGCCCCCGGCCTGGTACCCCCGCAGTACACCACACACCACGCATGCTCTCCGCCATCGTGCTCGCGTCGATCGTGATCCTCGGCACCGCCGGGACGATGGCGCTGGCGCTCGCCTTCTCCAGGGCGGCTGGGAGGTGGGATCGGGGGAACTGAGACATCCGTTTCACAAGGTCCCCCATCCGGTGTCTTATTAGCCGGGATGGACGCAGAAGGCTTCGATACCCTGGTGGCGACGCACCACCGGGAGATCTATCGCTACCTCGTCCGGGCTACGTTCCGGGCCAGCGAGGCGGACGATCTCGCCCAGGAGACCTTCCTCCGCGCCTACCGCGCCCACCGGGCGCTCCCCCCCGACGCGAACGCACGCGCCTGGCTGTTCGCCATCGCGAGCAACGTCGCGAAGAACCACTTCCGCGCCGAGTCCCGTCGCCGCCGGGCTCACACCGGGGTGAGGGAGATCCGCATCGAGACCGACGGGGCGGGACCCGAGGGCGAGACGCTGTTCAAAGAGGCCCGGACCGTGCTCGACACCGTCGTCGCCGGATTGCCGCTCAAGCAGCGCCTCGCGTTCACCCTTCGGAAGGTCCACGACCTCGACTACGACGCCATCGGCCGGAGCCTCGACTGCTCCCCGGACAGCGCGCGGGCCCACGTGTTCCAGGCCCTCCGCAAGATCCGTCGGAGCCTGAACGGGTACGAGCTGCCGGTGGGGAGAGACGAGCGATGACACGCAAGCCTTCCGTGTGCCAGGAGATCGAGCCCGCGCTCCTCGCGACCGNCATCGGCGACGCGGACACCGCGACAGCGGCGCGCGTCGAGGTGCACGCGCGCACCTGCGCGCCCTGCCGCCAGGACCTCGTGCGCTACCGCGCGATCGAGGACGCCGTGGGCGCATGGCGCGGGGCGCCGGCGCCCGCCGAAGAGCTGGCGCACGCACGCCTGGAGTCGCGTCTCGCCGCCCTCCGGCGCCGCACGCTTCTCTACCGGATCTTTCCCTCGCCCCTCGGTCCGATCCTGATCGCGCGGTCCGAGGAGGGCGTGTCGTGCGTCGAGTATCTCACCGGCGGCGCCGACTTCGCCCACTCGAGACTGAGCCGCGACGAGGGGATCGAGGCGCTCCTGGACGGTGCCGACGTGGAGGCGCTGTACCGAGATCTTCTNGAGTACGTCGAGGGCCGGCGCACCCGGCTCGAGTGGCCGCTCGACCTGCGGCTCGCGCGGAGCGAGTTCCACCGCACCGTGCTCGANACGACGGCGCGCATCCCCTACGGCGCCGTGCGGTCCTATGCGGGCGTCGCGCGCGAGCTTGGTAAGCCCTCCGCGACGCGCGCCGTGGCGCAGGCGCTCCGCTGGAACCCGCTGCCGATCGTCGTTCCCTGCCATCGGGTCATCGGCGCCTCGGGCGCGCTCACCGGGTATGCCGGCAACAGGGTGACGCTGAAGCAACGCCTCCTCGCCGTGGAGGGCGTCCGCACGCGCCCGGCCCACCNCGACTTCCGGATCGAGCGCGACGCGATGTACGCCTGCGCAGGGACGGACGCGGAGTACTGCGTGCCGACGTGCGGCTCACTCGCCGAGCGCTCACTCGCCGACCTGACGCTCTACGCCTCGCGCGCGCGCGCCGAGGCGGCGGGGCTNGCGCCCTGCACGGCCTGCCGCCCGGACCTGCATCCGATTTCACGCTAGCGGTCCCGCGGTGTTTTAGGGGGTGGAGGAACCCCCATGGAGACACTGCTCACAGTCGTCGTCGTCGGGCTGTTCCCGTGCCTCACGCTGCTGGCCTTGCTCGGGCTCACCGCGCGGGTGGAGCGGCGTCGNGCGGCGGTGATCGCGCGCCAGATCGAGCTGACCGACGCGATCCACCGTGAGGTCGGCGCTCTCGTCGCTCCCTGGGTGATGCGGCGGCCCGGGGGAGCGTGGCGCGTGCGGATCGCGGTGCCGTTCGAGCGCCCCGCGGTCGTCGAGGCGATCGTGGCGGTCGTGCGCCGGACGNTCACGGGCCGCTTCGATCTCGTGCTCACCCCCCAGGAGAACGTAGTGCGTCGCNGCCCGCGACCGCTCCGGGAGGTACGCGAAGGGAGGTCGGTGTCGTGGGCGTGAACGAATACGTGATCGAGTACCTCGTGAGAGAACACCTCGCCGAGCTCTACCGCGCTGCAGAAGCGGACCGGCTGGCCGCTCGATACGCACCCGCGCGGGGCGCGCGACTCGCGGCGCGGGCCGTCGCCTGGCTCCGTCGGCTGCGTCGGCGCGAGCGGCAGGTACCGCTCACGGATGCGCGAGCCGCGCGATGGCCGCGTCGAGCTGGCACTTCCTGAAGCCGTACGCCGTGATCCCGAGGACGCCAGCAGGCAGGAGCGCGGCGTCGTAGGGATCGCGCAGCAGGACCACGGCGAGGGCGCGGGCCCGCGCCTGGATGCCCTCGAGCAGTGCGCGGTTCGAGGGGAAGAGGTGCGCGTCATAGAGGAACAGCACCGTCGCGTCGGCGGCCGCCGCGCGCTCGGCCGCCGCGGCGATCTCCGCGACGGTCGGCTCGATCCCGACGAGGAGCACCGTGGGAGCGATGCCCACCGAGGCGAACGCGTCCGTGAGATACCGAGGCTCGTCGGCGACCTCGGGCTCGATCGTGATGCGCTGGGCGAGCTCGGAGAAGCGAGGGAAGACGACGCTCACGCTGCCGTTGAGCGCGCGCCGGAAGCCCGGGGGCCCCGGGGTGACCGGGGTCACCGCGCGCGAGGCGATCGCCATCGCCAGCGGCGGGCCCTCGAGCTCGCGTACCGGCGGACCGCCCTCGGACCGCGCCCTCCGCTGCTCGCGTAGCCGGCGCACGCGCTCGGCG
>JGI25383J37093_10000077_pt1 | contig 17671 bp, 19 predicted proteins | sample GraSoi013_1_20cm_4_FD_37093 | JGI IMG/M metagenome (IMG submission 37093)
CGCGGGCGTCGAGTTCGTCGAGCTGCCGGGCGCCGACGAGTGCTGCGGCTTCGGCGGGTCGTTCGCCGTGCGCCTGCCGGAGGTGTCCTCCCAGATCCTCGAGAAGAAGCTCAGGCACGTCGAGGCGACCGGCGCCGCCTGCCTGGTCGCGTGCGACGCGGGGTGCTTGATGCAGATGGGGGGCGGTCTCCGGCGCCGGGGCTCGCGCGTGCGCGCCCTGCACCTCGCGGAGCTCCTCGACGGGGGCCGGGCGTGAGCCAGGCCGACCTCTCGATCCCGTTCCGCCGGCGCGCCGGCCGCGCGATGGAAGACGCCTTCCTCCAGGAGGCGCTGACCATCGCGACGACGAAGTTCATCGGGCTCCGCCGCGAGGCGTTCGACGCCTTCCCGGAAGGTGAAGGGCCTCCGTGACCGGGCGCGGGAGATCAAGGAAGCGACGCTGCAACACCTCGATCGCTACCTCGAGCAGCTGATCGGGAACGTCGAGCGCTTCGGGGGGCGGGTGCACTTCGCGACGACGGCGGCGGAGGCGCGCGCCGTCATCCTCGAGATCGGCCGCCGGGCGGGCGCCCGGATGGCGGTGAAGTCGAAGTCCATGGCCACCGAGGAGATCCATCTCAACGAGGCGCTCGAGGAGGCCGGGATCGTCCCGGTGGAGACGGATCTCGGCGAGTACATCATCCAGCTCGCCCACGAGCGGCCGTCGCACATCATCGCGCCCGCGATCCACAAGACGAAGGGCCAGATCGCCGACCTCTTCGGGAAGGAGCTCAAGCGCACGGTTCCCGCGGATCCCGAGGCGCTCACGCAGCTCGCGCGGGGCGAGCTGCGGGAGAAGTTCCTCCAGGCGGACCTCGGGATCACGGGGGCGAACTTCGCGGTCGCGGACACGGGCACCGTCGTCCTGGTCACCAACGAGGGCAACGGCCGCATGGTGACCTCGCTTCCCCGTGTCCACGTCGCGGTGATGGGCGTCGAGAAGGTCGTGCCCTCGATNAGCGACCTCATGGTGTTCCTGGCGATCCTCGCGAAGAGCGCGACCGGCCAGAAGCTCTCCGTCTACACGACGCTCGTCCAGGGACCGCGGCGCGCGGGGGAGCTCGAGGGGCCGGAGGAGTTCCATCTGGTCCTCCTGGACAACGGCCGGGTCGATCAGCTCGCGGGGCCGCTCCGCGAGGCGCTCTACTGTCTGCGCTGCGGCGCGTGCCTCAACGTCTGCCCGGTCTACCGTCAGATCGGCGGCCACGCCTACGGCCACACGTACCCAGGGCCGATCGGAATATTGTTGACGGCGATGCTCAACGGCCCCGGCTCGGTGAAGGAGCTGGCGCACGCCTCCTCGCTCTGCGGGGCGTGTGCCGACGCGTGCCCGGTGCGGATCGATATCCCGCGCATGCTCATCGAGCTCCGGCGCCAGGTGGACGAGAAGCGGATCGCGCCCTGGATCGAGCGGGTCGTGTTCACGTCGGTCGGGTGGCTCCTGACGCGCCCGCTCCTCTACGGGCTGGCGGGCCGCATCGCCCGCGTCCTGCAGCGGCCCTTCGTCCGTGACGGCGCGATCCGGAGCCTTCCCCTCTTCGGCGACTGGACGCGGACGCGCGATCTCCCCGCGGTGGCGAGCCGGACCTTCCGGGAGCGCTGGAACGAGCTGGAGAGGGAGACCCCGCGATGACCACGCGTGCGGAGTTCATGGCGCGGATCCGCGCCGAGCTCGGCAAGACGCGCGGCCTCCCTCCCGCGACGCCTGCCCGGCGGCCCGAGCGCCCGCGCGTGGAGGCGGAGGCCATCCGGGCTGAGCTCGCGGAGCGCTGGCCCGAGGCGCTCGAGCGCTTCCGCCACGAGCTCGAGAAGGTCGGCGGCGTCTTCTACCGCGTGGCGACCCTCGCGGAGGTGGTGCCGGTCGTCGCGGGAATCGCTCGCGAGCGCGCGGCGCGCCGGCTCGTGAGCTGGCACGCCGCCGAGCTCGGCGGCGATCTCGGGCCCGCACTCACCGCCCAGGGGCTCGAGCCGGTCGCGATGCCGCCGGGGGAGGTTGCGAGCGCGGCCGAGCGTCAGCGACTGCGCGAGCTCGTCGCGGCGGCCGAGCTCGGCCTGACGGGCGCGGATCTCGCGATCGCCGAGACGGGGACCCTCGTCCTCTCGAGCGGCGCCGGGCGCCCGCGCTCGACGTCGCTCTTGCCGCCCTACCACATCGCGCTCTTCGACCGGACGGCGCTCGTCGAGTCGCTCGCGCAGGCCGGCGTGTTCCTCGAGCTCTGGCACGCCGACGGTGCGCCGGGGCCCCGCGGAGCCGTCATCAGCTTCATCACCGGCCCGAGCCGGACGGCGGATATCGAGCTGACGCTCACGCGCGGCGTGCACGGGCCGAAGGAGGTGCACGCGATCTTCGTCGAGGCGTCGATCCGTGGCTGATCGCCACTTCACGCCGCGCGAGGTGGAGGCGCTGATCCCCGCGCTCACGCCGCTCATGCGCGAGGCGATGGCCGCTCATACGAAGGCCGCCGCGCTGCGCGAGCGCCTTGGGGCCGAGCAGGCGCGGATCGCGCTGGCCGGCGGTGGCGTCGTGGACCGGGCGCAGTGGCGCGCGGACTCCGGGCGGATCGAGCAGCTGACCGAACGGGTGCGCAAGACGCTCGAGAAGGTCGTGGAGCTCGGCGGCCGGCCGAAGGACCTCGGGCTCGGCCTGGTGGACTTCCCGCACCTGCGCGACGGTCGCGAGGTCAACCTCTGTTGGAAGTACGGTGAGCGCGAGATCCGTCACTGGCACGGCCTCGACGAGGGGTACGCGGGGCGGAAGCCGCTCTGATGACCTACGCCGCTGTCCTCTTCGACCTCTTCGACACGCTGGTCCGCTTCGACCGGGATCGCATGCCCGAGATCCGGGTGAACGGGCGGACGGTGCGCTCCACGGCGGGCCACCTCCACCAGGTCCTGAGATCGCACGCCCCCGAGATCTCCCTCGAGGCGTGCTACGAGGCGCTCGTCGAGAGCTGGCGCGAGGCCGAGCGGCTGCGCGCGATCGACACCGTGAGGTCCCGGCCCCCGAGCGGTTCGACCACTTCTTCCGTCGCCTCGCGCTCGACCCGGCGAGGCTGCCACCCGGGCTCGGCCAGACGCTGATCGATACCCACCGGGCCCAGCTCGGGAAGGCCGCCGAGTTTCCCCTCCATCACGGGCCGCTGCTCGAGCGTCTCGCGCGGCGGTACCGGTTGGCGGTCGTCTCGAACTTCGACTACACGCCGACCGCCGTGGACATCCTCGAGCGCGAGGGCGTCGCCCGCCGCTTCAGCGCGATCGTCGTCTCCGACGCCGTCGGCTGGCGGAAGCCCAAGCGCGAGATCTTCGACGAGGCGCTGCGCCGCCTGGACGTCGGGGTCGACGAGGCGCTCTTCGTCGGCGACCGCGCCGACATCGACGTGCTCGGGGCCCAGCAGATCGGGATGGACGCCGCATGGATCAATCCGGAGGGCGCCCCGCTTCCGCCCGGGATCACGCCGCCCCGCTACGAGCTCCGAGACCTCGCGGACCTCGGCGCGATCCTCGGCGTGTGACGAGCATCGCCCGGAACCGGGAGCGCATCTAAAGACGGAGGAGAGTTATGGGGACGACGCGCAAGGTCATCGTCATCGGCTCCGGGCCGGCGGGCCATACGGCGGCCATCTACGCGGCCCGCGCGAACCTCGCGCCGCTCATGCTCACGGGGGTGCAGCCGGGCGGCCAGCTCATGCTCACGACGCTGGTCGAGAACTACCCGGGATTCGTGGAGGGGATCCAGGGACCCGAGCTGATGGAGACGATGAAGCGGCAGGCGGAGCACTTCGGGACCGAGATGATCGCCGAGGATGTCACCGCCGTCGACTTCTCCCGCCGGCCATTCGTCGTGCAGGCCGGCGACGCCACCTGGGAGGGCCACACGATCATCATCGCCACCGGCGCGACGGCGAAGCTCCTGGGGCTCCCCGCCGAGACGAAGCTCATGGGGCGCGGCATCTCGACGTGCGCCACGTGCGACGGCTTCTTCTTCAAGGACCAGAACATCATGGTGGTCGGTGGCGGCGACTCGGCCATGGAGGAGGCGCTCTACCTCTCGCGGCTCGGCAAGAAGGTCGACGTGGTCCACCGCCGCGACACGCTGCGCGCCTCCAAGATCATGCAGGAGCGGGCGTTCAAGAACCCGAAGATCGAGTTCGTCTGGGACAGCGCCGTGGACGACGTCATGGACGTCGAGAAGGGCAAGGTCACCGCGGTGCGCCTCAGGAACCTCAAAACCGGGACAGCTCTCGGACCATCAGGTCGACGGCGTCTTCATAGCGATCGGCCACGAGCCGAACACCCAGATCTTCCGCGGCCAGATCGAGCTCCTGCCGAACGGTTACATCAAGGTGAAGCCCGGGACGACCGGGACGAGCGTGCCGGGCGTCTTCGCGGCGGGCGACGTCCAGGACCACGTCTACCGCCAGGCGGTGACGGCCGCGGGGACGGGCTGCATGGCTGCGCTCGAGGCCGAGCGGTACCTCGAAGCGACCCAGCCGCACTAGGGACTGATACTGCAGCCTAGGTACCGACGCGCAGAGACGCAGTCAGCTCGCGGAGGAGCGCGATCGTCGACATGTAAGAGAGCTTGCCGGTCCGCGGGTTCTCCGACGGGACGTTCTCGACCTCGATCGCGAGGCGGCCGAACTCCCCCACGACCGTGATCCGGTGCCGGTTCATCGTGAGCCCGGGCACCGCGTAGAGCTTGATGCGCGTCTTCTCGGGCCCGATGCCGGCGAGCGAGAGCGCGGCGAGCACGTTCACGTTGGCCGGGAACGCCCGGCAGGCCTCCGTCGCCGGGCCCTCGAAGATGAGCGTCTCCTCGGTGATCCGGTCGAGGTCGATCCTCTGCGCCTCGATCCACGGCGCGCCGCTGAGCCCGCGCGGGGGCTTCCGCGTCTCCATCGTCACCGACGAGATCGTGCCCACCTGCGCGCCCTTGACGCCGTCGAGCCCGGCGATCGCCGCGGAGGGAACGAGGATNCGACAGCGGTTGGCCTGGGCGAGCTTCACCCAGTCCTGACGGCCGAGCAGCCCCCCGCACGAGAGGACGACCAGGTCCCGGCCGGCCTTGAGGGTCTTGGGCGCGATCTCCTCGAGGTGCGCCTGGGTGGACGCCTCGACGACGAGGCCGGAGGCGTCGATCAGGTCGTCGAGCGAGAGGAACGGGGCNGGGGAGCGGAGCCCCTTGAGGAACCGCTCGGCCTTCTCCCGGTCGCGCGCCGTCGCCCCGGAGAGCCTGAGACCCGGAATGCCCTCGTCGAGAGCGCGGCAAACCGCACGCCCGATCGCGCCGAGGCCGACGACACCGACGTTCATGGGTGAGGGCATGGTATCATGCCNGCAGGCGGCGGAATGACGTCAGCGCGCACGCTCAGGGAGCCGCTCGAGCACTTCTATCGCGAGTTCGACTACACCGCGCGGGTCGAATTCGACGCCATCCGGTTTCCTCTCCGCTACCCCGATCCGCGCGATCGCGAGCTCGTCGGGCTCCTCGCCGCGTGTCTCGCGTACGGCCGCGTGGATCTCTTCGGGCGCCAGCTCGACGGAGTCCTCGCGGTGATGGGCCCGTCGCCCGCCGCGTTTGTCGTGGGCTTCGATCCGCGGCGTGACGCACGGGCGTTCGAGAGCTTCTGGTACCGCTTCAACCGGCCGCGGGACCTCGTCGCATTCTGCGTGGCGGCGCGCGACCAGCTCGGGCGCTACGGCACACTCGAAAAGTTGTTCCTCGCGGGAGATCCCGACCCCGCCGGGCCGATCGGGCCGGCGCTCGAGCGCTTCGCCCGGAGCTTCCTCGAGGCCGATCTGCGCGAGGTCTTTCCGCGTGGGCGCCGCTCGCGCGGGTACCGGCACCTGTTCCCGCTGCCCTCGGCGGGCGGCCCGTGCAAGCGCCTGCACCTGTTCCTGCGCTGGATGGTCCGCCGCGAGCCGCCCGACTTCGGCCTGTGGACGGCGGTCGCGCCGGCGCGGCTCTTGATCCCGGTGGACACCCACGTCGAGAACATCGCGCGGTCCATCGGCCTCACGCGGCGGAAGTCGCGCACCTGGCGCATGGCCGAGGAGATCACGCGCCGGCTCGCCGCGATCGACCCCGAGGACCCCGTGAAGTACGACTTCGCGCTCTGCCACAAGCGGATGTCGGGCGACTGCCGTGATCGTCGNGACGCGGTCGTCTGCGCGCCCTGCGGCTTCAAGCCCATCTGCCGCCACTGGAAAGGCCGGAGGGCGTGACCGAGGCCCTGGCCGCCGTCGCCGGGGCGCTTCTCGTCGCCCTCGTCTTCGTNGCGTGGATGCTGCTCCGCCAGATCGAGGGCGCGAGAAGCCAGGCGCACGAAGGACAGGAGTCCGTGAGGAAGGAGGTCGGCGACCTCGCGCGTCGCGTGAAGGACGAGGTGGGTGGCCTCCAGCAGCGCGTGGCGACCGAGCTCAAGGGCGTCAGCGCGGAAGTGAGCCGCCAGCTCCAGGAGGGCATGAGGCTGATCCAGTCGGCGCAGGCGACGATGGGCGACCGCCTCGACAGCGCCGCGAGGGTCGTGGGGGAGGTGCAGGGGAGCCTCGGGAAGCTCGGCGAGGCGACCCAGCGGGTCGTCGAGGTCGGCAAGGAGATCCAGGGCCTCGAGCAGATTCTCAAATCGCCGAAGGTCAGGGGTGGACTGGGCGAGACGCTGCTGGGCGAGCTCCTGGCGCAGATGCTCCCGCGCGAGCACTACGAGCTGCAGCGTCTGTTCAAGAGCGGCGAGAAGGTGGACGCCGCGATCCGCCTCGCCGGGCGGCTGGTGCCCGTGGATGCCAAGTTCCCGCTCGAGAACTTCCGCCGGATGCTCGCCGAGCCCGAGGAGGAGCGGCACCGGCTTCTGCGGAAGCAGTTCGCCCGGGACGTGAAGACACGGATCGACGAGATCGCGAAGAAGTACATCCTGCCGGACGAGGGCACCTTCGACTTCGCGCTCATGTACGTCCCGGCGGAGAACGTCTATTACGAGATCATCATCAAGGATGAGGCGGACGCGGACGACGAGGCCATCGCCACCTACGCGCTGTCCCGCCGCGTCGTGCCCGTGTCCCCGAACAGCTTCTACGCCTATCTTCAAGTGATCATCCTGGGCCTGAGCGGGCTCAGGATCGAGGCGCACGCGCGGGAGATCCAGAACGATCTCGCCCGGCTCTCCGGCGATCTGGACAAGGTGCGCGAGCCGATCCGGACGCTCGGCAAGCACCTCGGCAACGCGCAGAGTCAGTTCACCGACGCCGAGCGGGCGCTCGAACGATTCGGCGCCAAGCTCGAGGCGATCGAGCGGAAGGGGGAGCAGGCGGCGCTCCCCGAGGGAGGCGACGCGCCATGACCCTCACCGCGGTCGACTGGACGGTCATCGTGCTCTACTTCGTCCTGTCCGTCGCGATCGCGCTCCTCTACTCGCGGCGCGCCGGCGCCTCGGCCGACGAGTACTTCCTCTCGGGCCGCGCGGTCCCCTGGTGGCTCGCGGGGACCTCGATGGTCGCGACTACGTTCGCCGCCGACACGCCACTCGCCGTGACGGGGCTCACCGTCAAGTACGGGATCGCGGGGAACTGGCTCTGGTGGTGCATGGTGATGAGCGGCATGCTCACCGTCGTGTTCTACGCGCGCCTCTGGCGCCGCGCGGGGGTGATGACCGACGCGGAGTTCGCCGAGATCCGCTACTCGGGCCGACCCGCGGCGTTCCTGCGCGGCTTCCGGGCGTGTTACCTCGCGCTCGCGATCAACTCGATCATCATCGGCTGGGTCACCGCCGCCATGGCGAAGATCATCGGAATGACCCTCGGCGTCGGGAAGTGGCAGGCGACGCTCGGCCTCTTCGTCCTCACCGCGCTCTACTCGACGCTCTCCGGGCTCTGGGGTGTCCTCGTCACCGACTTCTTCCAATTCGTCCTGGCCATGCTGGGCTGCATCGCGCTCGCCGTCTTCGCCCTCGGCGCCGTGGGCGGGATGGCGGGGCTCCTCGATGCGCTCCAGACGCGCTTCCCCGACGGCGCACCGCTCCGCGTGATCCCGGCGCTCGACTCGGCGTGGATGCCGGCGCTCACGTTCTTCGTCTACCTCGCGGTCAACTGGTGGGCCTCCTGGTACCCGGGCGCCGAGCCGGGGGGCGGCGGGTACGTCGCCCAGCGGATCCTCTCGACCAAGAACGAGCGCCACGCCTTGCTCGCGGCGCTCTGGTTCAACATCGCGCACTACGCGCTCCGGCCCTGGCCCTGGATCGTCGTCGCCCTCGTCTCGATGGTGCTCTATCCGGGGCTCGCCGATCCCGAGTCGGGCTACGTGAAGGTCATGGTGGACCTGCTGCCGCCGTTCTGGCGGGGCTTCCTGATCGCCGCGTTCTTCGCCGCGTACATGTCCACGATCTCGACGCAACTGAACTGGGGAGCGTCGTACCTGGTCAACGACGTCTATCGCCGCTTCTGGGCCCGTGGGCCGGAGCGAGCGCCACTACGCCGCGGCGGGACGCCTGGCGACACTCGTCATGATGGTGATCTCCGGCGTCGTCACGCTCAACATCGGCACGGTGGAGGGGGCGTGGAAGTTCCTCCTGGCGATCGGCGCCGGCACGGGGCTCGTCTACCTCTTGCGCTGGTATTGGTGGCGGGTGAACGCGTGGTCGGAGGTGAGCGCGATGGCGGCGGCGCTCGTCTTCTCGCTCGTCGCCCAGTGGGGCTTCGGCCTCTCCCCCGACGACCCGCGCGGCTTCGCGCAGCTGCTCCTCGTGACGACGGCGCTCACGACGATCGTCTGGCTGGCGGTCACGTACCTGACGCCCGCCGAGCGGCCCGACCACTTGCGCGCGTTCCACCGACGCGTCCGTGCGGGCGGGCCGGGCTGGCGCGCCGTCGCCCCCGACACCGCCGGCGAGACCGCGCTCGGCGCCGGGCTCGTCCAGTGGCTCCTCGGCTGTGCCGTCGTCTACCTCGCGCTCTTCGGGATCGGCGGCCTCGTGCTCGGGCAGCGCGGGAAGGGCGCGATGGCCGTCATCGCGTCGGCGATCCTCACGTGGTACCTCGTCAGTGCCACGCGCCCCGCGGTCCGGACGGAAACGAGCGTGGTATAGTGAGCCGATGACGCCCATCCCCATCCAGGTCTACGGCATCAATCTCCTGGTGAAGCTCATGTCCGAAGGGCCCGCGGACGTCCGCATCCACTGCCCCAAGGGGTCGCCGATCCGCTACGGAGAGGTCGTCGCCCGCGGGGACGGCTTCGACGAGGGCGCGAATGCCTTCCGGGAAATGCCCGATCTCAAGGCGGTCGTGGCCTTCGAGGAGTCGGCCGAAGAAGTCGAGGGCCACTACTTCTACATCGCGGGTGAAGAGTACCGCGTCATCCGGCTGGACTCGGTCATCCTCTCGTACCCGCACGAGTAGCCCTCCGTGGCCCGGCGCCGCGCCGCGGCGATCGATGCCGCGCTCTCCTCGATCGATGACGCTGAGCTGATCGCCCTCACGCGCGACCTCGTGCGGATCCCGAGCGTGTTCCGGCCGGGGGATTCGACTGCGACCGAGGCCGAGGTGGCGCGCTACATCGAGCGCTGGCTCGGAAAGCAGGGGTTCAGCGTCGAGGTCCACGAGGTCGCGCCCGGACGGCCCAACGTGGTCGCCTGGCTCGGCGACCGCGACGGGGGCCCAAGCCTCCTGCTCGAGGGCCACACCGACGTCGTCACCGAGGGCGATCCGCGCGAGTGGACGCACCCGCCGTTCGGCGCCGAGCTGGTCGACGGTAGGATCTACGGGCGCGGGGCCGCCGACATGAAGAGCGGCCTCGCCGCCGCGATGATCGCCGGGGCGGCGATCAAGCGAAGCGNCGCGGAGCTCCACGGACGTCTCGTCGTCGGCGCGCTCGCCGACGAGGAGGGCGACATGCTCGGGGCGCGCCACCTCTGCACGACGCCGCTCGGGCGCGAGCTTTCCGCGGCGATCATCTGCGAGCCGGAGCAGAACGAGGTTTGCCTCGAGCAGCGCGGTGTCGTCTGGGCGCGCGTCCTGGTCCGCGGGCGGATGGCCCACGGCGCGATGCCCGAGGCGGGGGCGAACCCGATCTCCGCCATCGGCGCGCTCCTCGCCGAGGTTCCGGCGCTCGAGAAGCGCCTCCGGCGCCTCTCGGAGAAGAGCCGGTACCTCAAGCCGCCGACCGTGACTCCGACGATCGTGCAATCCCCGGCGCAGGGGATCGGGCAGTCGAACGTGATCCCGTCGAGCGCTCGGTTGACGCTCGACGTGCGCCTGACGCCCGGGCCCGACGGGAGCGCCGTCGCCCGTGAGATCGACGCCGCCTGCCAGCGCGCGATGGCGCGCCGCCCCGGGGTGACGATCGAGTGGGCGCCCGTCAACGGCTTCAGACTCGCGACGCGGGTCGAGCGGGGCGAGCCGCTCGTGCGGGCGGTCGTGTCCGCCGTGCGCCGGGTCACGGGCCGGCCGGCACGCTTCAGCGGAGTGCCGGGCTCGACCGACGGCACCATCCTCCGGACGACGCTCGGCATTCCGATCGTCACCCTTGGTCCCGGCAACCGGCTGATCCCCCACCAGGTCGACGAGCACGTCGAGGTGTCGGAACTTACCGAGGCGGCACGGATTTACACCGCCGCGGCTCTCAATTTCCTCCAACCGTGACCGATTTCGCTCCGCGTCTCCGTCCGCTCGAGGCCTTTCCCGTCCAGCACGAGGGCCGCCGGGTCCTCGCCCTCCGCGATCCCGCCGGATACACCGACGCGATCGTGCTACTGCCGCGAGTCCTTCTTGAGATCGTGTCGCTCTTCGACGGCGAGCACTCGATCGCCGACATTCAGGCTGCGATCATGCGGCAGCACGGGGAGCTCGTCTCGCGCGAGCGGATCACCGAGATCGCCGACGCCCTCGACGAGCAGGGCTTCCTCGACAGTCCGCACTTCGCGGAGCGCCGGGCCGCGATCGATCACGCGTTCCTCGAGGCCCCGACGCGCCCGGCCGCCCACGGCGGTGGCGCCTATCCGCTGGATCCCTCCGAGATCCACGCGTTCTTCGACGGCTTCTTCGCGCCGCCCGAGGGTCCCGGACCCGTCGACGGCAGCGGGCCCGGCCGGCCCCGTGTGGCCGGGATCATCGCGCCGCACATCGACTTCCACCGCGGGCGGTCCGCCTACGCCTGGGCGTACCGCGACCTCGCCGAGCGGAGCGACGCCGACCTGTTCGTCATCTTCGGCACCAGCCATACCGGCATGGCGCATCCGTTCGCGTTGACGCTGAAGGCCTACGAAAGCCCCCTCGGGCAGGTTCCCGTCGATCGCGAGTTCACGAACGCGCTCGCGAAGCGGGCGCGACAGGACTGCTTCGGCTCGGAGGGGGCCCACCGGAAAGAGCACTCCATCGAGTTCCAGGCGGTCTTCCTGCGCTACCTCTTCGCCGGCCGGCGAGAGATCGCGATCGTCCCGATCCTCGCGAGCTTCGCCCACGAGGCGCTCGTCGGCGGCCGACGGGTGGACGATGACCCGAGGATCCCGCGTCTCCTCGAGGCGCTCGGCGAGACGATCGCGGCAAGCGGGCGCCGGGTGGCCCTGATCGCCGGCGCCGACCTCGCTCACGTCGGCCCGCGCTTCGGCGATCCCGAGCCGGTGTCGCCGGCCGAGCTAGCCAGGCTCGGCGGGGAGGACCGGGCGATGCTCGAGGCGGTCGAGGCGGGCGACGCCGAGGCCTTCTTCGACCGGGTCGCCCGCGACGGCGACCGCCGCCGGATCTGCGGGCTCTCGCCGATCTACGCGCTGCTCCGCGCGCTCGGGGGCACCCGGGGCACGCTCCGGCGATACGCGCAGTGGCCGGATCCAGAGGGCGTCGTGACCTTCGCCAGCGTCGTCTTCGACGCGACGTGAACGCCGGGTCGTGTGATGGCGGTCCAGTGGGAATTACCCAAGCTCAGGGTCGACGTGAACGGCGACTGGTTCGATGACGACGTGGAGGTCACGCACCCGGGGATTCTCCTGAACCTGCGCGGGAACCTCCGGCGCGACGCGCAGGGCTACTTCATCCAGACGCGCGTCAGGATCCCTGTCGAGGTCGCGGACGTGCCCTTCGTCGTGATTCGCTTCGAGCGCGGCGCGGGCGGGTTCATCGCCTCGCTGAACGACGGGGCGCAGGAGCACGTGGAGCCGGCAACGCTCAGGATCGGGCCGGGCGACGTCCCGTACTGCGCCGTCAAGGGCGGGACGTTCGAGGCGCGCTTCAGCCGCGCCGCCGCGTTCCAGCTCCTCGGGATGGCGGACTACGACGAGCGGACGGGGCGCGGGGCGCTGCGCGACGGCGCCCGGAGCTACGAGCTCAGGAGGAGCGCGTGAGGCGCACGGTCGGCGGGCTCGGCGTGGCGCTGCTCCTCGGGGCGGGCGGGGTCGCGTGGTGGCTGACGGCGGGCGCCCAGCCCGCCACCGTGGACGAGATCGGCGATCAGGTTCAGACGCTCCCGCGCGGCCGGCTGCCGGTGTTCGGCGCGACGGAGGAGGTCGCACGGCTCTATCGCTTCGCCGTCGAGAATCCGGACACGCTCGCGTGGATGCCGTGCACTTGCGGCTGCGCGAGTTTGGGTCACACCTCGAACCGTGCCTGCTACATCAAGGCGGAGTCGGAGGGACGGATCACCTTCACCAGTCACGCCGCGACGTGAACCCTCTGTATGGACATCACGCGTGACGTGATGCGCCAGCGGGCCGAGGGCAAGTCGCTCTCGGAGATCCGCGCCGCCATCGACGCGGCGTACCTCCGGTTCGGGCCGCCGACACCGACTCCGCGGCCGAAATGACACGCGCTCCGGCCCAACGGCGTCGCCGTCCGTAGTATCCTCGGGCGCATGAACGTCGCGGCCGTGCTGATGGAGATCCTCCGAGCGGCCGGCGTCCGCTATCTCTTCGGCAACCCGGGGACGACGGAGCTGCCGTTCCTCGACGCGCTCCCGGACTCGGGGCTCGAGTACGTGCTGGGGCTCCAGGAAGCCACAGCGGTCGCCGCGGCCGACGGCTACGCCCAGGCCGCCGGGAGGGTCGGCGTCGTCAACGTCCACGTGGCGCCGGGCCTCGCCAACGGCCTCTCGATCCTCCACAACGCCGCGCGGGCGAAGACGCCGCTTGTCGTCACCGCGGGCCAACAAGATACCCGTTTCCTGATGGACGCGCCGATCCTCGCCGCCGATCTCGTCCGGATGGCGGAGCCCTTCACGAAGTGGTCCTACGAGCTGCGGCGCGCGGACGAGGCACCCGCGGCACTCCGCCGCGCGCTCAAGGTCGCGCTGACGCCGCCGACGGGGCCGGTCTTCCTTGCGCTCCCGATGGACCTGCTCCGCGGCGTCGTCGAGGACGCGGGCGGGGGGCCGCCAGAGATCGCGACACGCTCACGCCCCGAGCCGGCCGCGGTCGCGCGCGCGGCCCAGCTCCTGGCACGAGCCCGCGCGCCGCTCGTGATCGCGGGGGACGGAGTCGCCCGCTCGGGCGCCCTCGCCCCCCTGGTGGCCCTCGCCGAGCTCCTCGGCGCGCGGGTCCACGGCGAGCCCGTGTACCGCCGCACCAACTTCCCGGGTGATCATCCACTCTGGCGGGGCGGGCTGTTCCCGTCGCCGGCCGCCGTGGGCAAGGCGCTCGGCGAGAGCGACAGCGTCCTGATCGTCGGCGCGAACGTCTTCACCTGGTTCCTCCACACCGAGGGGGCGCCGTTCCGGCGCGAGCTCAGCGTCGTGCAGGTGGACGACGACCCGTGGGAGATCGGGCGGAGCTATCCGGTCTCGCTCGGCATCGTCGCCGATCCGCGCGAGACGCTCGTCGAGCTCACCAAGGCGCTCGCCACGACGCTGACGGACGCGGCGCGGACGGCGGCACGGGCGCGGGCGGAAACGATCGGCCGGGGGCGCGCGGAGATCGTCGCACGCGTTCGCGCGGCGGCGGAGGCGGAGTCTCAACGAACGCCGATCGGGCAGGCGTATCTCATGCACGCGCTGGCGTCGCTCCTGCCGCGCGACGCCGTCGTCGTGGACGAGTCGGCGACGTCGCTGCCCTTCGTGCTGCGGTCCATGCCGTTTGCGACGCCGGCGTCGTTCTTTGGCTCGAAGACCGGCACGCTCGGCTGGGGTATGGGGGCGGCGATCGGCGTCCAGCTCGCCCTCCCGGGTCGCAAAGTCGTCGCGACGATTGGCGACGGCTCCGTGATGTATGCCCCTCAGGCGCTCTGGACCGCGGCCCGGTACCGGCTGCCGATCACCTACATCGTGCCGAACAACACCTCCTACGCCATCTTGAAGTCGGGGATGCTGAGCCTCGACCTCCCCTCGGCGAAGCGCGGGATCTTCCCCGGGATGGACCTGATCGATCCCGAGATCGACTATGTGGGCCTGGCGAAGGCGCTCGGCGTGCGCGCCGAGCGCGTCGAGAAGCCGGGCGAGCTCCGCGAGGTGCTCGCCGAGTGCCTCGCGTCCGCGGGCCCGTCGCTCGTGGACGTCGCGATCGACCGCGGCTTCAAGGCGATGCTGTGATCAAGACGGGCGGCGAGTGGGTGGTCGAGGCGCTCCAGGCCGAAGGCGTCCGCCACGTCTTCGGCATCCCCGGCGTCCACAATCTGGCGATCTACGACGCGCTCCTGCGGCAGTCGGCGATCACCCACGTCCTGGCGCGCCACGAGGCGGGCGCCGGGTTCATGGCGGACGGCTACGCGCGCGCGTCGGGCGAGGTCGGCGTGATCGTGGCGACGACGGGGCCCGGCGCGACGAACGCCCTCACCCCCCTCGTGGAGTCGTACGCGGGGTCGATGCCGGTCGTGCTCGTCATGTCGGACGTCGCCTCCGACCTCGTCGGCCGTGACGTGGGCGCGCTCCACGCCGTCCCCAATCAGATCGAGTGCTTTCGCCCGGTCACGCGCTGGGCCGAGGCGGTCACCGAGGCGGGCGCGATCGCGCGAACACTGAGCGGCGGGTTCGATCTGCTGAGAACCGGCCGCCCCGGGCCGATCGCCGTCTCGATTCCGAACGACTTTCTCTTCGCGCGGGTCGAGGGAGAGCGGCCAGCGGGCGGGTACGGCCGGCGGCCCCCCTGCCACGTGGCCGACATCGCCGAGGCCGCACGGCTTCTCCGCGCGGCCAAGCGACCCCTGGTCCTCGCGGGCGGGGGAGTGATCGCCGCCGGCGCCGAAACCGAGCTTCGCGCACTCGCGCGCCGCCTGGATGCCCCCGTCCTGACGACGGTGATGGGACGAGGCGCCATCAGCGAGCGCGACGCGCTCTGGCACGCCGTGCTGCCCAACCGCCGCGCCAGCGAGCCGGTGCTGAAGGCCGCCGACGTCGTGGTCGCGATCGGCTGTCGATTCGCTCACCGGTCGACGCAGGGCCTCTTGCTGAACCTCGCGTTCGGTCCCGGGCAGACGCTGATCCACCTCGATCTCGATCCGACCGTGATCGGCGCGCTCTTCAAGCCGCAGCTCTCGATCGTGGGCGACGCGAAAGACGGGCTTGCGCGGCTCCTCGCCGAGCTCGGGGCCGACAACGCCGGCGGCAGCTGGGATCACGGTTGGCGCAGCGGGCTCAGCGCGGCGGCGAGCCCGCGGTACACCGTCGAGACCGCGCGGCTGATCCAGACGCTTCGCTCGGCGCTCCCGGACGACGCGATCGTGGTGAACGACCAGACGGGGATCAACTATTGGATGGAGTGGCGCTTCCCCGTGCTCGCCCCGCGGACCTTCCTCTATCCGGTCGGCTCGGCCACGCTCGGTTACGCGGTGCCGGCGGCGATCGGCGCCAAGATCGCCAGGCCCGAGCGTCCGGTGCTCGCCGTGGCGGGCGACGGGGGTTTCATGTACTCGGTGAACGAGCTGGCGACGGCGGTGAAGTACCGGCTGCCGGTCGTCTTCCTCGTGATGAACGACGAGCGCTACGGCGCGATCAAGTGGCTCCAGGAGCGGATGTTCGAGGGGCGGTGGGGAGAGGCGGACCTCGCGAATCCCGACTTCCGCGCGCTCGCCCGAGCGTTCGGCGCCCGGGGCGAGCGTGTGACCGTGGACACGCTGCCGCGGGCGCTCGCGGAGGCGTTCGCCGCCGACCTCCCGACGGTGCTCGAGCTGCCGATGGCCGTCGAGCCGCCCTGGGAACTCTAGCGAGCGACGCTCCGACGACGAGCCGTCGGCGCGGGCGTGGTCCCACCTTTGGAGAGGACACGATGCGGGCAGCGATTACGGCGACGGGCCACTACGTGCCGCCAGAGACCTATCCCAACACGTACTTCGAGCGGCGACTGGAGACGACCGACGCGTGGATTCGCTCCCGCACCGGGATCGCCGAGCGCCGCTTCATGTCGGTGGGCGGCACGTCCGACCTGATCGTGCCCGCGGCTCGCCGCTGCCTCGACGCCCGTGGCATCTCACCGACGGCCGTCGACTGCATCATCGTCGCGACGATGACGCCGGACCGGCTGTGCCCGTCAACCGCCGCGGTGGTGCAGCGGAAGCTCGGAGCCGTCCACGCCTGGGGCTTCGATCTCGCCGGGGCCTGCTCGGGTTTCGTCTACGGCCTCGTCGTGGCCACGAAGCTGGTGGAGTCGGGCGCGGCACGCCGGGTGCTGCTGTCCGGGGCGGATCGGATGAGCAGTGTCGTCGATCCCCAGGATCGCGCAACGGCCGTGCTGTTCGGTGATGGCGCCGGGACGGTCCTGGTCGAACCCGTCGAGGACGAGTCGGTCGGGATTCTCGACCACGTCTGTCGCATGAACGGTGAGGGGGAAGCGGCGCTCTACATCCCGGCCGGAGGAAGCGTCGAGCCCGCGAGCGTCGATTCGGTCGCCAAGCGACGGCATTTCGTCGTGCAGGACGGCCCGGCCGTGTTCAAGGCTGCCGTCACGGGCATGGCCGAGGTGACCGAGGAAGTCCTGAAGCGCAACGACGTGACGGTCGCTGACCTCACCTGGCTCGTCCCGCATCAGGCCAACCGGCGCATCATCGAGGCGGTCGCCAAGCGCCTCGGTCTTGGTCTCGACCGCGTCATCCTCAACCTCGATCGCTACGGGAACACGGTCGGCGCGACCATCCCGATCGCTCTGTCGGAGTGGAACGAGCAAGGCCGCCTCGCGCCCGGCGACCGTCTCGTTTTGTCGGCCTTCGGGGCCGGGTTCACTGCCGGCAGCGTCTACCTGCGGTGGGCGATCGCCTAGCGAGCTTGCAAGCAGTCAGCTCGGATCGGCGCGTCTTCACCTGTCACTGGTCAGTGCAAGTGCAGCGCGTCGTGCACTCGCTCTGGCGGCGAGAGGCGCTGGGGGAGCGCCGCCTTTGCGCGGTGCCATCCATCNCGGAGGCCGAGCTCGGCCGNAATCAGCGTCATGTCTCTGAGCCTCAGNGGACGACTCACGATCTGCACCTGGCCCTTCCGAATNGCCGACAGAACACAGGCCACGGTCGGCTCGCTCTGNACAAGGGAGTAGGTCGTTCCGAACTGCCGCGCGAGATGGCTGTCGGAGGTTCCCAGGAGCGCCAGGCCCACCTCCCGGGCGAGCGCGGCCGCCCTTCTGTTGAAGTCGACCTTGGGGGTGTAAAAGTGGCTCCACTCGATGGCGTCGAAGACGTCGATCTCGTCGAGTAACCGTTTCCCGAGGGAGATCGGGGCGGGAAAGAACGGGTGCGGAGCAACCAC
>JGI25383J37093_10000081_pt1 | contig 17269 bp, 16 predicted proteins | sample GraSoi013_1_20cm_4_FD_37093 | JGI IMG/M metagenome (IMG submission 37093)
ACCGTACAGCTCGCGGCGTACGGCCGGCTCGACAAGGCGCTGGCCGTCGGCGACCGGCTCGCGGCAGGGGGTATCCCCCCCTTCGTGACACCGGTCGCGCTCAGCGGCCGCCGGGGGGGGGCCACCGTGTGGTACCGCGTCCTCGGCGGCGCGTATCCCACGCGCGACTCGGCCCTCGTAGCGCGGGCGCGGTTGTGGAAGCACGGGCTCGTCGCCCGCGGCCAGGGCGACGTGCTGCGCGCCCCGTACGCGCTGCTGCTGGGCGGCGCGGTGCACCGGGACAGCCTCCGGGCCAAGGGGATCCCGGCCGTCGCCTGGGATTCCGGCCGCCTCATCGTGGGCGCGTTCGAGAGCCCGGAGCAGGCGGCGCTCACCGAGGCGCGGCTGAAACGGGCCGGCATTCCGGCCACCCTCGTCACCCGCATGGGGACCACACCATGAGATTGACCCGGCTCGAACTGTCGGGCTTCAAGTCCTTCGCCGGCGGCGTAGAGCTGCCGTTCGACGCGGGGGTCACGGCCATCGTGGGACCGAACGGCTGCGGCAAGTCCAACATCTCGGACGCGGTGCGCTGGGTGCTGGGCGAGCAATCGCCGCGGCTGCTGCGCGGCGGCAAGATGGAGGACGTGATCTTCCAGGGGTCCACGGGGCGGCGGCCGGTGAACGTCGCTGAGGTGTCGCTGGTGTTCGACAACGCGGACGGCACGCTGCCGCTCGCGTACCAGGAAGTCGTCGTCACGCGGCGGCTGTCGCGCTCCGGTCAGAGCGAGTACCTCCTCAACCGCTCGCCCGTGCGGCTGCGCGACGTGCAGGATCTGTTGCGCGGCACGGGGCTCGGCGCCGACGCGGCCGTCGTGATGGAGGCGCGCATGATCGAGGCGCTGCTCTCCGAGAAGGCGGAAGAGCGGCGCGCGCTGTTCGAGGAGGCGGCCGGGATCGGCCTGTACCGGGACCGCAAGAAGAGCACGGAGCGCCGGCTGGAAGAGACGGCGGCCGACCTGGCGCGGCTGGACGACCTGGTGAGCGAAGTGCAGACGCAGGTCCGGAGCCTAGCGCGGCAGCGCGGCAAGGCGGAGCGCTACGGCACGATGATCGAGGAGCGATTCGGGATCGCACTCACGCTCGTGCGGCGCGAGCTCGAGGACCTGGATCTCGCGCTGGGCGCGCTGGGAAAGCGGGCGACGGAGCTCGCGGCCGCCCTCCCGGGTGAGCGCGCGCGGTTGGCCGAGGCGGAGCGCACCCGCGAGGCGCGCGCCCAGGCGCGGCACACGGCGGAGGCCCGTCGCACCGAGGTCGAGCGGCGACTCAACGACGCGAAGCTCGAGGTCGGGCGGCTGGAAGGCGACCTGGCCCTCGCCGCGGAGCGGCTGCACAACGCGGGACAACGGCGCGCCAAGGCGGCCCTCGATCGGGCGAGCTCCGAGACGCGCGCGGCGCGGGCAGACCGCGAGCGCGAAGCCATCGCGGCCGAGTGCGGGGCGGCAGAGGGCGATCTCGCGGCGGTCCAGCGCGAGCTCGCGAACCGCACGACGCTCGAGCAGGAGGTGCGCGATCGTCTGCTCGCTCAGCGCGCGGCGGTGCGCGAGCTCGAGGAAGACCTGCAACGCCGGGCGGAGGCGTTCCGCGCGCTCGAGGGCGAGCGCGCGGCACTGGAGCGGGAGCGGGCGGAGCTGCGCCAGCAGCTGGGGCAGGCGTCGCAGGAGCGCTCGACCCGCGACGCTGCCGAGCGGACGGCCGCCGCGGAGGCGAGCACGCTGGCGCAGCGCGCCACCGCTCGGGCGCGCGCGACGACGGTGGCGGCGGAGGCCGTGGTGCAGGAGCGGCGGCGCGTCGCCGGCCTNAAGGAGCAGGAGACGCACGACCGGGCTGCGCGGCGCCAGGCCGAGGAGGCGGTGGCACAGGTGACGGCGCGGCGCGATGCCCTGGCGGACCTCGAGCGGGAGCGCGTCGGCCTGGCCCCGGCGGCGCAGGCGCTGCTGCGCGACAAAGCACACTTCGGCGACGCGGTGGTGGGGCCGCTCTCGGACTTCGTGCGCACCAGTCGCCGCGACGCGGAGCTCGCCGAGCGGTTGTTGGGCGAGTGGCTGCACGCCGTGCTGGTGCGCGACGCGGCGGCGATCGACGCCGTGCGCCACTGGCATGATCAGNTGCGCCCCGGGCCGCTGGTGCTGCTCCCCTGCGTGCCCGGCCCACGCCTGGCCGCGGACGGGCACCCGCTGCAGGAACGGCTCCGGGTGGACGGCCCGGCGACGGCGTGGGTGCAGGCGCTGCTCGCCGGGCACGAGGTGCTGGACGGGAGCCGAGGGGCGGGGGCGGCGCTGCGGCGGCCGAACGGCGCCGTGTTCCTGGACGGCGGTCCCGCGACCGGGAGCGGAGCGGGGGGGCCCCTGCAGCGGCGCGCGGAGCTGGAAGCGCTCGAGCAAGACGTGCGCGAGGCGGAGGCGGCGCGCGGTCGCGCCACCGCGGCGCTCGAGTACACTCTCGCCGAGCTCGCCAAGGCGGATGCGGCGTTCACCGCCGCGGGGGCGGAGGCGGAGCAGGCGCGGCAGGCGGAGCTCGAAGCGGGGGCCCTGAAGGGCGACGCCGAGCGCGCGGCGGCGCATGCCCAACGCGAGGCGACCGATGCGGCGGCGCAGGTGGAGCGGCTGTCGCGCCGGCTCGGCGAGGTCGAGGCGCGGCTCACCACGCTGCACGGCGAGCTGGAGCGGCACGAGGTCGAGCGGGTGCGGCTCGACGAGCGCCTGGGAGCCGAGCGCGCGCGGCTCGCGGAGATCGAGGCGCAGCAGGAGGCGGCCCGCGAGCAGCGGGTGCAATGGCAGGTGGACGCCGCGCAGGTCGAGGCGCGGCTCGCCACGGCGCGCGAGCGCGCCGCCCGCGCCGCCGCCGACGCGGAGGAGGCCCGCCACCAGGGGGCATCCCTCGCCGGCGAGATCGCCGCGATCGACCACGACACGGCGACGCTCACCGGCCAGCAGACCCAGTGGCAGGACGCGCTCAAGGAGCGGAAGCTGGCCCTGGGCGCGCTCGAAGCCGCCGCCACCGACGCCGGGACGCAGGTCCAAGGGGCCGAGGCCGGGCTGGCGCAAGCAGAGGGGACGCTCACCGACGTGCGCCGCGCCCTGGATGCGCTCGGGGCGGAGGAGCACAAGCTCGAGCTCGAGCGCACCGAGATTCTCGGCCGCAAGCGCGGACTGGCCGAGCGGGTCGAGGCAGAATGGCGCAAACCGCTCGACCAGCTGCTCGCCGACGCGCCCGTCGTCGCGGGCGACCTCGCCTGGCTGCGCCAGGAGAACGAGCGGCTGCAGGGCGCGATCGACGCCGTGGGGCCGGTGAACGCCCTCGCCGTGGAGGAGCACGCCGAGGAAATGAAGCGCCTCGAGTTCCTGATGACCCAGCGAGACGACCTCGTGACCGCCCGCCAGTCGTTGCAGCAGGCCGCGCGCGAGATCGACCGGACGGCGAAGGCCATGTTCCTCGAGTCGTTCGGCAAGGTGCGCGAGAACTTCCGCGCCGTGTTCCAGACGCTGTTCGGCGGCGGCGAGTGCGACGTGCGGCTCGCGAACGAGGACGAGCCCCTCGAGAGCGAGATCGAGATCCACGCCGCTCCGCGCGGCAAGCGCACCCAGCGGATTCACCTGCTCTCGTCGGGCGAGCGCACGCTCGTCGCCGTGTCGCTCTTGTTCGCGATCTTCCTGGCGAAACCCAGCCCGTTCTGTCTGCTCGACGAGGTGGACGCGCCGCTCGACGACGCGAACGTGGGCCGCTACGTGCGGCTGCTCGCCGAATTCAAGGATCAGACGCAGTTCATCGTCATCACGCACAACCCCCGCACCATGCAGGCCGCGGACGCGGTCTACGGCGTCACGATGCAGGAGCCCGGCGTGTCCACCATCGTGGGCGTGCGACTGGGCCAGATGGAACCGGTCTAAAGCGCGTGCGCCGGGCGCTCCGGGGCGCTCTGCTCCTCGGACTCGCCGTGCCGGCGGGCGNNGCGGCGCGCCGACTCCGTGTGTCTCCNGCGGCCGGCATCACNCCGCTCGCNCCGGTGGACCCCGNACTCACCACGATCACCCCCGACTTCTCCTGGTCGCTGGACAACCCACCGCCGCCCGGCACCACGGTGACCTACCGGCTGCGCGTCGCTCGGGACTCCGCGTTCGCGTCCCTCGTGGTCGATACCGCGACGGATACGGCAGGCTACGCCCTGCGGCGACCGCTCAAGCCGGGGCGGCCACTGTTCTGGCGGGTCGACGCGAGCAGCGCGACGACCGGCGTGGTCGGCCCCCTCACCGTCCCGTCCTGGGCCGCGCTCACGACGCTGTCGGCGCCGGGGGGCGTGAACACCGCGGACGATCAACCGACCTTCGCGTGGCGCTCACCGGCGGTCGCGGCGCCGCCGGGGCCGTTCCGCTACGACCTCACGGTGNGGCGCAGCGCGGTCCAGTTCGCCAATCTCCCCGAGTTCGCGGTTGGCGGACTCCCCGACACGAGCTACCGGGCGCCGAAGCCGCTCGAGCGCAACGTGACCTATCTCTGGTCGGTCGTCGTGCACGCCGGCAGCGACACCAGCCTGGTGCGGAGCGCCGGGGTGTTCATGGTCGTGGACTCGACCATCCCCCCCGCCACGCTGCTGTATCAGAACTTCCCGAACCCGTTCCCTGCCCTGGGGCGGGATTCGACCTGCATCTGGTTCGACCTCGCGGTGACGGGGCGCGTGGAGCTCGCGATCCTCGACCTGCGGGGCAACTCGGTGCGGCGCTTCGTGCCCGGGCCGGCGTTCCCCGAAGTCCTGCCCGCGGGCCGCTACGGCCGCAGCGGGGCNGGCGGANCGACCTGCGACCCGCGGCTGATGTGGGACGGCCGTGCCAACGACGGGCGCGACGTGCCCGCGGGCGTGTATCTGTACAAGTTGAATGCGGGGGGAGTAATTCAGTTCAGGCGAATCGTCTTCCGCGGAAGGAATCGGTAACGCAATGGAACTGGTCACCGTCGGGACGGGGACCGTAGCCCCGTCGGCGAGCCGGACGTCGGCGTGCCACTGGGTGAGCCGAGGCAGCTTGAAGATTCTGCTCGACTGCGGCGCCGGGGCGCTGCACCGCCTGGCGCAGTTCGGCCTCCCGTGGCACGACGTCACCCACGTGATCGTGTCGCACTTCCACCCCGACCACTGGGGCGAGCTGCCGATGCTGGTGTACGCCCTCAAGTACACCACCGTGCCGCCGCGCACGGACCCGCTCGTCGTCCTCGGGCCGCCGGGGGTGGTGCGNCTCGTGAAGAAGCTCGCCGAGGGGTACGGGCCGTGGCTGCTCGACCCGGGATTCCCGATCGGCATCCTGGACGTGCGGGATCGCGAGCCGTTTCCGCTCGACGGGGACGTGAGCCTCGAGACCTTCCCGGTGCCGCACACACCGGAAAGCGTGGCGCTGTCCCTCACGGCGCCCGAGGGACGGCTGGTGTACACGGGGGACACGGGCCCGTCGCGCGACCTGGCGCGCTGGGCGTCCGGCGCGGACCTGCTGCTCGCCGAGTGCTCGCTGCCGGCCGATCAGGCGATCGACATTCATCTGACGCCGGAGCAGGCGGGAGAGCTGGCGCGCGACGCGGGCGTGCGGCGGCTCGTCTTGACGCACTTCTACCCACCGGTAGAAACTTCTGACCCGGCGCGCGCGGCCGGCGCGCGGTTCAAAGGAGGGGCGATCGCCGCGGCGCGGGACGGTGACCGGTTCACCATCGGGGGGGGAGGCAAGTAGCAGTGCTGATCGTGATGCGACACGGGGCGACGGACGCAGAGGTCAGGCGCGTGGTCGCGGTCATCGAGGAGATGGGTTACAAGGCCCAGCCGATGCCGGGGGCGCAGCGTACCGCCGTCGGTCTGGTCGGTAACGACGGCCGCGTGGACGCGTCGCGCCTCGAAGGTCTCCCCGGTGTCCAGGAGGTGATCCACGTCTCCAAGCCCTACAAGCAGGTGAGTCGCGAGTGGAAGGCGGAGAACACGGTCGTGCGCCTCGGGGGGGGGGGCGCCGTTCAAGTCGGCGGCGCCGACGTGGTGGCCATCGCCGGCCCGTGCTCGGTGGAGAGCGAGCGACAGATCATCGACGCGGCCCGCCTCGTGAAGGACGCCGGCGCGGTGATCCTGCGTGGCGGCGCGTGGAAGCCGCGCACCTCGCCCTACTCGTTCCAGGGGCTCGGGCGGCCGGGGCTGCGGCTGCTCGCCAAGGCGCGAGACGAGACGGGCCTCCTGATCTGCACCGAGGCGATGGACCCCGAGGGGGTGGGCTACGTGGCCGAGGTGGCGGACATCGTCCAGATCGGCGCCCGCAACATGCAGAACTTCTCGCTGCTCAAGGCGGCCGGCCGGGCCAAGAAGCCCGTCCTGTTGAAGCGCGGGATGTCGGCGACCATCGAGGAGCTGCTGCTGTCCGCCGAGTACCTGCTCGCCGAAGGGAACCACGACGTGATCCTGTGCGAGCGGGGCATCCGCGGCTTCGACACGGCGACGCGCAACGTGTTCGACCTCACGGCCATTCCGGTCGTGCACAAGCTGTCGCACCTGCCGATCATCGCGGACCCCTCGCACGGCACCGGACTGCGCGACAAGGTGATCCCTATGGCGCGCGCCGCCGTCGCCGCAGGCGCGGACGGGATCATGATCGAGGTGCATCCCGATCCCGAGCGCGCGCTGTCGGATGGCGCGCAAACGTTGTTCCCGGAGCAGTTCGCGCAGCTGATGCGCGAGGTGCGGGTGATCGCGGATGTGATCGGGCGGCGGGTGGCAGAGCCGGCACTAATAGACGGATAGGCGGATAGGCGGTTAGACGGATAGTGAGGACGATGACAGGCCAGTCACGGATCGCGGGACTCGCGTTCGCAGCGACGCTACTATCCGCCTATCCGCCTAGCCGCCTAACCGCCCAGGACCCCTGGCCCGTCCTCGACCACGCGAGCCAGACTTACCAGACGATCGCCAACCTGTCCGCCGACTTCGTGCAGGTCGTCGCGAATCCCATGATCGGCGCGCCGGACACGACGCGCGGGCGGCTGTACCAGATGCGGCCCAGCCGCTTCGCGATGCGGTTTACCGACCCGAAAGGCGACCGCATCGTCGCCGACGGCCGCTACCTCTGGCTGTACACGCCGAGCACGACGCCCGGCCAGGTGATCCGGTCGCGCATCCCCGAGGTTGGCACGACCGGTCCCAACTTGATCGGGCAGTTCGTGGAGCGTCCTCGGGAGCGCTACACGGCGCGGTATGTGCGGTCCGACTCGCTCGGGGACGGCGTAGCGGACATCGTGACCCTCAAGCCGAAGACGGGGGACCAGCCCTACAGCGCGGCGACCATCTGGATACGGCGCGACGACGGCTTGGTGCAGCGGATGGAGATCGCGGAAACGTCGGGGCAGGACCGCACGGTGGTGCTGACGAACCTCAAGGTGAACGCCGGTGTGCCAGGCCGCGAGTTTACGTTTTCACCTCCGGGCGGAGTACGGGTGGTAGATCAGTAGCCAGCGCCGCGGCCACCCGGGCCGCCGTCGCCTCGTCCAACCCCCTCTTCTGCGCCAGCTCGAGCGCCGTGCGCCCCAGCGCGCGGTACAGCGCGGCGTCGTCACGCGTCAACACGTCGAGGTGGCGCCGGATCGTGTCCTCGTCCCCCCGCGCCGCGGGGCCGGTGAGCGCGGCGACCGGCTCCTGGCGGGTCAGGTTCTCGAGGGTGCCCTCCACCAGGGGGCGCAGCGCCTGCCATGCCTCGGCGTCCGACAGTCCCGCGTGACGCAGCAAGCGCTGGGCGACGGCCTCCACCACCACCAGGTAGTTCGACGCGAACACCGCGCCCGCGTGGTAAATCGCCTTCGCCTTGGACGCGATCCGGAACGGGCGCATCCCGAGCTCCTGGGCGAGTCCCTCGGCCGCCTGCACCGCCCGCGGCATGCCCTCGACCGCGGCCCACGCGCCCTTGAGCCGCTCCGGCGCCCGCTCGGGCTCCGCGATCGTCTGCAGCGGGTGCAGCGAGCCGAGCGCCGCCCGCGAGGAGACGAGCGGCGCCAGCGCTTCCTGGCCCTGCACCCCCGAGAGGTGCAGCACCACCTGCTCCCCGTGGATCGCGCGGGCCTGCGCCAGCGCGTCGGCGAGCGGCCGGATGGCGTCGTCGCGGACGGCGAGAATGACGACGCCCGCCTGGGAGATCCAGGCGGGCGGCCGGTCGGCAGGGCCGACCGTCAGCGTGAGCGGCTTCGGAACCGGCTTCTTGTTGCGTCCGTACAGCGATACTCGGTAGCCGGCCTGCGTGAGCGCCAGAGCCAGCCCGATCCCGGCACGACCGGGCCCGATGATCCCGACGACCGCGTCGCCGATGACGCGGGACCGGCCGTTATCCACCTAGTTGCGCGGCGTGACGGGCGCCTGCGCTGCCGCTATCGCCAGCAGGTCCTGGGGCGACTTGGCGCGACGCGCGAGCGCGAGCGCGGCCTGTACCTGCCGGTCTTCATTCATGTGGCGCCGCACCTCGACGGGGCGCCCGAACACGTAGCGCGCGATCTCGTACCCCAGGTCGTCGGAGATCAGCGTGCGCGCGCCCGCGAGCACGCTGTCCGACAGCGTCACGCCGCGCGCGCGCAGCCGCCGCATGACGTCGTCCACCATATCGGGGGAGACCTGAAAGTCCGGGCCCTTCACGCGTCCCGTGGCCTTCGCCTCGAGCGCGTAGCCGGCCCGCACATCCCAGTACGTGGGGATCTTGTTCCCCAGCGCCTTCATGAAGGCGCGCTCCTTGGCGGTGAACGTGTCGGGCACCACGAACAGGTCGGGACGGATGCCCCCGCCGCCGCGCACGACGCGGCCGCGGTCGGTGTGGAACACCAGCGACGAATCGACCTTGCTCGTGTCCCGGCCGAGCTCGGCGGCCTCGGCCTGCGCCAGCTGGTCTTCCTCACTCTTGCTCTTGCGCTGGATGGTGCGCCCGCTGGGCGTGTACCAGCGCGCCGTGGTGAGCTTGAGCGCCACCTCCGGCGTCAGCGGATACAGCGACTGCACGAGCCCCTTGCCGAACGTCGGCGTCCCCACGACGACGGCCCGATCGTGGTCCTGCAGCGCACCGGTGATGATCTCGGCCGCGCTCGCGGTGCCGCCGTTCACGAGCACCACGACCGGCAGACCCGGCCACGGCTGNGGCTTGCCGTCGCGGTACACGCGGGACGAATTCGGCGCGCGGCCCCGCGTCTCGACCACTTCCTGTCCGGGGTCGAGGAACAGGTCGCTCACCGCCACGCCCTGCTCGAGCAGGCCGCCGGGGTTGCCGCGCAGGTCGAGGATCAGCGATTTCATGCCTTTCTCGGTGAGGCTCTTCAATGCATCGGCGAGCTCGGGCGCCGAAGCCTCGCTCACGGGGTTGAGCGCGACGTAGCCCACCCGATCGTCGAGCAGCATGGCGACCTGGACCGAGCGGATGTGGATCGTAGCGCGGCTCAGCTTGAAGGTGAGCGGCTGCTCGACGCCGACGCGCCGCACCTTCAGCTCCACTGCCGTGCCGGGCTCACCGCGCAGCTCCTTCACCGCCTGATCGTTCTTCCAGCCTTCGGTCGGGCGGCCGTCGAGCGCGATGATCTGGTCGCCGGACTGGATGCCGGCCCGTTCCGCCGGCGTGTCGGGCAGCGGCGCCACCACCGTGATCCAGCCGTCCCGCACGTCGATCTGGATGCCCAGGCCGCCGTAGTTGCCCGACGTCGCTTCGCTGAGCGCCCGGAAGTCGTCACGCTTCAGGAACACCGAGTACGGATCGTGCAGCTGGTCGAGCATCCCATCGATCGCCATCTGATACAGCCGGCGCTCGTCGATCGAATCGACGTAGTAGTCGGCCACGTGGGCGAGCACGTCCTCGAACAGGCGCGCCTGCTGGTACACCGACCCGACGGGCGCGGCCTCCCGCTGCAACAGCCAGCCGCCCGTGGCCAGCGCCACGCCGGCGACGGCGACGAGGACCAGCGTCTTCCNGAGCTTCATGAGACCCCTCGTGTTGAGAGTGGCGCCGCCGCCAGGACTTCGCGCCAGGCNGCGTCCAGGACGGCTTGCTTCGATTGTGTCCCGTCGANGTGGACGACCCCGGGACCCTGCGCGCGGCGGTACGCNTCNAGCACCCGCCGGTGAAACGCGTCGTCCTGCCGCTCGAACCGGTCCTGGACCTTGCGGGCGGCGCGCTGCCGCTGCCGCCCGACGTCGACCGGCACGTCCAGCACCAAAGTAATGTCCGGCACAAGTCCGGTGGTGGCGAGGCGATTGGCCTCGGCCACCGCGGCGGCCGGCAACCCGCCCCCCGCCACTTGATAAGCCATGGTCGAGAGGTCGAACCGGTCGGCCAGCACGACCTGACCCGCGGCGAGCGCGGGGCGGATCACCTTCTCGACCAGGTCCGCACGGGCCGCGAGGAACAGGAACAGCTCCGCCGCGGGCGCCATCTCGTGCGGAAACTTGAGCGCCACCTTGCGGGCCGCTTCGGCCACCGGCGTGCCCCCGGGCTCTCGGACGGACACGACCTGCCGGCCGTCGGCGACCAGCCGCGCTGCCAGCGCGCGCGCCAGGCTCGTCTTCCCCGCCCCTTCGGGGCCCTCCACCGCGANGAACAGGCCCGGCACCGTCAACCCAGNGTGATGATGGGGCTCGCGGCCCCCTGCTTCATGCCCTCGTAGATGCGGGCGTTCACCTTCGCCATCAGTTTCTCGAAATTCGCCTGCGCCGCCACGACCTGTTGATACACCGGGTTGGCCTGCACGCTCTGCAGGGCGCGGTCGTACTGCTCGACCTGGTCCTTCGGGGGCTCGCGCCCTTCCTGGGTGGCCCGCTCGATGTCCTGCGCGATGCGCTCGACCTCGGCGAGGAGCTGCCGGCAGGTCGCATCCTCCTTCATCCGCTCGCTGGCCCGGACCAGCGCCTTGTACTCGTCGCTCTGGCCCAGCAACCGGCCGAGCTCCCCCGCCTTCTGGTCGATCACCGCGTCCTCCTCACGAGTGGGCCAGCAGGAACCGCGGCCGCCCGAACAGGTCCTCGCGCACCACGACCTGCGACCAGCCGTGCGCCCGGGCCAGCGCCGCGGTCTCGGCCGCACGCCGCTCGTCGATCTCGAGCGCGATGAGGCCTCGGCCGGTCTCGAGCAGCCCGCGTGCGCCGGCGAGGAGGGCACGGGTCACGGCCAGCCCGTCCCCGCCGCCCACCAGCGCCTCGCGCGGCTCGAACAGCCGCACGCCGGGATCGAGACTCGCGTACTCGGCGTCCGTGAGATACGGGGGGTTCGACACGATCGCGCGCAACCGCGCGCCCCCCCCGAGCGGCGCCAGCAGGTCGCCCTCGCGCACCTCCACAGGCACCGGCGGGCGCGCCCGCTCCACGTTCTCCCGCGCCAGCGCCGCGGCGGCGGCCGAGCGCTCCACGGCGATCACCCGGTCGAACTCACCCTCGACGGCGAGGCTCAACGCGATGCACCCGCAGCCCGTTCCAATATCCGCCGCGACGCCACCCCTCCCTCTTCCCTCTTCCCTCTCCCCCGCGCCGCGAGCCCACTCCAACACTAGTTCCACGAGCCCCTCTGTCTCGGGCCGCGGGATGAGCGCGCGCGAGTCGATCTGCAACTCGAGCGTGCGAAAGCCGACGCTCCCGACCGCGTAGGCAAATGGGACGCCACGCGCGCGGCGCTCGACGGCCTCCCGGAACCGCCGCGCCACCTCAGGCGAGGGCTCCCGGTCGCGTCGCAGCCAGACGTCGCCCCGCCGGGTCCCGTCTCCGGCGACCGCAGCCCACAACGTCGTGGCCTCCCGCCGGGGATCGGGCACTCCCGCTCGCTCCAGCAGCGCGACCGCCTCCTCCAGCGCTGCGGCGATCGAGGACGCCGAGCCGCGCACCGCGCGCTCAAGCACTGAGCCGCTCCTTCTCTCCCGCGAGCCGCAGCGCGTTGATCACATCGTCGAGATTGCCGTCCAGCACCTCGGAAAGATTGTGGACGGTGTAGTGGATGCGATGGTCGGTGACCCGGTTCTGCGGGAAGTTGTACGTACGGATCTTCTGCGACCGGTCGCCGGTGCCGACCTGGGCGCGCCGCTCCCGGGCCCGCGCCGCTTCCTGCTCGGCGAGCATCTTGTCGAGCAGCCGCGAGCGCAGCACCTCGAGCGCCTTGATCTTGTTTTGGAGCTGGCTCTTCTGGTCCTGGCACTGCACCACGAGGCCGGTGGGGAGGTGTGTGACCCGGACGGCGCTGTCGGTGGTGTTGACGCTCTGACCGCCGGGTCCCTGCGAGCGGAACACGTCGATCCGCAGGTCTTTCTCTTCGATCTTGACGTCGACGTCCTCGGCCTCGGGGAGCACGGCCACCGTAGCGGCGGACGTATGCCGCCGGCCCTGCGCCTCGGTCTCGGGGATCCGCTGTACCCGGTGCACGCCCGACTCGTAGCGCAGCGTGCCGTAGACGCCCGGCCCCCGGGCGGCGAAGATCGCCTCCTTCAGGCCCCCGAGATTCCCTTCGGACAGCGAGACAACCTCGACCTTCCAGCCCTTCCGCTCCGCGAACCGGGTGTACATCCGGAACAGCTCCGCGGCGAACAGCGCCGCCTCGTCGCCACCGGTGCCGGCGCGGATCTCGACGATCGCGTCGCGGTCGTCCAGCGGATCGCGGGGGGTCAACAGCTCGGCGAGGTGGCGCGCAGCCGCTCCACCTCGGGGCGCAGCCGCTCGACGTCGGCCCGGGCGAGCTGCGACAGCTCGGGGTCGCGATCCTCGAGCACTTCGCGCGCCTGGGCGAGCTCGGCCTCAAGCCGCCCCAGGCGATCGTGCGTCTGGCGGATCTCGTCGAGTTGCGCGTGCTCGCGGCCGAGCTGCTTCAGCTTGGCCGGATTCCGCGCGGTCTCGGGGTCGGCCAGCTGGCGGGCGACCTCCTCCGCCCGCGCGAGCGCCTGGCGGAGTCGGGCCTCCATCGCTCAGCCGGTGGCCTTGTCGCCGAGGGGGGGCGTGGTCGCCCCGTATTTCTGGCGGAACCGCTCCACCCGCCCGGCCGTGTCCACCAGCTTCTGCTTGCCGGTGAAGTACGGGTGGCACTTGGCGCAGACTTCGACGTGGATCAGGGGCACGGTCGAGCGCGTGACGAAGCTGTTGCCGCACGCGCACTGCACGGTGGCCCGCTGATACGTGGGGTGAATCCCGGGTTTCAAGCTCCACATCCTTGCCTAGAAGTCGAACAGCACGAAACGCGGAAATATAACTGGCATCACGAGTTGGCGGCAAGCGTCCGCTCTTGCGCCGAACTGGCAGCGGACGTAAGCTTGCCCGTCCCTCACCCCTCAAGCCCTAGGGAAAGCGCGCGTGTCGGTTACGGCCATCCTCCAGAAAGTCCCGCTGTTCAGCCAGTTGTCGCCCCCCGAGCTCGACCGGGTGGCGGAGATCACGCGCGAGCGTAGCTACCCCCGGAACTCGGTCATCCTGTTCGAGGACGACCCGGGAGACGCCCTCTACGTGGTCGCCAAGGGGCAGGTCAAGGTCGTGCTCATCGGCGAGGACGGCCGCGAGGTCATCCTCTCGGTGCTGAGCGAGGGCGACTTCTTCGGCGAGATGTCGCTGATCGACGAAGAGCCCCGGTCGGCGCACGTGATCGCGATGGAGGATTCCAACCTGCTCGTGATCCGCCGCGAGGACTTCCAGGTGATTCTGCAGCAGTCGCCGGGCATCGCGCTCGCGCTGCTGCGCGAGCTGTCGCGGCGGTTGCGGCGCGTGGACGAGAAGGTCGGCAGCCTGGTGCTGCTCGACGTGAACGGACGCGTCGCCCAGCTGCTCCTCGACCTCGCCGACGAAGCGGGCTCGGACCGCATCACCCGCCGCCTCACGCACCACACCATCGCGCAGATGATCGGCTCGTCGCGCGAGACCGTGAGCCGCACGATGCGCGAGCTGGTCGAGAAGGGCCACATCGAGATCAGCCGCCGGGAGATTCTTATCCGCGACCGCGCCGCCCTCGAGGCATCGGCAGGCCGGTCGTGAGGTGCGTCACCGCACCCCGGTGAGGCGCTCGCTTGTCCTACCTCCATATCTTTCCGTAGCTTAGCGCGAGGGAGTCGCGTTGCCGCAACGCATGGCCTACACGGTGACGTTCTGGGGGACGCGGGGCTCGATCCCCACTCCCGGACCTCACACGGCGCGCTACGGCGGCAACACGCCGTGCGTCGCCGTCGAGAGTTCCGGGGGCCAGGTGGTCATCCTCGACGCCGGCACGGGCATTCGCGCCCTGGGGCTGGAGCTGGTGGAGCGGCAAAACGGCGCCGTGCGCGCCGAGATCCTGCTGTCGCACGCTCATTGGGACCATATCCAGGGATTGCCGCACTTCAAGCCGTTTTTCGCGCCGGGCAATGCGGTGCGCATCTGGGGGTCGCGCCAGGGCACGACGTCGCTCGAGGCCATCCTGCGGCAGCAGATGGACCCGGCGGTGTTCCCCGTGCCGCTCGACGCGCTGTCGGCGCAGCTGACGGTGCAGCAGGTCGACCCGGGGGGGGGCGAGTTCACGGTGGGGGCGTTTCGGGTGAGGGCGATGCGGCTGCGCCATCCCGGCACGACGCTCGGGTTCCGGCTCACGCCGGCGGCCGCGGGGAGCGGGGGGGGGCCGAGCATGGCGTATGTGACCGACAACGAGCTGGGCTCGGGGGGCAACTACGGGACGCCGGCATCATGGCACAAGGAGTTCGTGGCGTTCCTCGCCGACACCGAGCTGCTGATCCACGACGCGATGTACACGCCCCCGGAGCTCGAGGAGCATCGGGGGTGGGGCCACTCGACGTTCGAGGAGGCGGTGGCGCTTGCGGCCGAGGCGGGCGTCCGGCGGCTCGTGCTGTTCCACCATGAGCCCGAGCACGGTGACACGGACATGGACGGACTGCTCGCGGCAGCGCGGCGCCTGGCGAAAGCGAAGGGCAAGCCCGGCGAAGTGCTGGCGGCGCAGGAAGGGATGAAACTGACCCTCTGATCGAGGAGCATGTTATGCGTTCGCGTTGGGTCGTCGCACTGCTGTCGCTCGGCTTCGTCGCGCTCCCCGCGTGCGGCCGGCTCGCGGCGCAGGCCCGGGGTCAGGACACCCGGCCCGGGGTCGCCGTGATGCCGTTCGACAACGGCGGCTCCTACGGCCAGGACCGGGAGAACTTCGACGCGTTGCAGAAGGGCATCGCAGGCATGCTCATCTCGGAGCTGGCGGCGAACCCGGCCGCCCGCGTGGTGGAGCGCGAGGAGATCCAGAAGCTGATTGAGGAGCAGAATCTCGGAGCGTCGGGGCGCGTGGACGCCCAGACCGCGGCCAAAATCGGCAAGCTGGTCGGCGCACGCTACGTGGTGCTGGGCACGTTCATCGACTTCTACGGCGACTTTCGGGTCGACGCCCGCCTCGTGAGCGTCGAGACGAGCGAGATCGTGAAGGTCGAGAAGGACCAGGCGCAGCGTGACCACCTGTTCCAGATCATCCAGAACGTCGCGGGACGCCTGATGAAGGACGCGAACCTGCCGCCCCTGCCGAAGCAGGCGTCGGATCAACGGATGAGCCGGCAGATTCCCACCGAGGCGCTGACGTATTACTCGCGGGCGCTGCTGTACCAGGACCGGGGGCAGAAGGACAAGGCGGTCGAGATGTATCAGAAGGCGCTGGCGGTCTTCCCTGACTACAGCGAGGCCCAGACGGGCCTCCAGCGCGTCAAGACCTCGTGATGGGGCCTTGAGATACCTCCTCCTGCACACGCCCGCCTGGGATCCGGGGAGCGTCCGGCCCGCCCTCGAGGGCGCGCAGATCGAGATGCGCGAGACNCGGCTGCCGCGCGACCTCGCGGTCGACGAACGGCCGACGGTGTTCGTGCTCGACTCCGAGAGCCGCTCGGTGTTCCCACTCGACGTGCTGCGCGCCTTCGTGGACGCGGGGGGCGGGATCGTGGCCCTGGGGCGCAACGGCGAGGCGGACGTGCCGCCGGAGATTCCCGCCGAGCTCCTCTCCGGCTTCGTGCGCCAGCCGGCGGGCCAGCGGCAGCTGCTCGTCGCCGTGCGCGCGGGTTACCGCGAGGCGGCGGCGCGCATGGAGACGGCGCGCGCCCGCTCCGAAGCCGCGAGCCGCAGCCGCGAGATCGGCGAGCTCACGCGCATCGGCGTCGCCCTCGGCACCGAGCGCGACGTCAAAACCCTGCTCGACCTGATCCTCACCCAGGCCCGCCGCATCACGTCGTCCGACGCGGGGAGCCTGTACCTGGTCGAGCTGAGTGAGCAGGGACAGCGGCGCCTGCGCTTCCGCCTCGCCCAGACGTACTCCAAGCCCGAAGCGCCGTTCGTCGAGTTCACGATGCCGGTGGACCGCACCAGCCTGGCAGGCTACGCCGCCGTCACGGGCGAGCCGCTGGTGATCGACGACGCGTACTTCCTCCCGCCCGACGTGGAGTACAGCATCAACCGGTCGTTCGACGAGCGGTACGGCTATCGCACCAAGTCGATGCTCGTGATCCCGATGAAGGACCACCGGGACGAGGTCATCGGCGTGCTGCAGCTCATCAACCGCAAGCGCAACTTCGAGATGGTGCTCGCCACGCCGGCGGACGTCGAGGAGCAGGTGGTGCCGTTCTCCAAGCGCACGGTCGAGCTCGTGACGGCGCTCGCGGGTCAGGCGGCGGTCGCGATCGAGAACAGTCAGCTGTACGAGCGCATCGAACAGATGTTCGAGGGGTTCGTGAAGGCGGCGGTGCACGCGATCGAGCAGCGCGACCCGACGACGTTCGGACACTCGGGCCGCGTCGCGAACATGACGATCGGCCTCGCCGAGGTCGTGGACCGGGCGGGGGACGGCGACTACCGCGCCGTGAAGTTCAGCCGCGAGCAGCTCCGGGAGATCCGCTATGCCGGCCTGCTGCACGACTTCGGCAAGGTGGGCGTGCGGGAGCAGGTGCTCGTGAAGGCCAAGAAGCTCTACCCGCTGCAGCTCGACCTCATCCAGCAGCGGCACGACTTCGTGCGGCGCACCACGGAGCGCGAGTTCTGGCGCAAGCGGGCCGAGTTTCTCGAGAAGCACGGTCGCACCGGGTACGAGAAGTTCCTCCGAACGCTGGAAGAGGAGCACGGCCGGGAGGTCGAGACACTCGACCGCTTCCTCGACGCCGTGCTCCACGCCAACGAGCCGACGGTGCTGCCGGCGCGGCGCTTCGAGGAGTTATCGGCGCTCGCGCGGCGCACCTACGAAGACACGGCGGGGAAGGCGCGCCCGTATCTCACCGACGAGGAGATGCGCTACCT
>JGI25383J37093_10000082_pt1 | contig 17239 bp, 29 predicted proteins | sample GraSoi013_1_20cm_4_FD_37093 | JGI IMG/M metagenome (IMG submission 37093)
CCGCACACCAAGTTCAAGGCCGAGGCGTACGTTCTCACCAAGGAAGAGGGCGGGCGACACACGCCGTTCTTCACCGGGTACCGGCCGCAGTTCTACTTTCGGACCACGGACGTGACCGGAGACGTGAAGCTGCCGTCGGGGGTGGAGATGGTGATGCCGGGAGACAACGTGTCGGCAGAGATTCAGTTGATCACGCCCGTGGCGCTGGAGAAGGGGCTGCGGTTTGCCATCCGCGAAGGTGGCCACACCGTCGGTGCCGGCGCCGTTACCGACATTCTGGAGTAGCCATGCCAGCCGGAGAAAAAATTCGCATCCGCCTGAAGGCTTACGACCACCGCATCCTCGACCCCAGTCCACGCGAGAGATCGTCGAGACGGCCAAGCGCACCGGCGCCGAAGTGGCCGGGCCGATTCCCCTGCCCACCACGATCAACCGGTGGACCGTGCTCCGCTCGCCGCACGTGGACAAGAAATCGCGCGAGCAGTTCGAGATGCGCACGCACAAGCGCCTGATCGACATCCTCGAACCCACGCCGGATACCGTGGACGCGCTGATGAAGCTTGACCTGCCACCCGGCGTGGATGTGGAGATCAAGGCCTTCGGGCGCGAGCACGCGGCCAAGTAGTCCAGCGAGGAGCTGAGCGAGCCAATGGCTGTCAACGGGATACTCGGAATCAAGCTGGGGATGGCGCAGGTGTTTGCCGACGATGGCACCGCGGTGCCCTGCACGGTGCTGCAGGCTGGCCCGTGTGTGGTGGTGCAGCGCCGCACCGCGCAGAAGGATGGCTACGAAGCGGTGCAGTTGGGCCTGGTGGAGTTCATCAAGCCGCAGCGCATTACCAAGCCCATGGCCGGCCACTTCAAGAAAGCGAATGCGGCTCCGATGCGCCTGCTGGGTGAGGTGCGGTTGGAAGATTCAGCCGAAGAAACGAAGGTCGGCGACCGCGTTTTGGTTGACCGCTTCCAGCCCGGCGAGTATGTGGACATCACGGGCGTAAGCAAGGGCAAAGGTTTTCAAGGCGGCGTCAAGCGGTGGCACTACCGCGGCGGCGACTCCACGCATGGTTCCATGTTTCACCGCGCGCCGGGCGGTATCGGCGCGAGCTCGTTCCCTTCGCGCGTCTGGCCGGGGCAGCATTTCCCCGGGCACATGGGCAATCAGCGCGTCACGGTGAAAAACTTGCGCGTGGTTAAAGTGGATACGGAAGAGAATCTTTTGTTGGTGCGGGGCGCGGTGCCGGGGCCCAATGGCAGCTACATCCTGATCCGCAAGGCGCAGAAAGCCAAATAACCGGCGAAGGATGCCAAAACCATGGCCGTCGTGGACGTGATGAATTTGGAAGGCAAGAAGGTGGGCGAGGTGGCGCTCGCTGACGCGGTGTTTGCCGCGAAGGTGAATCCGCACCTGCTGCATGAGACCGTGCGGTGGTACTTGGCCAGCCAGCGCGCCGGCACGCACAAGACCAAGGGCCGCGGCGAGGTGTCGGGCTCAGGCCGCAAGCTCTGGAGGCAGAAGGGCACCGGCCGGGCACGCGTGGGCTCGATCCGCTCATCGATTTGGCGCAAAGGCGGCACGGTGCACGGCCCACANCCGCGCAGCTACGCCTATCGGCTGCCGCGCAAGNTGNTATTGGGGGCTCTGCGCTCNGCGCTCTCAGCCAAGCTGGCCGAGCAGAAGTTGACCGTGGTGGATGCCTGGAAACTCGAATCGCACAAGGCCAAGGCATTCCGTGAGGCACTCGATCGTCTGGATGGTCAGACCCGCACGATTCTGCTGGTGGAGCAGGAGGTCAACCTTAACCTCGAGCTCGCCAGCCGCAACCTCGCAGGCGTCAAGCTGGTCCGGCCGGCCGCGCTGCAACCTTATGACCTGCTGCGTCATGACCGGCTGATGATTTCCAAAGACGCTGCGGTCAAGCTCGGTACGGCACTTGCCCCNAAGAAAGAGGCCGCGGCNGTCGNGGACACGCAAGACGCTCCGGTAACCATTCAACTGGCCGCGGTCGCCGCCGGGCCGGAGGCAGCAGCCACGACCACGGCTTCGAGGGCGATCGGACCGAAGACGCGGAAACCTGCCCCGAAGGGCAAAGGGAAGAGATAGGCCATGGGCCCCACCGTCTATCACATCATTCGCCGGCCGATCATCACCGAGAAAGGTCTCGGGGTCAAAGAAACGCAGCACACCGTGGTGTTTGAAGTCGCTGCGGCGGCCACCAAGACGCAGATCAAGGAAGCCGTGCAGAAGATTTTCAAGGTGAAGGTCGCCGATGTGCGCACAGCGAATTTTCACGGCAAGTTTCGCCGCCGCGGTCGCGCCGAAGGGTACCGGCGTGACTGGAAAAAGGCTTACGTCAAGCTGGCGGCGGGCGAGAAGATGATCGAGTACGCGGAGAATCTGTAGCCCGGGCGATCGGCGCAAGAGGCAACTATGGCACTGAAAAGTTTCAACTCGTACACGGCGTCGCGGCGCTTCATCACCATGCTCGACAAGAGCGAGCTGACCAAGGACCGCCCAGAAAAGTCGCTGACTGAACCCAAGAAACGCTCCGGCGGGCGCAACGCCCATGGTGAAATCACCGTATGGCATCGCGGTGGCGGTCACAAGCGCAAGTACCGCGTCGTCGATTTCCGCCGCGATAAAACCGGCATCCCCGCGCGCGTGGTGGCCATCGAATATGACCCGAACCGCTCGGCGCGGCTGGCTCTGCTGCACTACGCCGACGGGGAGAAGCGCTACATCCTGCACCCTGTCGGCCTGGAAGTCGGCATGACGGTGCAAACCGGCGGCAGCGCCGATATCCTCCCTGGCAATGCTTTGCCCATACGGCACATCCCGCCCGGTACACAGGTACACAACCTGGAGATGCTTCCCGGCAAGGGTGGCCAGGTTGTGCGGTCTGCGGGCGGCGCCGCGCAATTGCTGAGCAAGGAAGGCGATATCGCGCTGGTGAAGCTGCCCTCGGGCGAGGTGCGCAAGTTCCCGCTCGATTGCATGGCTACGATCGGGCAGGTCGGCAACCTCGATCACGAGAACGTCACTTACGGTAAGGCGGGCCGCACGCGCTGGCACGGTCGCCGTCCGACGGTCCGCGGCGTGGCAATGAACCCGGTCGACCACCCTCACGGTGGTGGCGAGGGCCGCGTCAAGGGCAATCACCCGCAGACACCGTGGGGTTTCCCGACCCTGGGCGCCAAGACGCGCAGGAATCGGCGCACGGGCAAGATGATTGTGGAGCGGCGCAAGCCCTGACGCATGAATTTGTAGCACGTCCCTGCAACTGTCTTTGTCAGAGTGGACGTGAAGGTTTCAGAAGGGGTAGCAAAAATGAACCCGGCGCGGCGGGTATTTGAGAGCACACCCATGAGAGCATCGAGATCAACACGAGCAACGGCTCGGCGCGCAAGTCGTTCGCGCAAGTCCGCCGCGGCCGCGCGATTGGCGAAGGCCGTCAAGCCGGCGCCGAAGACTCCGCCAGCACCGCCGCGACTCGTTCTCTACCGGCTGTGCAAGCCCGGCTGGGTAGTGACCGTCGAGAAGATGCCCAACATGCAAGGGACGCGCTTCGTCTGCCCGTTCTGCCCGCTGTCGCATCGCGTGCCGGGGCCCGTGCGGGGCTTCCGCAAGATGCGCCGCGCGCAATGGATCAAGCTCCGCCGGGTCGAGGAGTAGAGAAGCCGATGGCACGGTCGCTCAAGAAGGGTCCCTTCATCGATAGCCACCTACGCGAGAAGGTGGAAGCGCTCAACGCGCGGAACGAGAAAAGGGTCATCAAGACCTGGTCGCGCCGCTCAACCATCCTGCCGGAGATGGTGGGACACACCATTGCCGTGCACAACGGCAAAAAGTTTATTCCGGTGTACGTCACTGAGCAGATGGTGGGACACAAACTGGGTGAGTTCGCGCCCACTCGCACGTTCAAGGGTCACGCGGTCAAAGCCGCGCTGGAGAGGGCAGCGGGCGCCGCCGGCGCTCCAGCAACTCCCGGGGCAGGGCCCGCAGCGCCTGCCGCAGGCGGCGCTCCGCTGACAGGGCCGAAGGCATAAACCATGGCCACGCAAACCGCTATTGCGCCAACAATCGAGGCCCACGCCATGGCGCGGTACATTCGCATGTCGCCGCAGAAGGCGAGGCTGGTGATTGACCTGATCCGAGGCCTGCGTGCCGAGAAGGCGCTGCAGGTCCTGCGGTACACCCCAAAGCGCGCGGCGCGCGACATCGAAAAAGTGCTGCGCAGCGCGATCGCCAATGCCGAGCGTAAGGCGGAGGACGCTGGGGCGTCGCTGGATGTCGATCAACTGTTCATCTCGCGTTGCTTTGTGAACGAAGGGCCGCGGTGGAAGCGGCTGCGCCCGGCGCCGATGGGCCGTGCGTTCCGATATCAAAAGCGCACCAGCCACATTGTCGTGGCCGTGGCCGAGCACCACGTTGCCGCCAAGGAGCGCGTCGCGGCGGCTGCCGCGGAGGCCGAAGCGCACAAGGGAGTCAAGGGCGCAGTGAAGAAGGCTCGCAAGGCTCTGGCAGGGCAGAAGCGCCCAGCCGGCAAGCCAAAGAAAACGTAGGAGGAGCACTTGGGCCAAAAAACGCATCCATACGGGTTCCGGCTGGGCTACAACAAGGTCTGGAGGTCGCGCTGGTTCGCCCACCGCGACTACGCCAACCTGCTGCACGAAGACGTCGAGCTACGGCGGCAATTGAAAGACCGACTGCGTTCGGCTGGGGTCAGCGCGATCGACATCGAGCGTGCCGCGAACAAGCTGGTGATCCGCATTTACACGGCCCGGCCGGGGATCATCATTGGGCGCAAGGGAGCTGAGATCGACAAGCTGAAGAACGAAGTGCAGAAGCGCACCCACCGCGAGGTGCACATCGATATCCAGGAAGTTCACCGGCCGGAGCTCGACGCGCAACTGGTGGGTGAATCGATTGCTCTGCAACTCGAAAAGCGCGTGGCCTTCCGCCGCGCGATGCGCAAGGCGGTGGACTCAGCGCTGCGCTTCGGCTGCAAGGGAATCAAGGTGCGCGTCGCGGGCCGGCTGAACGGCGCGGAAATCGCGCGCAAGGAGTGGTACCTGCAAGGGCGGCTGCCGCTGCAGACGCTTCGCGCCGACATCGATTTCGGTTTCGCGCAGGCTTACACCACCTACGGCGTGATCGGCGTCAAATGCTGGATCTATCAAGGCGAAAAGATTCCCGAACGCGGCCTGGCGGTCACGAAACAGCCTGGGTTAGGCGCCGAGTAAGCAATCATGTTGATGCCGAAAAAAGTGAAATACCGCAAGCAGCAGCGCGGCCGGCGCCGCGGCAAGGCCTGGCGCGGCGGCGAGCTCTCCTTCGGCGAGTACGGGCTGAAGGCACTGGAGCCCGCCTGGATCACTGACCGCCAGATCGAGGCGTCGCGCGTGGCGATCACGCGGTTTATCAAACGCGGCGGTAAGCTATGGATCCGTATCTTTCCCGACAAACCGTTTACAAAGAAACCTGCCGAGACGCGCATGGGCAAAGGCAAGGGCGCGCCGGAACGCTGGGTGGCGGTGGTCAAGCCTGGCCGGGTGCTATTTGAAATGGCCGGCGTGGATGCGGCTACGGCGAAGGAGGCCATGGAGCTGGCGGCTCACAAACTGCCGATCCACACCAAATTCGTCAGCCGGGCGGAGAGCTTCTGATGCCGCGCCGAATCCAAAAGCTCCGCGAGGTGGATACTAAAGAACTTGAAGTCCAGCAGCGGGAACTGAGCGAGCAAATTTTCCGGCTGCGCTTTCAGCTCTCAACCGGTCAGGCCGAGGCGCTTAAGCGCCTGCGCGAGACCCGCAAGGACCTGGCGCGCGTCAAGACGCTGCTGCGCGAGCGTACGGTGAGGAAGGACCATGGCAACTGAAGCCGAAAAGACGCAGGCGGAAACGGCCGTACGGCGACCGCGCCAGGAGAAAGTGGGCGTGGTCACCAGCGCCAAGATGCAGAAGACGATCGTAGTGAAGGTGACGCGAATGGTGCAGCACCGGCGATACCAGCGCGTCGTGCGCGTCAGCAAGAAGTTCTACGCGCACGACGAGCAGGGCGAAGCGCGCCCGGGCGATACGGTGCGTATCGTCGAATCCCGGCCCGTCTCGAAACTCAAGCGCTGGCGCCTGGCCGAAGTAGTTTCGCGCCGCACCAGCCTGCATTAGCACGCGACAGGGGCGCGGACGGGAAGCCCCACGGATATTCTGGAGCACGGAGCACTGCGATGATTATGATGCGGACCTGGCTGACGGTGGCTGATAACTCTGGCGCCCGTCGGCTGATGTGCATCCTGCCGCTGGGCGGCGATGCCGGGCTGAAGGCTGGACTGGGCGACGTCATCACCGCATCAGTAAAAGAAGCGGCCCCGGATAGCCAGATCAAACAAGGGAAAGTGGTGCGCGCGGTGGTAGTGCGCACGCGCAAGGAGCACCGGCGCAAAGACGGCACCTATATCCGGTTTGACGATAACGCCGCGGTGCTGATCAACGAGGCCAACGAACCGTGGGCACGCGCGTGTTTGGACCGGTGGCGCGCGAGCTGCGCGAGAAGAAATTCGCCAAAATCATCTCGCTCGCGCCGGAAGTGTGGTAGCGATGAAAACTAACCCAGAAGATTCGATTCGGCACAACGTGAGCATTCGCAAGGGCGACCAGGTCCGGGTGATGACGGGGCGCGACAAAGGCAAAGAGGGTCGCGTGCTCTCGTGGACGCCTATAAGCGCACGGTCACGGTCGAGCATGCGGCCATGATCAAGCGCCACACCCGCCCCAACCCGTCGAAGAACATCAAGGGTGGAATCGTCGAGCGGGAGGGCGCGCTGGCGATCTCGAACGTGCTGGTGATCTGCCCGGGATGCGGCAAGCCCACGCGTGTGGGCCACAAGCCGCTACCCGAAGGCAGCAAGCCCAAGCGGATACGCACTTGCACCCGCTGCGGCGCGTCGCTGGAGAAATAGTTCGGGGAACGAAATACATGATCAGCCGACTACGCGAACGTTACCGCAACGATGTCGTCCCGGCGCTGATGAAGCGCTTCGGATACAAGAATCCGATGGCCGTACCCAAACTTGCCAAGGTCGTCGTCAACATCGGACTCGGCGAAGCCAGCCAAAACGTCAAACTGCTCGACGTGGCGGCGGTAGAGCTGGCGCAGATCACCGGGCAGAAGCCGATCATCACCCGCGCGAAGAAGTCGATTGCGAACTTCAAGATCCGCAAGGGGATGCCGATTGGCTGCTGCGTGACCCTGCGTGGCGACCGTATGTACGAGTTCATGGACCGGCTCTGCAACGTGGTGCTGCCGCGCGTGCGCGACTTCAAGGGTCTGCCGACCAACGCCTTCGACGGTCGCGGCAACTATACCCTGGGCCTGCGCGACCAACTCGTCTTCCCGGAAATTGACTACACGCGGGTGGACAAGATCAAGGGCATGAATATCACCCTGACCACCACGGCGCGCAACGACGAGGAAGGACGCGAGTTGCTCAAGCTGCTGGGCGTGCCGCTCCGCGTATAACGGGAGAGAAGGCCGAGAGGAGAAGCGATGGCGCGAACCTGTCAATTCGCCAAGATGCGCAGGAAGCCGAAGTACAAGATCCGCGTGCGCAACCGCTGCCGCATATGCGGCCGGCCGCGCGGGTACCTGCGCAAGTTCCAGATGTGCCGCATCTGCTTCCGCGGNTTGGCGCTGCGGGGCGAAATCCCNGGCGTGCTGAAGGCTAGCTGGTAAAGGACGAGAAAAGAAAATGCAGACAGATCCCATTTCGGACTTGCTGACGCGCATCCGCAACGCCGCCCGCGCCAAGCACGCGCGCGTGGACGTGCCGGCGTCGAAGCTCAAGACCGAGATCGCCCGCATCCTAAAGGAGGAAGGCTACATCTCCACCTTTAAGCTGGTNGATGAGAGCAAGGTGCGCAAGACCCTTCGNGTCTTCTTGAAGTACACNCCGGACAAGCGCAGCGCGATCACCGGCCTGCGCCGCGTCTCGAAGCCCGGCAGCCGGCGCTACGTCGCTGTCTTGGAGATCCGGCCGATTATGGGCGGCCTCGGCATCAACATCCTGACCACGCCGCGAGGCGTGATGACCGGGCGCTCGGCGCGCAAGGCCCGCGTCGGCGGCGAAGTGCTCTGCGAAGTCTGGTAAGCCGGCAGAGCCGGAGAGAGGTACGAAAGATAAATATGTCGCGAATTGGACGGAAACCGATCCTGGTACCACCGGGCGTGAAAGTGCAAATCACCGCTGGCTCGGTCGAGGTGCAGGGGCCAAAGGTCAAGCTGAGTGTGCAGCTGCCGCCGGGCATCCACTTCGAGCAGAACGATGGCGTGTTGATCGCTGTCCGCCAGAGCGAAGAGTATCGCGCGATGCACGGCCTGGCGCGCGCGCTGGTAGCCAACGCGGTCCAGGGCATCACGCAGGGTTTCAAGAAGGAACTCGACATCGTCGGTGTTGGGTATCGTGCCGAAGTCAAAGGCAAGACCCTCAACTGCAGCCTGGGCTATTCACACCCGGTCGTGTTCCCCATTCCCGACGGAATCCAAATCACCGTCGACAAGCAGACCCACCTGACCGTCACCGGTGCCGACAAGGCCCTGGTGGGCCAGGTGGCTGCCGACCTCCGCAGCCTGCGCCCGCCGGACCCCTATAAGCAGAAGGGCATTCGCCTGACCGGCGAGCGACTGAAGAAGAAGGCTGGGAAGGCCGGCGCAGCCAAGACCGCGGGGTAAGGAGAAACATCGTGGCAACCGTACCGGTACGNAAGCTAGCGCGCAACGCGCACCGCCAGCGGGTTCACTTGCGGGTGCGGACGAAGGTCGCNGGGACACCTGAACGCCCGCGGCTGTGCGTCTTTCGTTCACTGAACCACATCTACGCGCAGGTGATCGACGATCACAGCGGCCGCACCCTGGTCGCGGCCAGTTCACTGGACAAAACCACGCGCGCGCAGANCAAGGGCGGTAGCAATGTCGCGGCCGCCAAANTGATCGGNAAGGCGATTGCCGAGCGAGCCAAGGCCGCAGGCATCGAGCGAGTAGTGTTCGACCGCGGGGGGTACAAGTACCATGGCCGCGTNCAGGCGCTGGCCGAAGCAGCCCGCGAAGCAGGATTGAAGTTCTGACNCCCATGTCCAAACACATTCTCAGAGAGACNCTTGCAGTGCGCCGGCCGGTGGAGGTCAGCGCGAACAGTTTGAAGGACCAGGTGGTGGCCATCAACCGGGTCACCAANGTGGTGAAGGGAGGCAAGAACCTGAGTTTTTCGGCGCTCGTGGTCGTCGGCGACCAGCAAGGCCACGCNGGGTTCGGCATGGGCAAGGCTCGCGAAGTGCCCATGGCCATCCGCAAGGCCATCGAGCAGGCGAAGAAGAATCTGGTGAAGCTGAATCTGAAAGGCAGCACGATTCCACATCAGGTCATTGGTCACTACGGCTCGGGCCAGGTGCTGCTCAAGCCCGCGCCGGAAGGCACCGGCATCATCGCTGGCGGGCCGGTCCGCGCGGTAATGGAGGTGGCGGGGATTCACAATGTGCTGACGAAATCAATCGGCACCTCGAATCCTCACAACGTCGTCAAGGCCACGTTTGATGCGCTGCTGCGCCTCAAGGACATCGCTAAGGTAGCCGAAATGCGNTCGAAACCGGTGGAAGAACTCACCAGGTAAGAATGGCATGNGGCGGGAATGACGACCAAAAATAAATCAGGTACGCTGCGAATCAAGTGGGTGCGCAGCTTCATCGGCTGCCCGCAGGATATGCGNCAGACCATCCGCGGCCTGGGTTTCCGTCGCATGCAGCAGGTGNTCGAGCGGCCCGATACACCNGCGATTCGCGGGATGATCGACAAGGTGCGTCACCTGGTCGAAGTGCAAGAGAGTAGAGGGGATTGAGGCGAACATGGCTGTGAATCTATCCAATCTGCGGCCTCCGCGTGGCTCGCGGCACCGCAAGGTGCGTGTCGGTCGCGGCATGGGGTCGAAGCTGGGCAAGACCGCGGGCAAAGGCAACAAGGGACAGAAATCGCGCAAGGGCTATTCGCGCCGCGCCGGCTTCGAGGGCGGCCAGATGCCGCTGCACCGCCGCATTCCCAAGCGCGGCTTTCACAACCCGTTTGACCGCAACTTCACGGTGGTCAACGTGGAGATGTTGAACGGCTTTGCGGCAGGCGAAACCGTCACACCCGACGCACTCGTCGCGCGCGGGCTGATGCGCCGCGAGCGCGATGCCGTGAAGATCCTGGGGGACGGCAACTTGAAGGTGGCGCTGACCGTGTGCGCGCACGCCTTCAGCAAATCGGCGCAGGAGAAGATCACCGGCGCCGGAGGGAAAGTCGAGCTCTTGTCATGAACCGCTTCTTTCAGGCCCTGGCCAACCTGTTCCGGATTCCGGATCTGCGCAAGCGGGTTCTGTTCACCCTGGCGATGCTGGCGGTGTACCGCATTGGCGCGCACATCCCCACGCCGGGCATCAATGCCGACCTGCTTCAGCAGCTCTTTGAGCAGGGTCGGGGCTCGGTTCTAGGCATCCTGGATCTGTTCAGCGGAGGCAACTTCCGCCGCTTGACCATTTTTGCCCTGGGCATCATGCCGTACATCACTGCCTCGATCATTCTGCAGTTAATGACCGTGGTNTGGCCCTACCTCGAGCGGCTGCAAAAGGAAGGAGANCTCGGGCGGCGCAAGATCACGCAGTACACTCGNTATCTCACCGTCGTGNTGAGCGCGTTCCAGTCGTTCTCGATTGCCATCACGCTGCAGCGCTCGGGCCAGGGAGGCGAGTCGCTGGTCTATAACCCCGGNGNCGGGTTCATCCTGATGACCATGCTGACCCTCACCACCGGCACGGCCTTCATCATGTGGNTGGGCGAGCAGATCAGTGACCGGGGCATCGGCAACGGAATGTCGCTCATTATTTTTACAGGCATCGTCGTCGGCCTGCCGCGCGCCATCATCGACCTCTNNGAAAAAGCCCGCACCAACCAGTGGGGCCCGTTCACCGGTCTGGCTCTGATTTTACTCGTCGTTCTGATGGTGGCAGTGGTCGGCTTTATCGTTCTGGTTGAGGGAGGCCAGCGGCGCATCCCGGTGCAATACGCCAAGCGCGTGGTTGGCCGCCGCGTCATGGGCGGGCAGATGACCTATCTGCCTCTGCGGGTGAACTCCGGCGGGGTGATCCCGCCGATTTTCGCCAGTTCCCTGCTCACCTTCCCAGGAACGCTGGCCCTGTTCTTCCAAAGGAAGTTCAAGTTTCTCGACGAATTCGCCAAGGCGCTCTCTTGGGGCGAGCCGCTGTACACGCTGATCTACGTCACGCTGATCATTCTGTTCGCGTTCTTCTACGTAGGCATCGTGTTCAATCCGACGGAGCTCGCTGACAACATGCGCAAGTACGGCGGGTTCATTCCCGGCATCCGACCTGGGCGGAACACGTCCGAACACATCAACAAGATTCTCCGGCGGCTGACTTTCGTTGGCGGCGTTTATCTCGCCCTGGTCTGCCTGATCCCGGAATGGATGATTGCCGGCATCAAACTGCATCACTTGCCCGGCGCCCTGGGGGCTTGGTTTGATGCCCACGCGTGGCGCTTCGTCCTGGAAGGTCTTGGCGTGACGTTCTATTTCGGCGGCACTTCACTGTTGATTGTAGTCGGCGTGGCGATGGACACCGTGCAGCAGCTCGAGGCGCAACTGGTGATGCGCCACTACGAAGGGTTTGTGAGGAAAGGAAGGCTGCGCAGCCGCCGTGGCTAGTTTGGGCCCCACGCCGGCGGCCGGCCTGAAGCGAGCGGTGATTTTTCTAGGGCCGCCGGGCGCCGGAAAGGGCACACAGGCGCAGGAGGTTGCGCGCCTGTACCGGATCCCGCACCTCTCGACCGGCGACATGTTGCGCGACCACGTCGCCCGTGGCACCCCGTTGGGCCTGCTGGCGAAGCCGATCATGGAGCGGGGCGAGTTGGTGCCAGACGAAATTGTGCTGGGCATGGTCGAGGAGCGCATTTCACAGCCCGACTGCGCCAATGGATTCGTCTTTGATGGCTTCCCGCGCACCTTGCCGCAGGCCGAGAAGTTGAACGAAATGCTCCGCCGACTGGGTTTCAACCGCCCGTTGGTGCTGTACATTGTGGTTGATTACGATCAGGTACTGAAGCGGCTGACCGGGCGGCGCATGTGCAAAGTCGGGGGCGAAATCTACAACATCTACGACCGCCCGCCGAAGGTGCCTGGCCGATGCGATAACGACGGTGGCGAGCTGATCCAGCGGCCCGACGACCGCGAGGAGGTGATCCAGGAGCGGTTGGTGGCATACGAGCGGCAAACCAAGCCGCTGGTGGATTACTACCGCAGCCAGGGCGTGCTCGAAACCGTGGACGGCAGACCGGATGTGGATGCCGTGACCCATTCGATTATGGGAATCCTGAGGCGAGTTCAGTGAGACTCCTGGAAAACGATGGGGATCATTCTGAGGTCGCAAGCGGAACTGGAAAAAATTCACCGCGCCGGGTTGATTGTCTGGGACGTGCTCACNGNNCTGCGAGATATGATNCGGCCGGGTATGACGACCATGGACCTGGAACGGTTCGCTGAGCGGCGCACTGCCGAACATAGTGCCCGGCCGGCGTTTAAGGGCTACCGGGGTTACCCCTGCGTGCTATGCACCTCGATCAATCAGGAGGTGATTCACGGCATCCCGTCGGCCACGCGGAAGCTGCGCGAAGGCGACATTATTTCGCTCGATTTCGGTGTGGAGGCCGAAGGTTACTACGCCGACGCGGCCGTGACGGTCCCGGTAGGAGCGATTCGGCCGGAGCTGGAGAAGCTGCTGCGCGTGACGCGCGAATCACTCGATCATGCGATTGAGAAGATGCGCCAGGGCAATCGGCTGAGCGACGTCTCGGCCGCGGTACAAACCTGGGTGGAGCAGCACGGCTTTTCGGTGGTGCGTGAGTTTGTGGGTCATGGGATTGGCACCAAGATGCATGAGGATCTTCAACTACCGAACTACGGCAGCCCTGGCCACGGCCCGCGCCTACTGGAAGGCTTGGTGCTGGCCATCGAGCCAATGGTGAATGCCGGCCGGCCCGAGGTGAAGATGCTCGACGACAAGTGGACGGCGGTGACCGCCGACAGCAGCTATTCCGCCCACTTCGAGCATACCGTCGCCGTAACCGCCAACGGGCCCTGGGTGTTGACCCGGCCGCGCGAGATCACCGGGCCGTCCTGGTGAGGGAACTGCGAGCGTATGGCGAAGAAGCCGGATCGAGAGAAAAAGAGGGCCGACCCAGGCAATCCCAAAGAGGATGCTATCGAGGTCATGGCCACGGTGATTGAGCCGCTGCCCAACGCCATGTTTCGTGTCGAGCTGGAGAACAAGCACCAGGTGCTCGCACACATTTCCGGAAAGATGCGCAAGAACTTCATCCGCATTCTGGCTGGAGACAAGGTCGCCGTCGAGCTTTCGCCGTATGATCTGACCCGGGGACGCATCGTCTACCGCTATAAGTAGCAGCGTGGCGGGCGGTCGCCGGCAGCGGGAAGCCCCAGGGCTGGGGAAGCGAGGACAGGGAGATGAAAGTCCGGTCGTCCGTCAAGAAGATTTGCGACAAGTGCAAGATAATCCATCGGCGAGGCGTGGTGCGAGTGATCTGCATCAACCCGAAGCACAAGCAGCGCCAGGGTTAGGACCCACGGAGGAGAAGCACACATGGCACGCATTGCTGGTGTAGATCTGCCGCCGCAGAAGCGCCTGTGGGTCGGCCTGACCTCGATTTACGGGATCGGGCAGGCGCGCGCGCGTTCGCTCTGCGAAAAGGGCCAGGTCGATTGCACAAAGAAGGTCAAGGATCTCACTGAGGAGGAGATTAACCGCCTGCGCCAGGCGATTGAGTCTGAGGGCCGCGTCGAGGGCGATCTTCGCAAAGAGATGCAGATGAACATTCGCCGGCTGATTGAAATTCAGTGTTATCGCGGGCTGCGCCACCGGCGGAACCTCCCGGTGCGCGGCCAGCGGACGCACACCAATGCGCGCACCCGCAAGGGCCCGCGCAAGGGCGCAGTTGCGGCCAAGAAGAAAGTGATGGCCCGCAAGTAGTAAGCTGAACTCCGAGAGACGATCCCCTTGGGGTTGCGCTCTCGAAATGGAGCAGAACTTGGCAAAAGAACCGCAGGAAGCCGCAGGGGCACCGGCTGCGGCCAAGCCTAGCAAGCGCAAGAAAGAGTTCAAGAAAAAGCGCGAGCGGCGCATTGTGCCGCACGGAGTGGTGTGCATTCAGGCCACCTTCAACAACACTATGGTCACCATCACTGACCCCGACGGCCGCGCGGTCTGCTGGTCGTCGGCTGGTTCGATCGGCTTTAAGGGCTCGCGCAAAGGTACGCCCTACGCCGCGCAGCAAGCTTCGATGGCTGCCGCCGGCGCGGCGCGCGACCAATTCGGCATGAAATCGGTGGAGGTACGCGTTAAGGGGCCTGGCTCAGGGCGCGAATCGGCAATCCGCGCGCTGGCCTCGTCCGGGCTGCATATTGTTCAGATCAAAGACGTGACCCCCATTCCGCATAACGGTTGTCGGCCGCCGAAGCGCCGCCGCGTCTGACGGCTGCTGCGGCTGCCTTGCAGCAAAGGAGAAGAGCAATTGGCAAGACATCGTGAAGCAGTATGCCGGCTGTGCCGTCGGGAAGGCCAGAAGCTCTTCCTGAAAGGCCTGCGGTGTTTTACTGAGAAGTGTGCCATCGAAAAGCGCAACTTCGTGCCCGGCCAGCACGGCCAGTCGCGCCGCGCCAAGAAGCTCGCTGGCTACGGTTTGCAATTACGCGAGAAGCAGAAGGTGAAACGCACTTACGGGTTGCTCGAGCGGCAATTCCGCACCTATGTTGAGAAGGCCGAGCGGGCCAAGGGCCCCACGGGCGAAAACCTGATCGTCATGCTCGAGCGGCGCCTGGATAGCGTGGTCTGCCGCATGGGCCTGGCGTCGTCGCGGGCGCAAGCGCGGCAGTTCATCCTGCATGGCCACATCCGCGTCCGCGGGCGCAAGGTGAATATCCCGTCCTACCTGGTGGACGTGGGCGAAGAGATCAACCTGAAGGAAAATATGCACCAGAACCCGATGGTACTCGAAGCGCGCAATGTCGCCCAGAGCCAGAACACGGTGCCGTGGCTGGAGATCGACCGCGAGCACTTCAAGGCCCGTGTCGTTGCGCTGCCCAAGCGCGTTGACGTGCAGACGCCGCCCATCACTGAACAGCTCATCGTCGAGTTGTACTCGAAGTAGGCGCGCAAGGAGATTCGAATTGTCCCCGGCCAGGCCGGGGAGGAGGGAACACGAAGATGTGGAAAGGTTTTCAGAAGCCGAAGCGGTTGGCGGCCGAGCTGGAGACGCTAACCGATAAATACGGGGCCTTCTCCGCGCAGCCGTTTGAGCGCGGCTGGGCCACCACCGTTGGCAACGCACTGCGGCGGGCGCTCCTCAGCTCGATCGAGGGCGCGGCCATCACCGCCGTAAAGATCGAGGGCGTGCTGCACGAATTCTCGTCCATCCCCGGCGTGGTCGAGGATGCCACCGATATCATCCTTAACCTGAAACAGGTGCCGCTCAAACTCAATAGCGACCAGCCGAAGACGATCTATCTTAACGTTGAAAACCCGGGCGTGGTTACCTCCGCGATGATCGAGGAGGATGCCGACTTCGCCGTGCTCGACAAGACCGTCTATATCGCCACCGTGAGTGAGGGCGGGAAGCTGCCACTGGAGATGCGGGTGAAGAACGGCCGCGGGTACGTCTCTGCCGACCGCAACTTCGACGAGGACCTGCCCCTCGGTTACATCCCCGTGGACTCGGTGCACTCGCCGGTGCGCAAGGTGAACTACTCAGTCGAAGCGGCGCGGCTGGGCCAGATGACCGACTATGAGAAGTTGGCGCTCGAGGTGTGGACCAACGGAGCCATCACCCCGCAGGACGCCATCGGCCTGGCCTCGAAGCTCATCAAGGANCACATGAGCATCTTCATTAACTTTGAAGAGCAGCCCGAGTTGCCTGAGGAGCCGTCCGAGGCTTACAACGACCCGCGGCTGGAACACCTGGACCGCTCGGTCGAAGAGCTCGAACTTTCTGTCCGCTCCTACAATTGCCTGAAAAANGCGAATATTCAGAGCATCCGCGAGCTCGTGCAGAAGAGTGAAAACGAGATGCTGAAGACCAANAACTTCGGCCGGAAATCGCTCAATGAGATCAAGGAGATCCTGCACAAGATGGGCCTCAGCCTGGGTATGAAGTTCGACGAGCGCGGCCACATCATTTGGCCGCCGCTGCCCAGCCAGACTGCGCCGCCTACCCCGGAGGAAACTGCGGGCTTGTAAGCCCGGGGAGAAGCCATGCGACACCTCAATGCAGGATTCAAACTCGGACGCAAACCCGCTCATCGCCGGGCCACCCTGCGCAATCTGGTCACCAACCTCATCGAGCGGGAGCGCATCACTACCACGCTCACCCGCGCGAAGGCTGCGCGGCCGCTTGCCGAGCACATGATCACGCTCGGCAAGCGCGACACGCTCCATTCGCGCCGCCAGGCAGCCGCATTCCTGATGACTGCACTGGCCACACAGAAACTATTCAACGATGTCGCTCCGCGCTTTGCCGAGCGCGCGGGCGGCTATACGCGAATTGTCCAGGCTGGCCGGCGGATTGGCGACGGAGCCAGGCTCGCCATCCTGGAGCTGATCGGTTCCGAGCTCAAAAAGAAAGAAAAGAAGGATAAGGCCGCCAGGAAGGAAGCGCCCGCAGAGCCTGAGGAAAAAAAGGCCGGCGGCTAGCTGGCCCGCGCCAAAACGCGAACCTGTCTGACCGAGCCCGTTCCAACAACAACTTTCCATGTGGAAGGCGGGTGACGCCACCAGTACAATCATTACAATCATTCTCGCTGTGGACGCCCGCGGGACTGTGTTTAGGGTTTCGCCGGCACTCGGTTCGCCGCGCTGTGCCCCAGCCGCCATGACCGCCACCGCACGTAGGCCCACGCGAAGAGCTGTGCGGCTACGGCACCCGAAGTGTCGAGCAGGGAATCGAGTGGCGAGGCAGTGCGTTGCGGCACGAACGCCTGGTGAACCTCGTCGAGCACGGCATAGCAAGCCGCGATTGCCACCGTCGCGAGCGCCCACCGAAGCTCCCAGGCCTTGCGCTCGCCGCGGATGCCGCGCAGCACCAGAAAACTGAAGATGAAGTATTCGACGAAGTGGCCGGACTTGCGCAGCGCGA
>JGI25383J37093_10000089_pt1 | contig 16598 bp, 10 predicted proteins | sample GraSoi013_1_20cm_4_FD_37093 | JGI IMG/M metagenome (IMG submission 37093)
CTGGTAGTTCTTCGGCATGTCCGGGTAGTAGTAGTGTTTGCGCGCGAAGCGGCACGCCGCGTTCACGCGACAGTCGAACGCGAGCGCGGCGCGGATGCCGAGCTCGACCGCGCGGCGATTGACGACGGGAAGCACGCCGGGCATTCCCTGGCAGACCGGGCACGTCTGGCTGTTCGGCGGCGCCCCGAAGGTCGTCGGACAGCCGCAGAACATCTTCGACCGCGTGAGGAGCTGCGCGTGGACCTCGAGGCCGATGACGGTTTCCATTGNAGCGAGGTCCGTGTGATCGGTTCTCACCGTAGGTGGCCTGCCGGGGGCGCGGCGTGGCTTCGTCCGCTCATGCCGGGCTCGGTCTCCGCGCACGCCACGGCGTCGCTTGCTCGTACGCGTACGCAGCGCGCAGGACGCTGGCCTCATCGAGCGCCTTGCCAATGAACTGGAGACCGATCGGGAGCCCCTCGGCGCTGAACCCGCACGGCACCGAGATTGCGGGGAGCCCCGTCATGTCCGCCGGGACGGCGAAGACNTCGTTCAGGTACATCGAGAGCGGGTCTTCCTTCTCCCCGTGCTTGAAGGCGACGTTCGGCGTCATGGGCGCGACGATCAGGTCCACGCGACCGAACGCGGCGTCGAAGTCGCGGCGCACGAGGGTCCGCACCTTCTGGGCGCGCCCGTAGTAGGCCTCGTAGTACCCGGNCGAGAGCACATAGGTGCCGAGCATGATCCGGCGCTTGACCTCGGCGCCGAAGCCCACAGCGCGCGTGCGGCTCGACATCTCGACGAGGTCCTTCGCGCCGGCGACGCGCAGGCCGTACTTCACGCCGTCGTAGCGCGCGAGGTTCGACGAGGCCTCCGCGGGGGCGATGACATAGTAGGTCGCGAGCGCGTGCGGCGTCGCCGGGAGCGAGATGCGCTCGACCGTGGCGCCAAGCCCCCGCAGCACGTCAACCGCGGTGCGGACGGTGCGCTCGACCTCGGCGTCCATGCCCTCGATGAAGTACTCGTCGGGGAGGCCGAGCCGGAGCCCCTGCACGCCCGGCGCGAGCGCCGCGGCATAGTCGGGCACCGGCGCCGTGAGGCACGTCGCGTCGCGCGGGTCCGCGCCGGCGATCGCCCGGAGCAGGAGTGCCGCGTCCGTGACGTCCCTCGCGAACGGGCCGATGTGGTCGAGCGAGGAACCGAACGCGACGAGTCCGTAGCGCGAGACGCGCCCGTAGGTCGGCTTGAGCCCCACGACGCCGCAGAAGGCGGCGGGCTGGCGGATCGAGCCGCCCGTGTCGGTGCCGAGCCCTCCCGCGGCNAGGCCCGCGGCGACCGCGGCGGCGGGACCGCCCGACGAGCCGCCGGGGACGCGCGTGAGGTCCCACGGGTTGCGGGTCGGCTTGAACGCCGAGTGTTCGGTGGAGGACCCCATCGCGAACTCGTCCATGTTGCCCTTGCCGAGCATCACCGCCCCCGCGGCGGTGAGGCGCGCAATGACGGTCGCGTCGTATGGCGGCACGAAGCCCTCGAGCATCCTGGAGCCGCAGGTGGTCGTGACCCCGCGCGTGCAGAGGACGTCCTTGTAGACCAGCGGCGCGCCGTCGAGCGGGCCGAGCGGCTTCCCAGCCCGGTAGCGTGCGTCCGCGTCGGCGGCGGCCCGCAGCGCCTGCTCGCGTGTGACCGTGAGGTAGGCCCCGAGCTCGCCGTCGAGCCTCGCGATCCGCGCGAGGAAAGCCTCGGTCGCGGCCGTCGGTGTCGACTCGCTCCGACGATAGGCCTCGGTCAGCTCGTGGATCGGCGTCCCGGTCACGCTCAGCCCTCGATGATCCGCGGGACCCGGAAGAACTCGCCGACGCGATCGGGCGCGTTCCGGAGCATCTCGTCTTGGGGAAAGGGCGGCACGACCTCGTCGTCGCGCATCACGTTGACGAGCGGCACGGCGTGCGACGTTGGCTCGACGCCGGTGACGTCGAGCGCTCTGAGCCGGTCGATGTAGGTCAGGATCGAGTTGAGCTGCTCGCGCATGCGCTCGAGCTCCGTGTCGCTCAGCTCGAGCCGGGCGAGCCGCGCGATGTGGAGCACCTCCTCCCGGGTGATCATTGGAGCGGGGGCCGCGAGGCCGCCACACTCCGTGGGTGGCCTGAGACAAGGCGCGACCCGGCTGCGTTCCTCATGTCGCTCTCCAATCCATCAGAGTTCCTCGAGCTTGGCGTATTGGAGCGAGAGCTGTTTCCTCCCGACGGAGGCGAAGCGGACCGTGACGAGCGTGTCGGCGCCGCTCCGCTCGACGCCGACCACGAGCCCCTCGCCCCAGCGGCCGTGGCGGACGCGCGCGCCGACCTTGAGGGGCAGGTCGTCGTCGCCCGCGTCGGGGAACGGCGGCTCCGTCTCTGGCGCCGGCCGCGCCTCGGCGCGGCCCGCGGCGCCGAGGAGGGCGAGGTGCTCCGGGGGCATCTCGAGCAGGAAGCGCGAGGGCTCGCCGAGGCCGTAGCCGTGCATCCGGCGATGGAGGGCGTAGGAGATCCAGAGCCGCGCCTTCGCGCGCGTGATCCCGACGTAGCAGAGCCGCCGCTCTTCCTCGAGCTCGTCCACCGAGTCCATCGAGCGGACGTGCGGGAAGACCCCCTCCTCCATGCCCGTGAGAAAGACGACGGGGAACTCGAGCCCCTTCGCCGAGTGGAGGGTCATGAGGGTGACGCCGCGCGCGCCCTCCGGTAGCTCGTCGACGTCGCTCACGAGCGCGACGCCGTCGAGAAAGCCCTCGAGGGTCGCGGGCTCCTGGATCCGGGCGTAGTCCTCGGCCGCGGCGACCAGCTCCTCCAGGTTCTCGAGCCGCGCCTCGGCCTCCGAGGAGCGTTCTTGTCTCAGGTCTTCACGATACCCGCTCGCGTCGAGGACCTGGTCGATGAAGGCGGGCAGCGGCGCCTTCTCCCGTTCGGCCACGAGACGCGAGATCAGCGCGACGAACTCCTCGAGCGCGCGCCGGGGCTTGCCCGTGACGTCGGCCGGCGGCGCCGCCGCGAGCGTCAGGAGCGAGCGCCCCTCGCGCGCCGCCAGCTCCTCCAGGCGCGTGAGGGAGGCGCGGCCGACGCCGCGGCCGGGCGCCTGGATCGCGCGGCGGAAGGCGACGTCGTCGGCCGGGTTCACGACGAGCCGGAGGTAGGCGAGCGCGTCTTTGATCTCCTTGCGCTCGTAGAAGCGCACCGAGCCGACGATCACGTACGGGATCCCGCCGCGCCGGAGCGCGTCCTCGAGCACCCGCGACTGAGCGTTCGTACGGTAGAAGACGGCGAGGTCGTCCCAGGCGGCGCCGGCGCTACGCGCGGCCAGGATCGTCTGGGCGACGAAGTTGGCCTCCTCGTGTTCGTCCCAGGCGCGGTAAACGGCCGCCCGCTCGCCCTCGTCGTTCTCGGTCCAGAGCGCCTTGTCCTTCCGCGAGACGTTGTGCGCGATCACCCCGGAGGCGAGCGCCAGGATCCGCTTGGTGGAGCGGTAGTTCTGCTCGAGACGGACGACGCGCGTGCCGGGATAGTCCGTCTCGAAGTCGAGGATGTTCCGGATGTCGGCGCCGCGCCAGCGGTAGATCGAGTTGTGGACGACGATCCCTCCGGCCACGTAATTGCGGAAGTCCTGGACGGTCAGGTCGTAGACGAAGCCGCGGAACCGCCGGAACTCCATGGACGCGACCCGCGCCTCCCCAATCTCACGGGCCTTCACGATGGGGATCGCCATCCCGGGACGCACGTGACTGGCAGGCATGAATTGGAATGCCTTGCCCGGTGTGAAACGAGCCCGCCGCACCACCTCCATGCCCGCGCTCACGCACAGGCTCCGGGCGAACTCGAGCCCCTTGTCGTAATCCTTGCGCGAGGTCTCGATGCGCCAGGTCCGAGCCTTGCCGCGGCGGGGCCGGACGACGAGCGAGACGGTCTCCCACAGGGCAGCGTCGGAGCTCACGAGTTGGATCCGGTGCTCGTGCCACTCGTGCGGTCTCGGATCCCCAAACATCGTGAAGTTGACGATCTTCCGCGAGATACCCTCGCGCGTGATCGCACTCGGTCGGTGATGAGGATAGTCAGGAAACAGCCGGAGGTCGGCCATGAGGCGCTCGGCCCGAACCCGCGTGTCGACGTCTTGATAGAGCCGGTCGACNTGACCTTGCGTGAGGGCCATCCGACGGCCGCGGACGTGGAAGACCATCGTCGGCAGGCCGTACTGCGCCGCGAAGTAGGACTCGAGGTACCGGGCGTCGGCGAGCGAGTCGCAGGCCGCCAGGATCCACAGCCTGTCGGCAACCTCGTGGGTCGTCCGCATCTGGATGCCGGGGACGATCGCCTTCCTGTCGCCAGAGCTAGCACCCCGGGTGACTCCGACACGGTAGCCGAGCCGCGCCTGATACATCAGGTACACGGAGTAGCGTCTCGGATCCGGGTCGATGCGGGCGAAGACCATGTGATTCGGCGTCGCGACGAGCTCCTGGCCGTTGTCCGTCGTGATCGAGACGACGAGCCCGTCGTACTCGCTCCGGCGGACGGCCTCGACACGAGCCGTCCGTGCGCTACTCCAGCCAGCTCCGGCGACGATCCGATCCCCCTCGCGGACTTTCTCGACCGGCCGCACCCCTCGGGGCGTCTCGATCGGCGTCCCTCCGACAACACACTGGTCGGCATCTCCCACGACGCACACGTTCCGGTGCTCGCCGGTGAGCTGGCGGATGATCCGGTACTGGGCGCGGTTCGTGTCCTGGTACTCGTCCACGAGCACGTGCGTCCAGAGCCCCCGGTACCAGGCGAGCACCTCGGGGGCCTCGGTGAGGAGGCGCACGGTCAGGAGCAGGAGGTCGTCGAAGTCGACGGCCGCCGCCTGGGCGAGCCGCTCTTGATAGCGGCGGAACAGCGCGGCGACCCGCTCCTCGCGCGGCCCCCGCGCCGCCTGCTCGACCTCCTCGAGCGAGACCATCTGGTTCTTCGCCGCGCTGATCCGGTGGACGAGCGACGCCGGTGTCCACGTCCGGTCGATCATGTCCAGCTCGCGCATGCACTCCTTGACGAGCTGGAGGCGATCGTCCTCGTCGTAAATCGTGAAGTGCGTCGGGTAGCCGATGTGCCGGATGTGCTGGCGGAGGACCCGCACGCACGCCGAGTGGAAGGTCGCGATCAGCGGCGCTCGGATCCCGACGGGCGCCAGCAACTCCTCCACCCGCCGCGCCATCTCGCCCGCGGCCTTGTTGGTGAACGTGACGGCGAGGACGTTCCTCGGATGCACACCGCGCACGCCGAGGAGCCACGCGATCCGGTGGGCGATGACGCGCGTCTTGCCGCTGCCGGCGCCCGCGAGCACGAGGATCGGCCCGTCGTCCGCCGTGACGGCGTCGCGCTGCGGCGGATTCAGCTCGGCGAGGAGCGCGTCGCGGTCCAGCACCAGCCGATTGTACCGTAAGCGATCGCGCGTCGGCGGCTGCGAGACCGGGCAGGCCAACCTCACCTGGGGCGATCGCGCCGCGGGAGATCGCCGCCGTCCTCGAGTCCACCGAAGCGACGCATTCTCTCGGCGCTGTTGTTCCGCGCGGGTCCTTCTGCTAGCGTGAGCGACGACGGGGCAAATCGAATGGGCCACATACACCAGCCGGTGCGACTTCGAGCCGGGCGGGCGACGACCGTTCGTNTGCTGGTGGATACAGGCGCGACCTTCTCCGTCATCCCTCGACGTCTGGCCCGGGCGCTGGGGATCAGGCCGCGCCGATCCGTGAGGGTACGCCTCGCCGACGGGAGGCGAGTCCGGCTAGGCGCCGACGTGGCCANAATCCAGATCGACGGCCGTGAGGCTCCGGCGACACTTCTCGTGGGGGATGTCGACGAGCCNATTCTGGGTGTGGAAGCCCTGGAAGCGCTCGGGCTGGTCGTCGATCCGCGGAAGAGGCGACTGACTCCATCCCGTCCCTACGCTGTGCGTCTCGGCGGCTACCGCTGAGGAGACCTACTCCACCGTCACCGACTTCGCGAGGTTGCGCGGCTGGTCCACGTCGCAGCCGAGGCGCACGGCGATGTGGTAGGCGAGGAGCTGGAGCGGGACGACGGTGATGAGCGGCGCCAGGAGCTCGGCGCACGGGGGCACCTCGATGACGTGCTTCGCCTTCGCCGCGACGTTCCGGTCGCCCGCGTGGGCGACGGCGACGACGAGGCCGTCGCGCGCCCGCACCTCCTCGATGTTGCCGAGCATACGCTCGTAGGAGCCGTCGCGCGGCACGAGCGCCACGACCGGGAGCGCGTCGGCGATGAGTGCGATCGGACCGTGCTTCATCTCGCCGCCGGCGTAGCCCTCGGCGTGGATATACGAGATCTCCTTGAGCTTGAGCGCGCCCTCGAGGGCGATGGGGTACTGGAGCCCGCGCCCCAGATAGAGGAAATCGCGCGCGTGCGCGAGCTCGCGGGCGAGGGCCACGATCTGGCCGTCCAGCTCGAGCGTCTTCTCGACCAGACGCGGGATCTCGACGAGGTCATGGATGCGCTTCTTGACGTCCTCGGCGGTGATGGCGTTGCGCTGACGACCGAGCCAGAGGCCGAGCAGGTACACGGCGACGACCATNGTGGCGAACGCTTTCGTCGAGGCGACGCCGATCTCCGGCCCCGCGTGCATGTAGAGGACGCCGGTCGCCTCGCGGGCGAGCGCCGAGCCCACGACGTTGGTGATCGCAAGGATCGGGCAGCCCTTGAGGCGGGCGGCCTTGACGGCGCCGAGCGTGTCGGCGGTCTCGCCCGACTGGGAGACCGCGACGACGAGCGTCTCCGGACCGACGATCGCGTCGCGATAGCGGAACTCCGANGCGAGGTCCACCTCGGCGGTGAGGCCCGCGAGGCGCTCGATCATCGTGCGGCCGAGCGTCGCGGCGTGAAACGCGGTGCCGCAGGCGACGAGCACGACGCGCTGGAGCGCACGGACCGCGGCGGGATCGAGGTTCACGTCGGGCAGGACGACGGTGCCCGTTTCCGGCGCGATGCGCCCCCTGAACGTGTCGGTGATCGCGCGCGGCTGCTCGTGGATCTCCTTGAGCATGAAGTGGCGGTAGCCCCCCTTCTCCGCCATGATCGGGTCCCAGAGGATGCGGACCGGCTCGCGCTGCACGGGCTCGTCGTCGAGCGTCGACAACTCGACGCCGTCGGCGGTGACCACCGCCACCTCGTTGTCCTCGAGGATCACGACGTCCCGGGTGTGGGAGAGGATCGCCGGGATGTCGGAGGCGATGAACATCTCGCCGCGGCCCAGCCCGACGACGACGCTCCCCGCGCCCTGCTTGGCGGCGATCAGCCGATCCGGCGCCGCGGTGGCGATGACGCCGATCGCGTAGGATCCGGTCACCTCGGCGAGGGCCGCCTTCACCGCGCGCTCGAGCCGGCCCGTCGTCGTCAGGTGATGCTCGATGAGGTGGGCGAGCACCTCGGTGTCGGTCTCGGACCGGAACGTGTGGCCCTCGCTGCGGAGGCGGTCCTTGATCTCGAGGTAGTTCTCGAGGATCCCGTTGTGGACGACGACGAGGTTGCCGCGGCAGTCGGTGTGGGGGTGGGCGTTCTCGTCCGAGGGCCGGCCGTGGGTCGCCCAGCGAGTGTGGCCGATCCCGAGCGACCCCGCCACCGGGCGCTCGCGGAGGATCCCCTCGAGCGTCTTGAGGCGCCCGGCGGCGCGGCGGACGTGGAGCGCCCCGTCGTCGAGCACCGCCACGCCGGCGGAGTCGTAGCCGCGGTACTCGAGGCGCTTGAGCCCCTCGACGATGATCGACACCGCGTTCTTGTCGCCCACGTAACCGACGATCCCGCACATGGTTAGTCCTCCGGCCCGGTGTGCTTCTTCGCCTTCCGCGCGGCCCAGCCTTCCTTCACGACCTGGTGGCCGCGGCCGACCGCGAGCGCGCCGGGTGGAACGTCCTTGGTGATCGTCGAGCCGGCGCCGATGTAGGCGCCCTCGCCGATCGTGAGCGGAGCCACGAGGCTCGAGTTTGTGCCGACGAACGCGTGGTCGCCGATCCGCGTTTCGTGCTTCGCGACGCCGTCGTAGTTGCAGGTGATGGTGCCGGCGCCGATGTTGACGCCCTCGCCCACGGTCGCGTCGCCCACGTACGAGAGGTGGGGTACCTTCGAGCCCCGCCCGATGCGCGACTTCTTCATCTCGACGAAGTTGCCGACCTTCGCCCCCGGACCCACGTGGCAGAGCGGCCGCAGGTGGCAGAACGGGCCGAGCTGGGCGCCGTCTTCGACGGTCGCCTCGGTGAGGACGCAGTAGGGCCTGAGGTGCACGCGGTCGCCGAGGCGTGAGGCGCTGATCTGGGAGCCGCTCCCGACCACGCACTCGGCCCCGAACGTCGTCACGCCCTCGATGACGACTTGGGGGTAGACGACGCTGTCGGGGCCGATCGTGACCGTGTCTTCGATGTACGTGCTCGCGGGGTCGACGATGGTGACGCCGTCGGTCATCAGGCGGTCGAGGATGCGACGGCGCAGGATCGCCGCGACGGCCGCGAGTTGCTTCCGGTCGTTGATCCCGAGGGCCTCGGCCGGATCCCCGGCCACGACGGCTTCGATCCGGCCGCCCGCCTTGGCGAGGATGCCGATGACATCCGTCAGGTAGTACTCGCCCTGCTCGTTGTCGGGACGCACCTCGGCGAGCGCCTTCCAGAGGCGCCGTGCCTCGAAGCAATAGACGCTCGTGTTGATCTCGGTGATCTTCTTCTGGTCGTCGGTGGCGTCCCGGTCCTCGACGATGCGCTTGACGCGGCCGCCCTGGCGCAGGATACGCCCGTAGCCCTGCGGCCGATCCACGACCGCGGTGAGGACCGTCGCCGCCGCGGACGTGGTCCGATGATGGCTCACGAGGCGCTCGAGCGTCTCGCTCGAGAGCAGCGGCATGTCTCCGGCCAGGACCACGACGGGCCCGTCGCCGCACGCGGCGCGGGCCTGCTCGAGCGCGTGCCCCGTGCCGAGCCGCTCGCGCTGCTCGACGAAGGTGACGCCGGCGTCCGCGGCGGCGCGCACGGCGGCCGCGTTCGGTCCGATGACGACGACGGTACGGTCGGCGACGGCGCGTGCCGTCCGGAGGGCGTAGGCGATCAGCGGGCGACCGCAGAGCGGGTGGAGCACTTTCGGCTGTCGGGAGCGCATCCGTTTCGCTTCCCCGGCGGCGAGAATGACGGCGGTCAGCTCCATGGGGCTCCTCACGTGTGTCCCTTATCCTAGCATCCCCTACGGGGGTTTGCCGTTCGAGCGCCGGCGTGGGAGTGCGAAGCCGCAGGGCGNCCGACGCCCGAGGCGAGCCTGAGTGAACCAGCGCAATCCGGTTTGCGGCGAGGGCGCCGCGAGTGACCGGGGGGAGCGGCGGCGCTCCCCCAACGTTGGTTAGTTGCGCAGGTGAGTCAGGAGCCGCTCGATCCGAGCCGGCGCCGGTGACGCGAACTCGAGGGTGCGTCCCGTCGCCGGGTGGACGAATGCCAGGCGGGCGGCGTGAGCGCCAGGCCCTCGACCGGGGTCGGGAGCGGCTCTCGGCGCCGGCCGCCGTAGACGTCGTCGCCGGCGACCGGGTGGCCGAGTGAGGCCAGGTGCACGCGGATCTGATGCGTGCGGCCCGTCTCGAGGCTCATCTCGAGGAGCGTGAAGCCGCGCAGGCGTTCGAGCACCCGGTACCGTGTGACCGCGCGCCGGCCCTGGCCAGCGGGCCGCACCGCCATCCTCACGCGGTCTCGCGGGTGACGGCCGATCGGCCGGTCGATCACGCCCTCGTCGGCGCGGACGCGGCCGTGGACGACCGCGAGATACCGGCGCGTGACGCTCCGACGCGCGAGCTGTGCCACGAGCGCGTCGTAGGCGGCCTTGGTCTTGGCGACGACCAGCAGCCCGGAGGTGTCCTTGTCCAGGCGGTGGACGATGCCCGGGCGCCGCGGCCCGCCGACCCCCGCGACCTCGGGCGCGTGGGCCAGCAGCGCGGCGGCGAGCGTGCCGCGCGCGTGACCGGCGCCTGGATGGACGACGACACCGGCGGGCTTCTCCAGGACGAGGACCTGCGCGTCCTCGAAGACAATGGCCAGCGCGGCGGGCTCCGGAACGAGCTCCTCGGGGGCGGGGGGCGGGATTTCCACCTCGACGCGCTCGCCGCCCGCGAGCCGTGCCGCGGCCTTCCGGACCGCGCCGTCGACGCGGACGCGGCCGGCCTCGATCAACGCCCGGAGCCGCACCCGGGAGAGCTCCGGCAGCCGGTCGGCGAGCCAACGGTCGAGTCGCATGCCCGCCGCGGCACGATCGACGGCGAGCGTGGTGCGCCGTGGAGCGGCGGGCGCCTCCCTCACGAGCGCGGAGCCGACGCGCGATCCCCGAGGAGACGGATGGCGAGCAGCGTCACGCCGACGGTGATCGCGGAGTCGGCGACGTTGAACGCCGGCCAGTGCCAGCCGCGATAGTAGACGTCGACGAAGTCGACGACGGCGCCGAAGCGGGCCCGGTCGATCAGATTCCCCACGGCGCCGCCGAAGATCAGGCCGATCGCGCCGTGATCGGGCCACCTGCCGCGCGGCAGGACCCGGAGGGCCACCTGCACCAGGATCACGAGCGCGCCGACCGACAGGAGCGCCACGACCCACCGCCACTCGGCCGGGACGCTCGCGAGGAGACCGAAGGCGAGGCCCGGGTTGAGCACGAGCGTCAGCGACAGGAAGCCGTCGATCACGCGGATGGGCACGCCAGGCTCGAGCCGCCCGAGCACGATCAGCTTGGTGATCTGGTCGAGCGCGACCACGACGCCCGCGAGGACGGCGACCCGTGTGGGCGCGGCCGGCGTCATCCCTCGAACGCGGTCACCGCTCGCCTCGCGGACGCCGCTCAGCTCGCACTGCCTCTGGCGAGGACCACCGGCACGCAGCGCTCGCAGAGCCCGGGGTGCGCGCGGTGCTCGCCGACCCGCTCGCTCCACGTCCAGCAGCGCTGGCACTTGCGGCCGAGCGCCTTGTCCACGCCGATGACCAGGCCGGGGATCTCCTGGCTCTCGTACTGGACGGCCGCGCTCGTACGCGCCCCGCCGAGCTCGACCTGCGACACGATGAAGAGCGTGGGCAGGAGCGCGCGCTTGGCGCGGAGCAGCTCGGGCAGGTCCTCCGGCGCCGCCGCGACGCGCAGGCGGGCCTCGAGCCCGCTGCCGATCAGCCCCTGCGCGCGGGCCGTCTCGAGCGCCTTGGTGACCTCGCGACGCACCTCGAGCAGGCGGCCCCACTCGCGCGCGAGCGTGTCGTCGAGCCACTCGCGCGGAACCTCCGGGAACCGCTCGAGGTGGATGCTCTCGGCCTTGACGCCGGGCGTGTGCCGCCACGCCTCCTCCGCGGTGAACGTGAGGATCGGCGCCATGAGGCGGGCGAGCGCGCCGAAGATGTCGTAGGACGCCGTCTGCGCCGCCCGCCGCCGCGGGTCGTCCGCGGCCGAGGTGTAGAGGCGGTCCTTGATGATGTCCAGGTACTGCGCCGAGAGGTCCACGGCGCAGAAGTTGTGAACCGCGTGGAACACGGTATGGAGCTCGTAGGTCTCGTAGGCGCGCGTCACGCGGCCCACGAGCCGGCCCAGCCGGTCGAGGATCCACCGGTCGACCTCGTCGAGTCGCGCGGACGACTGGCGATCGCGCGCCGGGTCGAAGTCGGAGAGGTTGCCCAGGAGGAACCGGAACGTGTTGCGGATCCGGCGGTACGCGTCGGCGAGGCGGTCGAGGATCTCGCGGGAGACCCGGATGTCCTGGGTGTAGTCCTCGGCCGCCACCCACAGGCGAAGGATCTCGGCGCCGTACTTCGGCAGGAGGTCGTCGAGGCCGATGACGTTGCCGAGGGACTTCGACATCTTTCGTCCGTCGCCGTCGACGAAGAACCCGTGCGTGATGACGCTCTTATAGGGTGGCGCGCCGCGCGTGCCGACCGACTCGAGGAGCGAGGACTGGAACCACCCGCGGTGCTGGTCCGAGCCCTCGATGTACATCTCCGCCGGCCACCGGAGCTCGGGCCGCGTCTCGAGGACGGCCGCGTGGCTGCACCCCGAGTCGAACCAGACGTCGAGGATGTCGGTCTCCTTCGCGAACCGGTCGCCGCCGCACTTGGCGCAGCGCGTGCCTGGGGGAAGAAGCGCGCGGGCCTCCCGCACGTACCACTCGTCGGCACCTCGGCCTTCGCGGAAGATCCGCGCGACGTGGTCGACGATCCGCTCCTCGAGGAGCAGCGTGCCACACCCCGCGCAGTAGAACGCGACGATCGGCACCCCCCAGACCCTCTGCCGTGAGATGACCCACTCGGGCCGGTGCGCCACCATGTTGTAGATCCGCTCCTCGCCCCACGGCGGGATCCACTGCACGTCGCGCTTGATCGCCTCGAGCGCGCGCGCGCGGAACTCCTGTTTGTCGAGCTCGATGAACCACTGCTCGGTCGCGCGGAAGATCGTCGGGTTCTTGCAACGCCAGCAGTGTGGGTACGTGTGGTCGAGCGTGCGCTCGGCGATGAGCATCCCGATCGATCGGAGATAGTCGATGATCTTGGGATTCGCCTCCCAGACGGTGAGGCCGGCGAAGCGCTCCACCCCCGGGACGAAGCGGCCGTCGTCGTCCACCGGGTTGAAGATCGGGAGTCCGAGTGATCGGCCGAGCTCGTAGTCCTCCTCGCCGTGGCCGGGTGCGATGTGGACGAGGCCCGTACCCTGGTCCATCCCCACGAAGTCCGCCGCCGCGATCGTGCCCTCGCGGTCGATCCACGGATGCCGGAACGTGTGGCCGACGAGGCTGTGGCCCTCGAAGAATCCGAGCACGTCGTACTTGGGCGCCTGGAAGAGCGAAAGAAACTCGGTCACCCGCGCCCGAGCCACGAGGTAGACCTCGCCAGACAGCGCGAGCGCCTCGTAGCTCTGCGTCGGATGCACCGCGATGGCGAGATTGGCCGGCAGCGTCCACGGCGTCGTCGTCCAGACCACCGCAAACGCGCGGCGGCCGGCGAGCTTCGCCTGGAGCTCCGCCGGCACCGACGTGAGCGGAAACTTCACCCACACCGAGGGCGTCCGCTGCTCCTCGTACTCGACCTCCGCCTGCGCGAGCGCCGTTTTGCAATGCATACACCAGTGGACGGGCTTGAGCCCCTTGTGGACGAGCCCCCGGCCGACGAAGCGGCCGAACTCGCGCGCGATGATCGCCTGGTAGGCGGGGGCCATCGTGACGTAGGGGTTGTCCCAGTCCCCGAAGACGCCCAGGCGCTTGAACTCGTTGCGCTGGATGTCGATGAACCGGAGCGCGTACTCGCGGCACTTGCGGCGCTTCTCGACGGGATCCATGGCGCGGCGGATATCCACCGAGGGGTCGTCGAGCCCGAGCTCCTTGTCCACCTGGTGCTCGATCGGCAGCCCGTGACAGTCCCAGCCCGGGACGAAGACGGCGTTGAAGCCGAGCATCGCGCGCGACTTCACGACCACGTCCTTGAGGACCTTGTTGAGGACGTGGCCCAGGTGGATGTTGCCGTTCGCGTACGGCGGGCCGTCGTGCAGGATCCAGAGCGGGCGGTCCGCGGCCACCTGGCGCAGGCGCTTGTAGATCCCGAACTGCTCCCACCAGGCGAGCATCTTCGGCTCGCTCTCCGGGAGGTTGGCCTTCATGGGGAAGGCCGTTTTCGGCAGGTTCAGCGTGGCTTTGTAGTCCATGGGTCAGATCACGAATGGTATCACGACCCTCCGGAGGCGGGGCGCGCTCCCCACTCGGCGCGACGCTCGCTCGGAGCCCGCCCAACGCTTATGGGTTCTTGGGCGCGAGGGTGGCGACGCCGCTGTCGGAGTCGATCGAGACCTTGAACTGGTCGAGGAAGTCCCGACCGAGGAGACCGTCCACGGCTGCCTGCTCGATGTCGTGCGCGATGACGAGAAGCTTGCTGACCTTCGCGCCGCCGACCTCGAGGGAGTCGAGCGCCGCCGCCTGCACGCTCGCGGTCCCGGTCGCGCCGCGGATCTGGCCGGTCGCCCCTTGCGTCAGGGCCACTCCGGCCGCCTCGAGGACGCGCGGATTGATGACGGTCCTGTCCGCGCCCGTGTCCAGGATGAGCTTTGCCGAGGCTCGGCCGTTGATCGTCGCGTCGACGACGATCGCCTGTCCCTTCGTGAACTTGATCTCGGTGCCGGCGGCGCCCGTCGCAGCGGGCGCGCGCGCCGGCACCGGGGCGTTCCGGATCACGATGGGCGCCGCCGTCGCGCGGTACCGCTCGGGGACGCTGTCGATACCCTGGGCGTAGTGGGGCACGCCCTGCTCGTCCACCCAGCGATAGATCTGGGCGTCGGCGGGTGCGGGGGAAACCAGGACCAGGAGCGCCAGGACGAGCGCTGGCACCAGGATCATTGGGCGCATCATACCGTACCCGGGAACGAAAACGGGACAACCGCCGTTGGGGATGAGATCGACGCGGTCGACCGGCCAGCCGAACGGGTTACGACGCCTTCTTTTCTTCTTCCTTCTTGGCGGCGGTCGCGTCGTCCTTCGTCGCCTCGCTGACGCCTTTCTTGAATTCCTTGACGCTCGATCCCAGCGACCGCGCCAGATCCGGCAACCGGTTGGCGCCGAAGAGGATCAGCACGATCACGAGGATGATCAGTAGCTCCTGATAGCCCAGCCCAAACATGTGAGGCTCCTTTCGGCGGCTTCACCATACTCCGCCCCTACCCGCCCCGCAAGACCCGCTTCTCGCCCGTCCGGACGGTCACCCGGCGCGCGTCCAGGTGCTCGAGGAGGGGGATGGCGTACTTCCGGGAGATCCCGAGGAGGTCCTTGATGTCTCCCGGCCCGATCTCCTTCCGCTCGCGCAGGAGGGCGACGACCTTGTCCTGGATCGTGTCGAGCGCCGCGGCGTGGAAGTAGAGCGACTCCTTGACCCGGACGAGCTTCCTGCGCTCGACGAGGAGCTGGAAGAGCTCGTGCTCGTCGCCGCCACCCACGCCGGCGCGGCCGAGCGCCTCTTCGGGACTCGGCGGCGACGCCTCGGCCTTCCTGAACTCCTGCTCGACACGATCCACGATGCGCTGCTGCTCCGGCGTCAGGCGCACCTGGTGGGACGCGAGCCGGACCTTGTCCCGGTCGCTCGCGAGGGCGCCCTCGGCCTCGAGCGCGGCGAGGAGCGTCGCGAACACCCTTTCGTCGGCGCCGCCCGTTCGCACCCGCAGCTCCTCGCGCGACATCCCGGGCTTGAGTGGGTTGGCGCGGTGGAAGGCCTCCAGGGCCGCGAGGACGAGCGCCCGGAGGCGCGCCGAGCTCTCGGAATGGAGGTACCACTCGCGATCGACCACGAGCACCCGGCCCTGCGCCACGAGGCCGTCGAGCAGGCCGCGGAGCTTCTCGGGCCCGAAGGGCACGCGGCCGAGCAGGGTCGCGAGCCGCGCCCCCGAACCGCCGACGTGGCGCACGTGCTCCTCGACGACCTCCTCGGGTGAACCTTCCTGCAGCAGCTTCAAGTGCGCCAGGTGAATGGGCGCCCTGAGCTTGAAGCGCGGGGGATCCACGTCGAGGATCGTCCCACCCCCGATCGTCACGCTCGGCGAGTACGAGCGCACGACGAACCGGTCGCCGGGGAGCGCGACGAGCGGCGCCTCCAGACGGAAGCGCACGGCGGCCGTCTGGCCCGGTCCGAGCTCGGGCATGTCCAGGAGGAGGACGCGCGCCATGATCTCGCTCGTCCCGACGTGGAAGCGGACGCGGGTGCGCGACTTGACCGCGCGCGGGGCGTCTTCGAGGAGCTCGAGCGTCCCGTCCACGAGCAGTGAGGAGACGAGCGTGCCCGCGAGGCCGACGACGTCGCCGCGCTCCACCGCCGTCCGCTCGACGCCCTGGAGATTGATCGCGGTGCGCGCTCCGGCGAACGCCTCCGCCACCGGGTGGCCGTGCGTCTGCAGGCCCCGGATCTTCGCCTCCACACCCTTCGGATAGACCTGGATGCGGTCGTCCACCGCGAGCCTGCCCGCCGTGAGCGTTCCGGTGACGACCGTGCCGAAGCCGCGCACGGTGAACACGCGGTCGATCGGCAGGCGTGGGAGCTGGTCCAGGCCGCGCGGCTCCACCACTTCCGCGAGCCCCCGGAGCGCGGCGCGGAGCTCGGCGAGGCCGTCGCCGGTCTTCGCCGAAACGGCGAGGATCGGCGCGCCCTCGAGGAACGTGGCGCGGACGAGCGTCGCGACGTCGTCGCGCACGAGCGCGAGCCAGTCGGGTTCGACGAGATCGGTCTTCGTCAGCACGACGAGGCCACCCTTGATGCGAAGGAGCGAGCAGATCGCGAGGTGCTCGCGCGTCTGCGGCATCACGCCCTCGTCGGCGGCGACGACGAGCATCGCCAGGTCGATGCCGCCGACACCGGCGAGCATGTTCTTGACGAAACGCTCGTGCCCGGGCACGTCGACGATCTCGATGACCGGGCCCCCGGGCTCCTCGAGGAACGCGAACCCGAGGTCGATGGTGATCCCGCGCGCCTTCTCCTCGGGCAGGCGGTCGGTGTCAATTCCGGTGAGCGCCTTCACCAGGGACGTCTTGCCGTGGTCGATGTGGCCCGCCGTCCCGACGACGACGTGCTTCACGGCTCCGCCGCGGCTGAGAGCGCTCGA
>JGI25383J37093_10000092_pt1 | contig 16326 bp, 16 predicted proteins | sample GraSoi013_1_20cm_4_FD_37093 | JGI IMG/M metagenome (IMG submission 37093)
AGAAAGAGTTAACAATCCTTCAATCCAACGAAGAGTTTGCAGTGTCTTTTCCAACAAAAAGGTTGACCAGAGTCATCTATGCCATCGTGTTTTTTTGCGTAGTATAAGGCAGGGTCAATCGATCTTCCATGTTGCTTCGGGCCCCTCGGAGGCATGCCAGTTTTATACTGGCACCTCTCTACCATATATCCAACAAACGAAGGGATACGGGACCAAAGACACACGGTTACAATAACATGGCTGTCGACAAGAAAGTCCTCAAGACATGCGTCGTCTGCAAGCGCAAATTCCTAGGCTGGTTCTCAGAAAAGTACTGCAGCGACGACTGCCGCATCGAAGGAACACGGTTAAAGAACAGAAACCGCCAGCGGAAAGGCAGGAAGGTTCTCGACCTCCGCGAAGGCGCTATCAGCCAACAGCTAGGCGAACTGGGACTTGGCGATACACAATATCCAATGTACAACCACGAAATAGTCCCGACAATGTACGCGAACCTACGGAAAGGCAGGAAGGTTCTCGACCTCCGCGAAGGCGCCATCAGCCAACAACTAGGCGAACTGGGACTTGGCGATACACAATATCCAATGTACAACCACGAAATAGTCCCGACAATGTACGCGAACCTAAGCCTCTACCACGGCCGAGATGGCAAGCGACATGTCAGATCCTACTATGATCTTCTACGCGAGATCGCCAAACTAAACGGTGGCGACACGAGCAAGATACTTGCCCGGCTCCAGCCTCGCGAACAAAACTAGCCCTTACATTTTCACTGTGCGAGACGTCGCAAGTCCTGAACCTTGCCCAGAAACGTTCCATCAAACAAGTAGGCTTCCCCGTTTTCGAAATCCACTGCTCCTGAACGCAACACGGGTCCCATGTATTCTTTGTAGAGTTCTGTCCATCCTTCCTGGTAGTTCTTGTTGATGGGCTGTCCACCCAAGTAATCGTTGAACGATGGCATGATGACAACGTCAGCGTCCGCGACAGAGACGCCGAATTTTTTCTTCACCTCCTCAGCCGCGTTTCCCTCGAACTTTGCGTCTTCGCGCTTCAAGACTCCTTCTGCAAGCTTGTTCCCATTGCTCTTCGCTCTCACCCATGCCTGCCGCGTGATTCGAAACCCTAGCGGGTCCCTGAAGACCACAACAGGGTGCAGGTGACCCATGACTAGGAATTTGCAGCCGAGCAGGGGCGGCGCGGGCCAGGCGTGGCCGTGGAATAATCCGACAGAATCCCAGATAACCATCCCATTCGACTTGTTGATCTTTACAGAGGGCGGCGTCAACGGCTCGAGGTTGCCATCATGGTTTCCCGGGACCACTTCCACATCTGGAATGATCTCGACAAGGCTGTCGAAGAACTCTGGAACGTACTTCCATTCTTCCAACTCAACTTTCGAAACAGCATGCTTCACATCTCCCAATAGAACGAGTAGCTTCGGATCGGTTTCCGCCAGTATCTTTCGCAGTTTTTCCAAGAGTCGCGGGACCTGTGAAGGCACATGTATTCCCTGGTGGGCCAAGGTCACCTCCCAGCCGAGATGAAGGTCAGCGATGACCAAGACCCGTTCTCCCTTACGTTCTAGGAGAAGAGCTGGTTGGTCCGCCACTGGTTTGACAATAACGTCGTCAGTCACTGATATGCCTGCCAGCTCTGGATCTTCCTTCCCTCATGAAAAGGTATTCTTAGCGCAACACAACCCCACTAGTAGGGAACTAGTTCGCCACCGACTGTTAACGAAAACCGGATACTCAAAGGCGCCTGTCAGGAGATAGATCGGACCAAGATCTTCTCTGATGAACAGAAACAGATGCTAACAACTGTATTTCAGAAAAGGTTCCCGCAGGCTCTCGGTCTGGTCGAGGGAGGAAGGGTTCGGAAGTACCAGTTCTCCCCTAGCGGCAGAACCGTCTGGGTGGTGACCGGTCGCGGCCGCGATTATCAAGTTCTCCCTGACAGCCTGTTCTGCACCTGCGACGATTATTACTTCAGGGTCATGGAGCACAAGAAACAGCTATGCTACCATATCATCGCTCAACAACTCTCCGAGGCCATGGGCAGGTATAACATGATAGGGTTGACTGACTCGCGCTACCCTGAGATAACCTCGAAACTTACCTCGATCATTCCACGTGAGTAATGTCAAGGTTTTAGTAGCCGTTTCCGAGGATTGTCGAGAACGAACCGGGTGAGCCGATATGTCGTACAGTCTTCCACCGGACCAGGGGTACGCGCTCCTCCAGCTACTGCTCTACATCTTCAGCTTCGTCTCACTCGTACTCATCTTCCTCTATATCGCAGCCGAGCGTCCAGGGGAAGCAAAGAAGAAAGCCGCGGAAGAAGAAGAATAAATCGTCCTAAAGGACGATTAGTAGAATAGATGCGTAGCTCGGCATTCTCAACCCTCAAACCCCCAGTCCTACAGAGGCTAGAGAAAGAAGGCTTCCTAGAAGCCAGCCCGATACAAGAACTTGCAATTCCCGCAATTCTAAGCGGAGAAAACGTTCTGCTCATCTCTCCGACTGGGACGGGAAAGACCCTCGCCGCCATCCTCCCTGTACTAGACAAGCTCATCGAGGCTCGAGCGGAGGGAAAGCCTCGGGGAATCTCAGTCCTCTATGTGACTCCACTCCGGGCGCTCAACCGAGATCTTCTTCGCCGACTTGAGGAGATGGGCAAGGATCTCGACATCAAGATCCAGGTTCGCCACGGGGATACGCCGATCAGTGCAAGAACTCGCCAGGCGAAAAGCCCACCAGACGTGATGATCACAACTCCCGAGACTCTCCAAGCTATTCTGATCGGGAAGAGGATGAAAGAACACCTGCGCTCGGTCCGGTGGGTCGTGGTCGACGAGGTCCATGAGCTAGCCACGGACGAGAGGGGCGTCCAGCTGTCCTTCGCCTTGGAACGGCTGATAGAACTTACCGGCGTCGAGTTTCAGAGAATCGGCCTCTCCGCTACTATCGGCGAGCCAGAGCGCATTGGGCAATTCTTGGTCGGATCAGGACGAAAAGTCAAGGTGCTACGTTCCGATGAGACGAGAGGGCTCCAGATCGGCGTCCTCTCCGTTCATCCCAGCGCTGGAGACCAGAAAGAATCCGTCAATCTCGGACTACCGGCTTCAACCGTTTCTCGGGCTCGGATGATACTTGGCATCATCCAATCCCACAAATCCACCCTGGTATTCACCAACACACGCGAGCACGCCGAGGCGTTAGCCGCCCAGATTCAAGCAATTGGAGGCGGGACCCCTGTCCGAGTCCACCACGGATCTTTATCGAGAGAATTACGCGAGGAAGCGGAGAAAGAATTTCAAGAAGGCAAACTCAAAGCTCTAATCTGCACGAGTTCTCTCGAGCTAGGAATCGACATCGGTAGCGTCGACTTCATCGTCCAATACACCTCTCCACGAGAGACAACGAGGCTTGTCCAGAGAGTCGGTCGAAGCGGACATACACTAGGCGGAACTTCTCGCGGAGTCATTCTCACGATCAACACGGATGATATACTGGAATCCGCGGTACTAATCCAGCGGGCCCGAGAAGGCAGACTCGAACGGCCGATAATCCACGAGAAAGCCTACGACGTCCTCGCTCACCAGATAATCGGTCTNCTACTCCAGAAAGGGCGGATGACCCTCGAGGAGATCGGCGAGGTCGTTCATCGCTCTTACCCGTTTCGCGAAATCGACCCTGTAGAACTCGGCCGCGTTCTCGGTCAGCTTGATGAGCTGAGGTTGTTGAGGAAGTTCGACCAGTTTTTCACCGCGCGCAACCCTAAAGCGATACAGTACTATTTCACGAACCTCTCAGTCATACCGGACGTTCAGAAGTACACTGTATTCGACTTCTTTCGTAAAAGGCGTATTGGAAGTCTTGACCAGGACTTTGTCGCTCGAAGATGCGCGAGCGGGACAGAGTTCATTCTGCACGGTCAGACTTGGCGGGTCCTCTCGGTCGATGAGGAACAGTATCATGTCGAGGTGGAGGCGGCCCCTCCAAGCTTGACCGCTATTCCAGGATGGGAGGGAGACATGATTCCTGTCCAGATCGATGTTGCGGAGGAGGTAGGTCGCGCCCGAAGGCTCCTCTCTGACGGAGTAGTTCCGGAAGGTTTTCTGGAGAAAAGTGAGATTGATCGAGTTGAGTCTACTCTCTCTGCTCAAAGACGTCAAGCTCCGATCCCGTCTGATCAACTTGTCCTCGTTGAAAGCTTCGAGAACAGTGTGGTAATCCATTCCTGCTTTGGAAACTTGGTCAACGAGACCCTCGCCACAGCGATGGCCGCGCTTTTCGGGTCTCGCCTGGGCTCAAACATCGGTACGCAAGTCGACCAGTACCGGTTCGCTCTGATCTTCCCACGTCCAGTTAGCGCGTTATTGGTTGCGGAGGAGTTCAGGAAGCTTTCGCCTGACGATATGGAGAAGATTGTCCGCGACACCATTGATGCCTCTGACCTATTCGCTTGGAGGCATTGGCATGTTCTACGCCGGCTCGGCGCCGTGAGCCGAGAAGCAGAGTACAAAGCACGCCAGGCGAGGCTCTTGGTTGACATCTTCAAGGCATCCATAGCAAACGATGAGGCCCGCAGAGAACTTTTCACAGAAAAGCTAGACATCAAAGGCGCCAGGAGAGTTCTTGAAAAGGTTGGACTGGGCGAGATGGCGATCGAGACCATCCAGGATGTTGGTCAGTGCACTCCGTTTGCCCTTCCCATTCTTGATAGGATTGTTCCACACGGTCTACTCAGACCAGCTGTCGAGGAAGCTTCCCTGATCGAGGTTGTGAAGAGCAGACTGCTGTCCACGAACCTCCGACTTCTCTGCATGAACTGCGGAGACTGGGACAGTATCCGAGGAGTCGACACACTCCGAGAAGTAATACGGTGTCCAAAATGCCGATCGTCTTTGATCGCGGCAACATATCGTAGCAATGATGCACTGGGCCCGATCATCAACAAGAAAAAGAGAGGAAGTAAATTAAGTCCGGAGGAAGAGAAAGAATGGATGACCGCATGGCGGTCCGCAGGGCTGATCCAGAATTATGGAAAGAGAGCCGGTATAGTCCTTGCAGCTAGAGGAGTCGGCCCAACCACCGCGGCCAGAATTCTCAGAAACCGGTTGCCGAGAGAAGATGACTTATACCTGAGCGTTCTAAGGGCAGAGCGAGAGTTCGAGCGTACCCGAATGTTCTGGGACTAGACCCGAATGACTGAGTCTTCTGAGAATCTACTCAACCAAATTCTCGCAAAGAATCCCGGGATGCCAAGAGAGGAACTCCTCTCGATGGTAGAACGTAAGAAACAGGAATCACACGGTCTCCTCTCTGACGAAGGAGCGGTACGGCTCTTGGCACAGCAGCTCGCAGGTCTATCGGGCCAATCGGTCAACATCTCCGACCTTCGTATTTCAAGTGTCCAAGCTGGACTTTCCGACGCGACGATCTCTGGAGAGATTCTCTCGATAAGCCAGTTGCGCGAATTTCAGCGGTCCGACGGATCCGTCGGCAAACTAGTCAGGGTCAAACTAAAAGATGGTTCTGGACAGATCACATGTGTTCTCTGGGATTCTACGGCGGAAATTGTTGAGAAGGAGCAACTCGCTATCGGGTCTAGGCTACGTCTTGCCCATGGATACACTAGGTTGGGACTTGCAGGTGAAGTCGAGTTTCATCTTGGATCTCGTAGTAACATCGAAATCTTGAGCAAAACCCTCGCCACAGCTCTCGCATTTAGCTCCGGTGCGGCGCAGGATATGCCATCAGTAAACATCTCTCCTGAAACCGTTCGAGTCCGTATCAGAAAGTTGCAGAGGAGCCGAGGGGAGAACGGGCCGGCATGGGCCCTGTGCGAGAACGAGGAGGGTCTTACTATGGCGAAGTTCTGGGACGACAACATGGAGACCGTTCTTTCCATGGGAGAAGGGAGCATAATCACGATCAAGAATCCATGGATTACAGAGAGGAACGGGATGGTCTACTTGAACGCTGGAGCGAAGTCCTCCATAACGAAAGAGACCCTTGTTGACATCGAATCTCCTCCTCCCGTCACGATTGCATCGATCAAACCGGGTCCCAAGCTTTACACTACGCGCGGAGTCGTCGTTGAGCGATCTGATCCTCGGGAGATCGAGACAAGGGAAGGTCGAAGAACAAGGGTCTCAAATATTAGGGTGCAAGATGGTACAGGTAAGATCAGAATCGCCCTCTGGGATAACCATGCCCAAATTGTGGAAAGTCTAAGGATGGGAGACGCGATAAGATTGACGGGGATTAAAGTCCGGGAATCATCGAACGGAGAACTGGAAGCGTCGACCGTGTTTCTAACCCAGATCGAGAAATCATAGAGATTTTGCTGAGAGCCCATGATGGCGCTAAGAGTAGGAAAGGACCCTTTCGACTACATCAACGAGGTCAAGGTCGAGAAGTCTCGCCAGTCTATGAAACGACGGCTCCAAGAGTACCGTCCCAAACCAAACTCCATAGACACCCTTGAAAGGGTTGACGAAAAACATCACCTGATAGTTTTCTCTGCAGACTGGTGCTCCGACTGCATCGCTTACATCCCAGGTCTGGCGAAGTCGTTGATAATGGCAAAGAACAACATGCTGCAGGCCCGCGTCGTCGACTATGACGCTTATCGGGATATGGCTGAGGAGTTCAATATCCGAGCGATTCCTACAATAATCGTTTACGATAAGAACTGGAAGGAAGTCGGCAGATTCGTTGAGACCCCGAAGAAATTCGGCACCGTCGAAGAAGAGCTCTGTGCAATCCTAGGATCAAAGGGCGCAAGCAATCTCTAGTCACACGACGACATACAGCAACCTCAGGGCGCTTGGAACTGGNNTCAGCGCCAGATAGGGTTGAGAGCGGTACGTAGAGTGGTAGGCAATATCNTTAAATCTCTATTCTTCCGGATGCTTCTTCCCACTGGTCCTGAAGTGCGGGTTCGACGGCGCTNTCTAGCTCTTTCAGTATTCTTGGTGATGTTGACTGCTTTTCTGATCGTCCATTTCAATACTGCAACTCCGCTTTTCTCTCGGATAGTGACATCGTCTCCTTCGCCTTATTGTCGGAGCGGTGATCCTCTTAACGGGGCGTCCAATCCTCTGCGGGTTCGGTTATTGTCAAATTGTCAGGTGGCGAGCGGGGTCGTGAAATCCGTTACCTCCCAACAAGATGGTGACCGGCGGATCAATGTCGGTCCAGACGCCCAATACGCCAAGCTACTCAATGCGGGCAATGTGGAATACCAGAACGGTTCGATTGTCTTGGAGCTGATTCCTCTGGACCAAGCCATCGTTCCGGTCCCTATTGTCGGGCAGCACATCAACTTCGTGGGGCCATTGGTCTATGATACTGAGAACAAATGGAACGCCATATACCCGGTCTGGTCGATCACAACATCATAACATTAGAAGAGTACTCTGTCATCCGATAACTCTCTTCCTTTCCGAAGATTCCCCTTTCTCCGTAACTATTCTTCCATGCAACTTTTCTTTTTTCTGTAACTAATTTTTCCTCTTAACAATTATGTGACCCCCCAGATGGTCGATTTTCCCGCGTCCCGCCCTTCGTGAGAGAGTCAGCTCGCACTGGAAATCGTCAGTTTTCAGCTCTTCGAGATCTATTTTCCTACAAGTCGTGAGATCAGTAGTATCAATCCGANGGAGTAGGCTGCTGTTCTATGAATCTTCAACAGTAGCCGGGCATTCTTCGTCAAGTCGGCGCTNTATTCTTTCTCGTTTGTCAGCACGGCCATGTGGTGCATCTCGACAACTGTTATTCCAAGGAAAATCGCCAAGCCCAGGCCTAACAGGTCTATTCGTGTTCCCTGAATGTAGTAGCTGGCTATGACTGGCATGAAACCCCAGGCTAGACCAAAACCGGGATAGGTGTGGAGCCACTTGGGCTTCTCCATAGGATAGAGAAGGGCGAAGAATCCTCCCAGGATCACGAATACGAGAAACCATGGGGAGTAGAGGAGTGACATGTAGACTCCCACGGCCATGCCAGCTAGGACCGCGAGAACGCCCACGGTTCTGATCGCTTCTCGGTTCATGTTTGGGAAGTATGGGAGGTACTTGTCTTTGCTTGCGGTTATGTCGATGTAGTGTGCTCCGATGACGAGGCCGAAGAATCCTGCCAGCATCGTCAGCAGATAACGGTCGAGGTGAAACTCGGGAGCCAGCGTTGACGCGACTGTGACCCAGGAGAAGAGGACCATGCTGAATGGCCAGCGGAGACCGAACCACCAGACGTTCTTCCTCCAGATTCCGACAAGGTCAGGTTCTATCAGGGGAAGAGTCGTTTCGCTCATAGTCCACGCTCTCGATCGGCATATTTAGGAGGCTATTGTTCTTGTCTCTGCTCTTGCGACCTCAAATGGAGAACGCCTCATCCGACATTCTGTTCGAGTTCTTCTGGGCGATTCTCTAATGTCTGAGGGAGACGATCGGCCTCCTAAAGGTTACTTTCACGCGGGTCCGAGAGGGGCTCTTATGCGACACGAGGGTCGGTCGCTAAGACCCCCTATTTTTCCCGGGACATTTCCTGTCTGGCAGTGATAACAGGCGAGTCCGCGTGATCAGGGCGCAAATCTGGGTTCGGACGGACTCGGAAAGAAGCGGACAATTCCGAACAAATTTCGGGAGAGTCTATGGAGGCGTCTCAGATTCGAGAACAGGGCTGACAATGGGCGAATTTGGCCATCTGAATCCGGGAACTGGCCTATGACACTATCCTGCGACTGGCTCTTCTTCGACCGCATGTGAGACTCTTGATCTGATGTGGTCGTATCGTCATGCTCTAGTTTGACTACGCGNACGAAAAAATGCTATTACTTGCTGGATTTGGCTACTTCCTTTACGGCGCCCTCTAGAATCTCAAGTCCAGAGTCTACAAGGTCCCTTGTTATGATCAATGGAGGTGCAATGCGGAGAGTCGAATGGCCTGCTGTGATCATTGCGAGGCCGCGTCGGAAGGATTTCATCATGATCTCATGCGCCTCGTTGTCACCAGATTCTTTCGTTTTTGGGTCCTTTACGATCTCTGCTCCGATCATGAGTCCCTTTCCTCTCACATCGCCGATGATATCGTATTTTTCCTGCATCTCCTTCAACCGTTTGATCATATAGTCGCCTTGTTTTGTCGCGTTTTCCATCAAGTGCTCGTCTCTGATCGCATTGATGACCTCGAGCGCAGCGGCGCACGACACAGGATTTCCCCCGAACGTGTTCGCATGGGACCCTCCGTCCCAGTCCATGAGATCCGTGTTCGCAACCGTCGCGCCAATAGGCATACCCGACGCCAACGCCTTAGACGTGCAGAGAATATCGGGTTCCACGCCCCAGTGTTCAATCCCGAACCAGCGCCCAGTCCTTCCCATCCCGGATTGCACCTCATCGTCGACCATCAGGATTCCATTCTTGTCCAACAGTTTTCTGAGCCGCTTGAAATATTCAGGCGGAGGTACAACATAGCCGCCCTCTCCCTGGATAGGTTCGATGAAGAATGCGGCGACATCTTCCGGTGGAAGATACTTGTCAAGGACTTGTTCTTGGATGAAATCGACGCAGTACATGTCACACTCGGGATAGGTCATTTTGAAAGGGCATCTGTAGCAGTAGGCGAAGGGAACGTGGGTGTCGCCTGGAACCATTGGGAGGAAGTGTCGACGCTGGACGGGCTTGCTTGCTGTGAGGCTCAGTGCGCCCAGGGTTCTTCCGTGGAAGGCTCCTATGAAGCTGATGAAGCCGTGCTTGCGCGAATGCCACTTGGCAAGCTTCATAGCCGCCTCAATTGCCTCCGTGCCGCTGTTGCTCAGGAACACTTTCTTCTGGAAGCTCCCCGGCGTTATCTTGACCAGTTCCTTCGATAGTTGAACGACCTTTTCATAGTAGAAGTCGGTCCACGAATAATGGATTAGTTTCTCGGCTTGGGCCTTAATCGCACTGACTACTCTCGGGTGGGAATGTCCTACCGCAAGACAGACTAGACCAGAGTTGAAATCGATAAACTCGTTTCCATCAACATCCCTTACAATACAGCCTTGGCCTGAGTCCGCGGCGAGCGGATAGAACCTAACCAGCGAGGGTGAGATGAGAGACTCGTCCTCTTTGATCATGGCTCGGGCTTTCGGCCCGGGAGGAGTCACAACGATCTTTGGGTATTTTGTGGCCGGCATGATTATGCTCGGCGCCTCTGCGGTTATTCTGATATAAGATTACGTAGAAGATCGGTTGTAGGAAGCTGACTAGTTGCCCAGAGTTATCTCTATTGTGGAGAGACTTGCCATTGACCCGTCGTCCCGTTGTACTTGTTCGGTGCCGATGTCTACGGAGTGAATCTGGACGTTCTTGAAGAATGCTCTCCTCAGCATCTCGACGGTCTCGACGGCTTTGTTGATGGATTGGCCGCGGGCTCTAACCATGACTTCAGGAACGCCGGTGTTGAACAGGGTCACGCAGGCAACAACATAGTTCATCGTTGGCTTCTTACCAATCCTGACTATGTTCGGCGCTATTTCCTCGTCTTCGAATCCGTCGTCAATATCCGTCTCGGGCATGATGTTTGACATGATGTCGCCTGTGACAATCGTGGTTGTCTATCCGTTCCTCTAAGATTAACCTTGCCAAACCAGGGATGGTTGGTGCGAGGACTGACTCGTGATGGAAAGATATGTTCCGTTCTGTTCTTCCCGGGTCCTGCTTTTAAAGGACTGGCCGAGTGAGTTGGTCTTCTCTTCGGATGTGGTCTTGGTCTTGGACTCTGCCAGCCCGACAGTTTTCCACATGTTGGAGAGGCTGGTGGGGAAGAGGGTCTTGGCCGTGATTAACCGCGATTTTGGCTACGAGGGGCGAGTTGCGGTTGTCTCTCATGATCCGCCAGGAATCTGGCTGACTGAGTCCGAGGCGGTGATTTTGCGTTCAACTGTTGTCAGTCCGATTCCCCAGATTGTGAATAGGGAACCAAAGGGCGAGACTTTCTTACACTTAGACGCGATTCAGAGGCTTGAGACATCTTCGGAGGGAAAGGCGAGCGCGCGGCGATAAGATCGCTTGGCTTGATGGCCTGGTGGTCGCTACCTCCAGCGTCACAATCGTCATCGACCCCGTCAAGCTCCGCACAATCTCCTCGACCTCGAGGGTTCTCGTCTCGCACGCTCACAGCGACCACACTCGCGGATTCAGGCACAAGGGAATGAAACAGTCAACTACTGAGACGAAAGAGATTCACAGCGTCCTGAATTCTCACCGTGTCTCCAATTTCCAAGCAATCGACCTCAACCATAAGGTCTCAATAGACGACATAGATGTGAAGGCACTGAACGCCGGGCACATGCTGGGGTCGGCCCAGTTTCTAGTACGTACTCCTGAATCATCGATCTTGTACACGGGCGACATCAATTGCGTGGACACACTAACGACAAGGGCGGCTCAGCCTCACCGATGCGATGTTCTTGTGATCGAGGCAACCTACGGCTCGCCCTTCTACCATTTTCCATCGCGGGAGACTATCTATGCCAACGTGGTTGAATGGGCGGTTGACACGATCAAGCAGGGATACATTCCGTGCTTGCACGTTTATGCAGCGGGTAAAGCCCAGGAAATTGTTCGTCTCTTTAACGTCTACACTCACCTGCCTGTGATCGTCAATCCTGTTTTGGACGGGGTCAACAAGGCGTACCGGAAGGCCGGGCATGCGTTAGATTGGATGTCCGCGGCCTCTGTTGAAGGCGGAGAAGTTCTTGAGAAGAACCCATGCGTCTATGTTACCACCCCAAACGACCGGAGAAGCATTGGCAGGAAGTCTGCGCGGGCATTTGCGACAGGGTGGGCTCTCTCCATGAGAGGGCGTAACGCAGCTTTTCCGCTAAGTAGTCATGCGGACTTTGGGCAGCTAGTCTCGTTTATCAAGGCATGTAACCCACAGAAGGTTTACATTTTTACCGGATTTGCGGAGGAACTGAGACGGCTTATCAGGACTGAGCTGGGATTGGAGGCAAAGACCGTGCCTTCGATTAGCCAAAGAACACTGTCAGATGATTACTAGCTTTCCAGCCGGGAGTTCTCGTCTCGGTCAAGTGACCGGTAGGAGGAAATATGCTATGAGAGCGAGGGCGACTAGGCCTACACCGGATATGACGACGAGTTGAGGGCTCAGTTTTATGCCTGGGGTGTCTTCTTCGAAGAACCGCAAGAGTCCAGCACTTGCCGCTGGCATCGGTGCCTCGTCTCTGCGTCTCTTCTCGCGTTTAGTCATTGATCTGTTTCCTTCTTCGAGAACTCGGGCTAGACGCCTGTAATAAGGCTCGCGTGGCTAGCGTAGTTGGATGTATTCGTATGCGTCTCTAGTGGACTCGAAGGCATAGTGTACTCTTGTGAAATCTTTCCGGAATTCGTTGACGTCTTTGGCGACTCTTTTCGGGTCGTCGTTCTTGACGACTATGCGGTGCATCATCTGTGCTATTTCTTTCATCTCGGATTCTTTCATTCCGAGCCTGGTGACTTCTGAGACGCCGGCTCTTATTCCTCCTGGGGCTTCGAAGTGTCTTCCTTCTTTGATATCGTAGGGTAGGAGGTTGCGGTTGAGGATGATGTTGGCGTCTTCCAGTTTTTTCTCGATTGTCTTTCCGTCGCCGTACTTTGTTATGTCTGCGACTAGGAGGTGGGATTTGGTGAAGCCTTTCTTCTCTCCGAGCACTTTGAACCCGAGCTCATGTAGAGCTTGAGCAAGAGCTTTGCTGTTCTTGACGATCTGGGAAGCGTATTCTTTTCCGTACGCGAGCATTTCGGCGAACATTATCGCTTTTCCGGCGAGATGGTGAAGGTGGTGGTTGCTCACGTTTCCTGGAAATGTTGCTTTCTTGATCTTGTCCGCGTTTTCCGGATGGGACAGTATCAGTCCTCCTTGGGGTCCTGGTAGTGTCTTGTGTGTGCTGCAGGTCATGGCGTCGACACCTTCGTGCATTGGGTCTTGGAATTGGTTTCCTGCGACTAGGCCGGCGACGTGTGCTGCGTCGTAGCAGCTTTTTGTTCCGTGTTCTTGAAGAATTGGAATGATTTCCTTGATGGGGTGCGGGAAGGGAAGGACGGAGCCGCCGAACATGGCTAGTGTCGCGGTTTTTCCTTCTGCTGCTAGCTTTTTGATCTTTTTCGCGGTGGCGTCAATGTCGATGTTCATTTCTTCTGTGTCGAAGGGGAAGTATTCGACGTTTAGTCCTCTTACGGAGCCGGCTGTTCCTCCAAATTCTTTCTTGCCCATGCTGATGTGGCCGCCTGCTGGGATTGCTAGCGCCATCATCATGTCTCCTGGGTTGGTGAATGTGGTGTAGGCGACGAGGTTGGCGCATACGCCGGAGATTGGTCGGACGTCGGCAAAGTCGACGCGGAATAGTTGCTTGGCTAGGTCTATGCAGATCTGTTCTACTTGGTCTATGTATCGGCAGCCGGCGTAGACTCTTTCGCCTGTCCAGCCTTCTGCGTAGCGGTTGCCGAAGTCTGAGAGGATGGCTTCTTTGACTGCTGGGCTGGGAATGTTTTCGCTGGCTATTAGCGGGATCGATCCAGCAAACCATTCGTGGTGAGCTTGTAGGAGCTCGAAGACTCGCTGGTAGGATTCTCTCGGTTGCATTGCCATGTCGGATGTGGGATTCTGGTGTTCTTGTTTAACGTTTCACAAGCTCTCTCTGCTCTTTCTTTGAATGGTGGGATAATTGTTCCGGTTCAGTCAGGTCGTCTTTGGCTAGGTTTTCGGCGTGGTGGAAACTGTTGTCAAACTTTTGTTTGTTTTCTGAACTGGCTCCACCATTGAGGGTTCTGATCGACGTATTTGACGAACTTTGCGAGGAGGTCGAGGGTTCGTGAGTCAATGTAGTGTTCGAGGCCTTCTGTGTCTTTCTGGGCTGTTGTCTCTTCGACGCCGAATAGTTTGAGAAAGGCGACAAGNAGCGCATGGCGTACTCCTAATGATCGGGCCATGTTTTCTCCTTTCTCGGTCAGGGTGATGCCACCATATTTTTCGTGGAGGATGAGCTGCTCTGAGTGGAGCCGGTCCAGCATTCCAGTGACTGTGGGTGGCCGGACGTGTAGGTGGTTGGCTATGTCGACTGGTTTCGCGTATCCTTTTTCTCGTATGAGTTCGTAGATGATTTCCACGTAGTCTTCGTTTCGGGGTGTCTGGCCTCTGGCGCTGGGTCGGTGGGCTCGGGCCAGTTTTGCTAGCTGGCTTTTTCCGGGTCGAGTTCGGGCCATGCTTCTAAGACGCTGTGTTTTGGACATTGGCTGTCTAAGAGGGTTTCCTAGAGGTGGATGTGTAGGTTGAGGCTGTCCCTGAGTTTGCGTAGTATCGGCTCGAGGGGCCCGGGTTCGAGGCTAATTGCTACGATCTGGTTATTGTGGGGAAAGATGACCAGGTCGACTTTCTGGTATTGTATGGATATGTGTGCGAGGGGTCCACACTGGCTTTCGAGTTGGGACAGCGTGTCCAGGATCATTGGCGGAACGCTTGCCATGAACTTTCGATCGTAGGTTTCAGGGGTTAGGCTCATCACGTTTGACCGCATCCTCGACTCTAGGAGTTTGCTGTTCCGGTCCAAGAGTGCGACGTAGCGGATCCGGGAGTCGAGGGCGAACAGTTCGTCGACGAGCCGGGTTTGGGGCCTACTCAAGCGGGAATCATTCGCTGTTCTGCATGCACGTTAAAGAAATGCTTTCGCCTCACGCAAGAGCGGACAGGGATCTATCTTTACCCGCTGAATCTCCTGTACGGTGTTGATCCTGGGGCGAGTTCTTCTTGGGGTTTGATGGAGATGGTTGGTTTTGGCCTCGGGTTGTACTTTCACAATGGTCCGAGGGAGCCGCTCTTGCGTCGCGAGTCGCGATCGCTAAGACCCCCCCTCCTCCTGAGGTCTCTCGCTGTCTGGCATGGATAATGGGCGAGTCTGGCCGATCGAAGTCTCATCCGGGCTTAGATCGGTCGGCGATTCATCGGGCTATTGAAGGTGGGCTAACGGGAGTTCTAGGGGTCGCTGTTCAGATTCGAGATCAGGGCTGATAATGGGCGAATTCTTCCCCACGTTTCAATCAATTGGGCTGGCAATCCCCTGACTGTCGCGCCAGCATTATGACTCAGGAGCTGGGCTTGTGTGAGAAAAGGGCGAATCCCATTTCTCTGGGCTGGAGAAACGCTCGTGATCCCACTCCTGGTCGGCCGGAGTTTATATTCCGGTTTTTCAGTGTTCGGGAAAAATACTGTTTGTTGTGTGTCGGTGTTTTCTTGGAGTACAAGTGGGTTGTTCTGACGGTCACCACTGTCGGAATTTTCATGGCGACCCTTGACTCCAGTATTGTCGTAGTTGGGCTTCCTCAGGTCGTTGCCGATCTGAAAACGAACCTGGTCGTTGGCGTCTGGATCATAACCATCTACCGTCTCATGATCACAGTCCTCCTCGTAGGTATTGGACGCTGGGCGGATATGCATGGCCGAGTCCGGCTCTACAACATGGGCTTTGGGATCTTTACCCTTGGCTCCCTGCTCTCTGGCCTCTCACCCACAGCCGAGGCGCTTCTGGCTTTCAGACTTGTCCAAGGCATCGGAGCAGCTCTATTATTCGTGAACAGCGTTGCCATCGTCACGGACGCTTTTTCGGACAAGGATCTTGGCAAAGGAATCGGGATAAACCAGGTCGCAATCAACGCCGGGACGATAACAGGATACACACTCAGCGGGGTGCTCATACAGCTTTTCACATGGCGCTCGATCTTTCTTGTGAATGTTCCGGTAGGAATCTTTGGAACCTACTGGTCTCGGAAACGGCTGAAGGAGATTTCCCGCCCAGCCGTAGGAGAGAAGTTCGACGCCGCCGGAGCCATAACGTTCTCCACTGCTATCACGCTACTACTGTTGGGCTTGACACTCGGCAGCTTAACAGACCTCGCAAACCAAACGGTCGTAGGTGCGAGCGTCCTCTTCTTTGCCATTTTCATAATGATAGAGCGAAGGGCAAGGTATCCCGCGCTTGACCTATCCCTGTTCAAGATCCGGCTGTTCACCGCCGGCAACATAGCGAACCTCCTGAGCGGACTGGCGTTCGCAGCACTAGCGTTCGTCATGACACTCTACTTTCAACTAGTAAGAGGGTACGACCCTCTGCACGCAGGAATATTTCTCATCCCTCTAGACGTGACTCTCATCCTCGTCGGGCCGATAAGCGGATGGCTCTCCGACAAATGGGGCGCTCGTGGACTGAGCACAATGGGCCTGCTCATCGCCTCCGCAGGATTCTTCCTCCTCTCAGNATTCGATCTGAATACGCCAT
>JGI25383J37093_10000094_pt1 | contig 16248 bp, 22 predicted proteins | sample GraSoi013_1_20cm_4_FD_37093 | JGI IMG/M metagenome (IMG submission 37093)
AAAAGGCAAGCAGAAGAGATAGGTCTTGACAAAATTTTCAAAGATGCGGGATTTGAGTGGCGTGAATCAGGTTGTAGCATGTGTCTTGGCATGAACCCTGACATACTAGCAACAGATGAAAGATGTGCAAGTACATCAAACAGAAACTTTGAAGGGAGGCAGGGGGTAGGAGGCAGAACGCATCTTGTGAGTCCTGTGATGGCTGCTGCCGCGTCAATTTACGGACATTTTGTGGACGTAAGAGAAATGGATTTGAACTGAATTGGAACCATTTAGAACAGTTCGTAGCGTTGCTACTCCGCTAGACAAAATCAACGTAGATACTGACCAAATAGTTCCAAAACAATTTCTAAAGTTAATACAAAAGACTGGATTTGGCAAGCACTTATTCTTCGATTGGAGATTCGAAAAGGACGGCAAGCCAAGAAGAGATTTTGTCTTAAACGATCCACAATACAGAAACTCCAGGATCTTGCTTACAGGAGACAACTTTGGCTGTGGCTCTAGTAGAGAGCATGCTGTCTGGGCGCTACAAGATTATGGATTCGGGGTAATAATATCGACCTCATTTGCAGATATCTTTTACAGCAACTGCCTCAAGAACGGTGTACTTCCAATAAAGGTAAGACAACAAACATTGCAAAAACTCTTTGAGACAAAATCCGAAATCGAAGTAGATTTGGAAAACCAACTCATCAAACTTGAAGATACCAAGATTCCATTTGAAATAGAAAGCCACTGGAAGAAAATTCTTCTTCAGGGACTAGACGATATTGCGATTACTCTGAAGCATGAAGATAAAATATCAAAATACGAAGGATCTCAGGCAAACACTAAGTTCCAAATTTCTTGATTATTTGACTCACAAGGTCTTTGTTTCTATCAACTCTTGTGGGAGAGTCGATGTCAATCCAAGGTATCTTGCCAATGTCGTATGCACTTATCTTGCCGCTCTTTGACATTGGCTGCAAAATATCGTAAGATAGATTCAGATCTTTTTTTACTAGCTTTTTTGACCCAATTGAATTCAGTATTTTCGAATTTAGCATATAGACACCAAGACATTCTGCCATTCCAAGTTCTATCGTAGGCTTTTCTTTGAACTCTTTTACAAGTCCATTTCTTATTATTGCAAATCCAGTCTCTTCTCTTCTGTATTTTCTTGTCGCAATGGTGGCAATACTCTTTTTTTGTTTGTGGAATTTGTGCATTGCTTTGATATCAATTGGGCTCAGATTATCGACGAACCAAAGTAGAAAATCTGAGTCTTTGCCAACGAATCTGCTAATATGAAGCAGGTCACCTCCGGTTCCGCTTTGTGAATCCTGGACGAATCTGATTGGCTTTTTTATAAGAGTATGACCCTCAAAATAATTCTCAATTTGCTTACCAAGACCAGCGAAATCCGCAAGTATGATTATCTCATCAATGGCGTTAAACGAAGTCAAGTATTTTACGACGTGGTAGATAAGGGGCTTTCCTTGAACAGGAATCATAGATTTTGGGATGTAATCTGTAAATGGCCTTCCACGCGTTCCACGTCCTCCCGACAAAATTACAGCCTTCAAATCTATCTGTAGGATTTTTGCTTTCTTCTTCTGGCGCCTGGACCACCAAATTTCTTTGGTTCCTTTCTCCTGTCGTCGCCGCTTAAGAAATGTTTGTCGTATTCTCCGAGCCGTTTTCTAAGATCTTCTCTAACTGATTTTGTGAGCGGGTGATCCTTTGGTTCCTTTCTAGACTTTGTCCACCCTGTCATGGCTCTTGAAATTGCTACAGCACAAGCGTAGGCCTGTCCCATAAAACCTCCACCGTGAACCCTCACTGAAACATCAATTTTGTTTCTAAGATCTCCTGCAACTTCAATTGGTGCAAGCATGACTTCTCTTGCAACTTCTTGTTGAATCATCTCTACTGGAATATTATTAATTCTCACACGTCCTGCTCCTTTGGTAATGAAAGCATGAGCTCGGGCAGCCTTTCTTGTTGCATAATAACTCTCAAGCTTTGTCATTATTCATGCCATCCTACCATGCGTCCAAGATCTGCCAAACTTGTATAATATGGAGCTGGTTTTTTAATCTTAGCATCCTCAAACTGAGTTGTCTTTTTTGATTTTAATTCGTTTGGTACTCCCAAATATGCTCTCAGTCTTTTCAGTGCAGTTTTTCCAGAGGGCTTGTTCTTTGGGAGCATTCCACGCACCATTTTGGATATCATCGTATCGGGTCTGCGAGGATGAAATGGACCAAATTTTGGATTTGTTATACTGGCTATCTCTAGATATTTTCTGTATTCTTCTATGATTGCCTTTCTGTCACCACTAAGCATTATGTTCTCAGAATTTACTATTGATACTCGATTTCCATTTATGAGAAGTTTTGCTACATGTGAACACAGTCTACCCGCTACCTGGTTTGTCCCATCTATGATAATGTTTTGTGAACTAGGATTTTTTTCTGCTGATTTAACTTGTACTTGCTGCTTAGCCAATTATCTTCACTCCATTTCCTGTTGGATGGCTCTTTATTAATTGAAGAAAGTCCACCACCTTTCCTCCTGACTGTACCACTTTCTTTGCTCCACTGATGGATATGGAAAATGAACAAAGCGTTATCTTGTGTGATATGTTTCCGGTACCTAGTACCTTTCCTGGTACTACTATGACATCATTATCATTTACAAACTTATCAAGTTGGCCCAAATTCATTACTCTTCTAGCCCTAGATGGTTTCATAGCAAGTTCTGCAAGTCTTAACCATATTGGAGCATTATTTTTCTTTGAGGCCTGACGGAGCTCTTTAGTCATCTGTAATACGATTTGGTTAGTCATGTGTAATTATGCCAAATTTAACCCAAATATAATATATGCTTCAACCACTTGCTGCTACTGTCTGCTTGAACTCGCCCAGTCTTTTTTCGAGCTCATCGACTGCAGCTCTAATTACCTCTGCCGGTGTCAAACTACCAACCGTCTCCAAAGTCAAGATGTGTTCGTCTGGGTTATTGCCATCAATTAGGGCGGCTACACTTGCTGAATTCCACTTAGCATGATCACTTCCACGTCCTAGTCTTGCATAGGCTTCAAGTTTTAGTTTCTGATTTGGAGCCAAAACCGCTATCGGGATATTGGGACTAACAGGTTTTACAACCTCGTCTTCTGAGCTAAGATCAGAAGATGTTACGGTGCGAGTTGTATCAGAACTGCCAGAATCAAGCATCAATAATATTCTGCAACGGCTGCAGCCAAGCTCGCTATGGCAATCACATTCAGAAGGCTCTACGAATCTTGAGAGATCAGTCCTTAATGGAATCATTGCGAGTCTGTGGGAGACTCCTTCATCAGCCAAAACAGACGAATTCTCAATCATCACGACATCATCAACGGCAAAGGTAGGCACTCCTGACAGGCAAATTCTTCTAAGAGCGTTGGCGTACTGCAAAGGTACTCCTTTCAGTTTAACAACAATTCTGTTTCCACTTTGCTCAACTATCTCTAGAGAAGTCAAATCTTGTTAGAGAAGGCTGAAATTCCAAATAAAAATCTAGCGAGTTTTTCTGTATAGATAAATACCAAGAAAGACAACATCATAATTATGGATAAGGTAACCGTTGTCAGGCTAGCAGTAGAAGGTGAGAAGTTTGAAATCTTGGTCAAGCCGGACCCAGCGCTGGAATACAAGCTGGGGAAGAGAAAAGAGATATCAGGAGTTCTAGTTTCTGATGAAGTCTATTCTGATTCCGGCAAGGGAACGAGAGCATCTACTGAAAAACTGATGAAGGCGTTTAAAACAACTGATCCCACTACTATTGCAGCATTAATACTGCAGAAAGGAGATCTAAATCTTACCACTGATCAGAGACGAAAAATGGTTACAGAAAAGCGCAAACAAATAATTGACTTTATTGCAAAAAGCTTTGTAGACCCAAGATCGCATCTTCCACATCCGCCGCTGAGAATAGAACAGGCCATGGATGATGCCAGAGTCTCAGTTGATCCCTTTCGAGGCACTGATGAACAGATAAAAGACATAATTGAACAACTGCGTGCAATAATTCCGTTAAAATCAGAGAATATGTTACTTGAGATTCTTGTACCTGCACAATTTGCTGCTCAATCCTACTCCGTTTTGAAATCATATGGAACTTTGAAAAAAGAAGAATGGCAATCAAATGGTTCTCTCAAAGTAATACTAGATATACCGGCTGCAGCAAGGGCAAATGTGATAGATAGATTGGGTTCCGTGACAAAAGGTTCAGCTTCTGTTGAGGTTGCTAAATGATGGACGTAAAAAGAAGATATGTTATACCGGGAGACATAATCGCAACTGGACCACTTAGAGCAGAACAAAATGTCTACCAAGACGGAGACAGAATAGTTGCGACGAGTGTAGGAATTTCAGAGATTTATGAAAATGCCGTTAGAGTAATACCATTAACTGGAACATATGTTCCAAAGGCAAACGATCTTGTTATAGGTAAAGTAGTTGGGACTTCACCACTTTCTTGGGAATTTGATATCAATTCTCCATTCATAGGATTCCTTCCAGCTCAGGATGTATTTGGACGAGACTACTCTCCCACCAAAGATGAGCTTAGGCAAAGATTAGACATAGGAGACTTGGTAGCTGCCAGAGTTGCTAATTTTGATAGGTCAAGAGATCCGCTTCTGACCGTACAAGATAGAGATCTTGGCAAAATAGAATCCGGAGAACTAGTAGAGATTTCTCCAAGCAAAGTCCCAAGATTGATAGGCAAGCGTGGTTCTATGATTCAAACAATAGAGACGGCAACTAAAGCGATGATAACAATAGGCCAGAATGGATGGATCGTCATCTCGTGCGAAGATCCAGAGGGATTATTAAAGGCGATAGAAGCAGTGAAGATGGTTGATACCCTGGCGCATACACCTAACTTGACTGAAAGAGTCAAATCTATGCTTGGGGTACCACAGGGTGAATATAATGACACAATTAATGACTGAAGATGGAATTAGATGCGATGGAAGAAGAGTAGACGAATTAAGGAATGTTTCAATTAAAGTAGGAGTATTGAAAAATGCTGATGGTTCAGCGTACATCGAATTTGGTAAAAATAAGATTCTTGCAGGTGTTTTTGGTCCAAGAGACGTACATCCAAAACATATGGCAAACCAAGACACTGGAATTTTACGTTGCAGATACCACATGTCTCCGTTCTCAGTAACGGAAAGGAAAAATCCAGCTCCGTCCAGAAGAGAGATCGAGATATCAAAAGTTATCAAAGAAGCATTACTACCAGCATTAATTCTCAAGGACTTTCCAAGAACAGTCACAGACGTTTACGTTGAAGTTCTCCAAGCAGATGGGGGTTCACGATGTGCCGCTCTTGATGCAGCTGCGGTAGCACTTGCCGACACAGGAATCCCAATGCGAGACTTGGTATCAGCATGCGCTGCAGGAAAAGTAGCAGATAGAATAGTCTTAGATGTCAATAACGAAGAGGATCAAGAAGGCCAGGCAGATATGCCAGTAGCCATGATGCCAAGCGTGGGAAAAATTACTCTAATGCAACTTGATGGAATTCTGACTCCTGAAGAATACAAGACATGTCTTAAGACCGCGATTGGTGGCTGCAAGCGAGTCTATGAAATTCAAAGAAAAGCTTTGATGGAAAAATACTTTCAAAACGGAGAGCAATGAATTTGGGTTCCGTAATACTGGATCAACTAAAACGAGATAAAATCTTGGACCTACTCAAAGAAGGTAAGAGAGTTGACGGTCGAGCTTTAGATGAACAAAGACCGTTGTCTATTGAGACTGGCGTAATTCCAAAGGCAAACGGCTCTGCAAGAGTCAGACTAGGAAATACCGAAGTAATTACAGGTGTAAAGATACAGCCCGACAAGCCATTTCCAGATCTTGGTGACAAAGGAATTCTCATATGTACTGCAGAAATTCTACCCTTAGCTGATCCAAACGTAGAACCTGGACCGCCAACAGAGGAAGTAATTGAGCTTGCAAGAGTCGTGGACCGAGGAATAAGAGAAACAGAAATGATTGACCTGCATCAACTCGTTTTGCAAGAAGACAAATCGGTAATAGGCCTCTTTATAGACAGTAGCATACTAGATGCTGATGGAAACCTTTTTGATGCGTGTTCATATGCTTCAGTAGCAGCTATTCTGTCATGCACCGTTCCAAAGTATGAAATAAAAGATGATGCACCAGTACTGGTTGAAGGAGTTACATCAAAAGCTCCAGTTAAGACACTGCCGGTGTCAGTAACGATGGCAAGAATAGGGGACTACATTATTGTAGATCCTACAGCAGAAGAAGAAGCTTGCATGGATGCAAGAATCACAATAACGAGCAACTCGGAAGGCAATATATGCGCGTTACAAAAGGGAGGCAGTGATGGATTTGCAGTTGACCAACTTATTCGATGCTCAGAAATGGCGCTTTCAACGGGAACAAAAATAAGGAAGCGGTTTGAGCAGTTGACGTAATATGGCAAAGAGTAGAGGCTCATCATTGAAAGGATTGGGTCAAAAGTATGGACTAAAACCACGCAAAAAGTTTACAGCAATACACCGGCTCTTAAAGGCAAAAAGACGCTGCACTGAATGTGGCTCGGAAAGATTTGGTAGAGTAGCTGTTGGAATTTGGGCCTGTAAAAAATGTGGTTTTAAGGTAGCAGGCATGGCCTATGACATCAAACTATAGCGCCAAGATAGAAGTTTTCGCGGGAAAACGAACCAAGGCAATTTTCAAATCTATCGAGACTGATAACAAATTCTACGACGGAAATCCAACTAAAACAGAGATGATGTTTAACGATAAGATAATTACAATTTTAATTGAGGCGCAAGAACTTTCACATCTCCGCGCTAATCTCAATTCAACTGTGCGACTTGTTCAAGCAAGTAATGATTCCATAGAATCGGTAAAGATATAAACAAAACAACAGGTGAGACAATCATGTCTTCTGGTGAGCAACAAATTCCTCCATGGTTGCAGGAACAAGTAGCTCGATTACAACAATTACAACAAAATCTTCAATCTATATTACTTCAAAAGCAACATCTTGAATCAGAACAACTTGAGACAGAAAGGGCACTTGAGGTCCTAAAGAAAGCAGGCGATAATGACGCTGTCTACAAGGCTGCTGGCTCGATTCTTATCAAATCTACGAAGACTAACTTGGTCTCAGAGCTTGAAGAGAAAAAGGAGCTTGCAAACACGCGACTTACAGTACTTGGCAAACAGGAAACCAGAATCAAAGAAAATTTGAAAGAAGCGGAGGCAAAGATCAGGGAGATGTTGAAAGGACCTGCGCAGGCAAGTCCACCAAAGACAGATACTCCTAAATAAAATATANAGAGAATTTTANCAGTTTGAAAATAGAAAACCTCCGAATGATAATTGACGAGCGGGAAAGAAAGAGTGGAATTCCTGATCTACTAAGAGAGGTCGGTGTAAAGGTGGAAATGACAAATCTTCCTATAGGAGATTATATTGTTGCGCCAGAAACAGTGGTGGAGAGAAAAAGCGTTTATGATTTTATTTCTTCGGTTTTCGATGGTAGGTTGTTTGATCAATGTAGCAGGTTAAAGGAGCATTTTGAACATCCCACCATTATAATAGAAGGTAACCTCGATAAGATAGACCAAATCACGGAAAACCCTTTGGTGTTCTATGGGTCAGTTTCCTCAGTAGTCTTAGATTTCAAGATCCCAGTTGTTCCTACTCCAAATGCGTCTCATACGGCCAAATTGCTAATTTCCATGTGTGCCAGGCAGGGNANCATAAAGGGCCCATTTCTCAAAAAAATACGAAAGTCTGGAGATCTGGGAAGACAACAACTATCNATACTGTCTAGTCTTCCAGGCGTTGGAGAAAAACTTGCAGCAAGAATGCTAGAGAGATTTGGATCCCCATGTAACTCATTGAACGCATCCCTTGCCGAACTATCAAGAATCAAAGGCATGGGAGAGGCACGTGCACAAAAGATAAGAAAGATCCTTGATGCCCAAGCTAAAGGTACCAAAAAAATTAACCAGAGAACCTTACACGATGTCTGACACACGATTCAAACATCTGATATCGATTGTACCGATCGAATGATAATGCCACATACTTGCCTAGTGTAACATTACAACGATCTAGGCATGAGAATGTCAGACTATACAATGGTTCATTTGTCTATTCGGTTGGAAGAAGACTTCCTCCTGGCTAGACGTCTCGCTAGCTTATTTCCACAAGTAGGGCAATGAGAAATTCCAGAAAATGTCTTATGACAACCAGAGCAAAAGTAGATCCAATCCTTTACTTTTGCTATGCCACTTGTCATAACTGGGTTCACCTTTAGGTTGAGATGNTCAGCTACATTTGATATTGCAAAATCGTCCGTGACTAGTTCACCACTTAGCTGCAGGCAGAGTGCAATTATGGAGACGTCTTCATCTGAGAGACTTTGAATGTCGCCTGTCTTGATTGCTTCTTGCAGTACTCTGTCAACAAACTCTCTTTGTGGCTCTACTATCTTTAATCTGTTTGATTGAATCAGGACATCAATTGCGCCTTGTCTTATCTTGATGTGCTTGATCTCTTCAAATACCAATGGTGTAGTAAAGCTTGTCTCTTGCGAAGAAAATGGTATTCCTGCGTAAAAAGACGTGGCATCTAAGATTTTAGAAGCCAAGCTTGCTCATCTGTCTTAGACCTTGTTTTTTGAGCCTTACAAAGACTGCTTGCTTTTTGTATTTTCGAATTGTAATCACGTCGTCAAACCTGGCAGTTTTGATTACTTGGGCATCCATGATTATGTTTGAATCATGATTGCTTATGATCTCAACTTTCTCATCAGGAACTACTATAGATGGCAACTTGTTTACAGGAGCAACGGGAGTAATTATAAGAACATCAAGACTTTCATGCAAGATTGGCCCTCCAAGAGAATAAGAGTGCCCTGTGGAACCGCTGGGTGTTGCCACAATTACTCCGTCCATTTTCTGTGTAGCTGTATCATTTTGAAATCTTATTTCAAATAGCGAGGTCTTGGTCAGGTTTTGTCTATTGATAAATATCTCATTGAGAGCTGGTGGAAAGTCCTCGTCATTACAAGAGGCAACCACTCTAATTCTTCTGTCTAAGAATATGTTGTCAGAAATTATCTGGTCAATGGCAGTATCAATCTGGGGCAAAGTAATTTCTGATAATATGCCACGGTTTCCGCCTACATTGATTGCCAAATTGGGAACTTCGTTTTCCAAATATCTGAATGTTCTAAGAGTCGTTCCATCTCCACCAAGAGTAATTGTCAGATCAAGCTTGGCAGTCCTCAGCTCTTCTAAATCACTAACTTTTTTTGCTCCTTTTACATCAACCGGAGATACGGTATAGACCTTGGCTTTTCTTGCAAGCAATTTCTTTGCAACTTTTCTTGCGGCATCCTCGGCTTGCTTTGAACCAAATTTGCTAACAACGGCGACATTATTAAGGTTCAATCAAAAAGTACTATTCTAATTTCACTTAAAAAGCATCTGATAAGAATAAAATATTAAGAACCCTTTACAGGAGACTAATTGGAGAGAAAATATGAATTACGTGCATCCAGACGTTCTCACTGATACAGAAACGTTTCAAAAAATCTTAACAACAAGTCTATTAAAATCGTCGAAGTAGATTACGACCCAGAAAATGCTTACAGACAGGGTCACATCCAGGGAGCAAGTCTGATTTGGTGGAAACGCGATATAAATGACCCCATTTCGCGTGACATTGTAAACAAGACTCAATTTGAAGAATTGATGTCTAGAAACGGGATAACTTCTGATTCGGAGGTTATCTTGTATGGTGATTTCAATAACTGGTTTGCAGCATTTGTTTTCTGGATCTTCAAGTATTATGGACATGAGAAAGTGAAGATTATGAATGGTGGAAGAAAGAAGTGGGAAATAGAAAAGAAACCTTATACAAAAGATGAAACACAAACACAAAGAACAAAATATGTTGCTCAGCCACCAAATGAAGGGCTGAGAGCTTATTTGTTTGACGTAAAAAGAGCCGTTGACAGAAAAGATACCGTTCTAGTTGATGTTCGCTCTCCAAAGGAATTCTCGGGAGAAATCACTGCTCCTCCAGAATATCCAATGGAACACGCTCAAAGAGGTGGGCATATTCCAGGAGCCAACAATATTCCGTGGGCTTCGGCAGTAAACGACACTGATGGTACTTTTAAGGCAGTTGATGAACTTAAGAAAATTTANGAATCGAAAGGAGTTACATCTGACAAAGACGTAGTGTGCTACTGCAGAATAGGNGAGCGATCATCACACACTTGGTTTGTCTTAAAGTATCTTCTTGGATACCCACAAGTTAGAAACTATGATGGTTCCTGGACTGAATGGGGCAACATGATTGGAAACCCAATTGAAAGATAACAAATCAAATGTCGAGATGCCTATCCTAAGTAAAGGTATCTTTTACGCAATTAGGGACGGACCATCAGATATCATAATGGAAGACATGACAAAGCGAGGTTTGAACATACAGGAAAGATCAATTGACGACAAATACAATGTCGAAGCCGAGAAGGGAATGATATACGACATGGATGGAATCGGCCATAAGGTAGGTATTAGATGGTACTTTCCCAAGGACAAGTTTACATTTGAGCAGGTTTTCGATTATGCAAGATTGATGGAAGAAAGATACAGAAAGATAAGGGAAGAAACTTGCCCCGACTAGGAAGCGTTTTTAAACTCTTTTTATGATCATAAAAGCTAGATGTCGCTTCTCCTAAAAGACAAGGTCTACACAATCCAATCAGCCACTTCAAAGAGAGGAATATATCCATTACACAGCTACAAACTAGGTCTTTATCGTCTTCCAATAAAATTGGAAGACAAGTATGAAATTGATTCTATAGTCAATGGTTTTAAAAAAATCTTTGTAATGGATCAGTTCGCTGACCGAATATATGCAACTTATCGATGGAAAGAAGCGAACATGCCAGACCCAGATGCTCGAGGATACAAGGAGATTGAACTTGAGGTCCAAGTCGAAATAGTAACAGGAGAAGTCGTTGATATGATCTACCAAATATACCCAATTGAAAAGTACGGGGATGGACTCTGGGTTAAGGACTATAGAAAGAAAGCTGACGCAAACGCCAAGATGATAATTGATACCATATTGCGAAATAGCATACTTGCTGACAAGATGATAGAATATCTTGTAAAGACTAGACAACTCACACAAGAACAAGCTGTAAAAGAATTAGAAGAGATGACTCCTTTGGCTCAGATAGTTCCAAACGCAAAACCAAAACCAAAGCCAGCTGCTCCTCCCACAGGACAAGAAGCAGCGCAGCAAGTAGAAGTTGAGACTCCCTCAGGTGCTAAAGCAGGTCCTATAGATGTTGAGTTTAAGAAAACGCTAAAGGTAACCGAGACATTCACAGCTCCATCCAGTGGTTACAAGATAAAGATCTTCGGTCAAAGAAAAGGAAATGAAGTATTGGGAATATGGGGAGAATACGTTTCAGTCGACTATGATGTTTGCATAGCAGACGGTGCTTGCATTGACGCCTGTCCTGTTAAGGTTTTCGAGTGGGCTGAGTTTCCTGGGAACACATCTTCTGACAAGAAGCCACTGATGTCAAGAGAACCTGATTGCATATTCTGTTTGGCCTGCGAAAACGTTTGTCCTGTTCAGGCAATAAAAATATCGAAGAAGGGATAACTAAGGGTATAGCGGTAGGGCTATAAAGACTTGTGAGTTGAGAGACTCCTATGCTGGTGCACACACTCCCAAATCCATTGACGCAATTTTTGTGGAGTCTGTTTATCACTATAGCAATTGTCATAACTCTTTACACCTGCAACTTCTATTATCTGGTCATTTTATCTAGGCAACAAAAAAAGAGTAAATCTGTTGAACTAAAGGAAGCTCCAACAGTAACAATTCAGCTGCCAATATACAATGAAAAGTATGTTGCAGCTAGGCTAGTAAACGCTGTTTGTGAGTTAGACTATCCAAAAGAGAAACTATGCATCCAAGTACTTGATGATTCGGATGATGAAACGCATGATATTTTGAAAAATTTAGTGATAGATTATCAGAAGAAAGGCTTTGATATAATACACGTAAGAAGGGGAGACCGAAAGGGGTACAAGGCAGGTGCATTGCGATATGCGATGAAGTTTGCCAAAGGTGACTTTATTGCCATATTTGATGCAGATTTTATCCCGCCTGCATGGTTTCTCAAAAAGGCNCTGTCGTATTTTTGCAACCAAGAAATAGGACTTGTGCAATGCAAATGGGGTCATGTAAACGAAAAATATTCTGCCCTTACAAAGGCCCAAGCGCTCAGTCTTGATTTTCATTTTCTAATAGAACAAAAGGCAAAAAGTAACACATCACTATTCATGAACTTTAATGGTACCGCAGGCGTATGGCGGAGACAATGCATCGAAGACTCGGGCGGATGGCACACATCTACATTGGTCGAGGACTTGGACCTAAGCTATCGTGCTCAGATGAAAGGTTGGAAGTGTGTCTTNATACCAGATATCGTAGTAAACGCCGAATTACCAGTCCAGATGAATGCTGCAAAGAGACAGCAGTTTAGGTGGGCAAAAGGATCNGTTCAATGTGCAATAAAGTTACTTGGTGATCTTGTAATAAAACGAATTCCAATCAATACCAAGATTCAGGCCTTTGTTCAGCTTACAAGACACATTGTTCACCCCCTGATGCTAATTCAATTTCTAATCTTGCCAATATTACTTGCAGCAAAAACAAACCTCTATGTGATAAACGGGTTGCCGGTCATTACAATAATCGCATATCTTGCGATGGGTCCAATTGCTTACATAATGATAATACGTGGATTATGGGAAAAGAGTTGGAAATCAAAGACGCTGTCTTATCTGTACTTGGTATTCTATTCCGCCGGGATGTCAGTGAATAACACAGTAGCCATATTTGACGCTCTGTTTGGAAAAAAGAATGAATTTTTGCGTACTCCAAAGTTTGGAATTGTAAAAAACAGCGACGATTGGAGGGATAAAGCATATGCCCTACCTTTTACAAAAACTACGCTTCTTGAGATATTCTTTGGTATCTACGGAATCATTGGTATCTTTGTTGCGATCTTTTCAAATAACCCAGTATTTGCGCCAATATTAGGAATCCAGGTTGTTGGATTCCTATCCATAGCCTACCTCAGTATAACGCATTCAATATTCAAAAAAAGCAAATCAAGAAATATACGAGTAGAAACAAAGACTGAGAGGATGGCAAGTATATACTATAAGATCGCATTAGGAGGAATAATTGGCCTTATATTAGTAGGTGTAGTCGCGGCTTTTCAGGAATACAATGCCACAATATATCAACTAGATAAAGCAAGAGGAATTCTCTATAGAATTCAGACTACATCAGATCCACAAGTTATACACAATGGCGTTATTATCATACAGGGTCTTCTCCCGCAGACTGGCAACCCTGTGTGGATATTTCCAACTGATTCGACTGATTTCAAAAAAATTCAAAATGATCTTGATAATATGTTATCAACCGTAGACAAAATCTCAAACGTGCCCCCTGATAGTGCCGCATTTCATACAGGAATGGAAGTCATTCATTTGGAGGCTTCCATAATGTACCAAAATCTGCTTGATGCTACACCATACATGTATGTTAGCGTTTCAAACATCTTGTTTGGCTGTATATGGGTTGCAGTAATAATCGGAATCTTTGCTATCCTAAAGAAGAAAAGGGATAGATTACAAGCCTTCGAAATAGCTGACCAAAATTAAGATATATTTAGTTCGTGTCTTACTTCGTCGACAGCTCGTATTCCAAAAAGATCGCGAACCTGTTCCATTCTAATTGATTCTTTTACAAGATCAGAACCTAGTTCAGTTATCAAAAGCCTAAAGACATCTGTGAATCTAACTTCCCATCTGTCAGCACAATCGAGGATCTTTGATATACTCCACTGTTTTACCTCAAGTGGCAGTGGCATTTTTGTTTCTGTCTCTACTGAGAGACGGTCAAACAAGTTTATCATGTCAACTGATTGGGCTACCATCTTCTGTATATCCTCTAACGTTCCGTACTTTGATTCAGAACGCATTCTGATATTGGACTGAAATTCTGATAACCGCAATAATCCCATTACTTCCCGCGATGTACTCTGGGAGGTCTTGTGGGTAATACCTCGAATCTCTTGTAGTTGCTGAGCGATTTCATGAGTCTTTTTATTAAATTCCGATATGGATGCAGAATTTCTGTTTAGCAACTCTGCAAAGTCTGACATTTTTTCATCCAACTCTTTGGTCCTGCCAAGTACATTCTCCCTGAAACTACCNAATTCGGCATTGACATTTCTAATATCGTCACTTAGAGAAGAAAGGGAGTCAGTTTTCTTTATCAGAGAATCAATTTCTATTCCAACATTTCTTATCTGAGAATCAAGGTTAAGAAGAGGCTCTGTCTTTGTTGACATACTACCAATATCACTTTTCAGATTCGAAATAGTTTCTTCCAAATGCGCCATCTTTTCGGTTTCGCTTGATACGTTCTTCAGTTCCTCGCGTATCTTTTCAGTTTTTTCTGACATATGCATAATCATCTTGGTGTTATTTCTAATAGAATCCAGGTTGTCAGCAACACTTTGCATTATTTTATTGGTGTCAGGAATGGATTCTTGTTTCTGGCGAACTTTGCCCACCTGATCTTGAAGTCTATTTACTTGATCATTGATTTTTTCGATCAGCGAAGAATGCGTTTTTACTTGAGTCATTCCAGAAAAGAGTCTCTGAGTGTCTTCTTCAAGAATATTCATCTGTCTAGAATTCTTTTGAATTTGTTCTAATGACGAGTTAACCGCATCTACCATACTCTTCAAAGAAATCAATATTTTCTGATTTTCTGCAAAAATCTTCGACATCGATTTTACTTCTGAAGCCAGAATTTTGGTGGCATCAGAAATCGAACCCATTTTCTTGAGAACATCTGAAGGTGAGTCTTTATTCCGTTTAGATTCTGCACGTTTCGATTTAGTCACTTTTAATTAGAACAAAGCTAGCCGATAAAAAAGTTCGTTTTTAATTTTTGTGTATATGCAAAAAAATAGCCCAGAGTCTAGTTATTGACTGTCTCTGGGTCATGAAGAACTTCATGAAACGTCTTTTCTACCAAGCCGTTTGCAGTTTCGAAGAACTGTCTTGGACAAAATTCACAGCTTAACATGAATTANGGTACNATACGGTACTATTAACGTCGGGGGTAAGTTCAGTATTACCAGTATGAATACTCATTTCTTTTCAAGATTCAGTGAGGCAGAGTTTATGCANTATCGTAATCCTGTAGGAGNTGGTCCATCATCGAATACATGACCCAGATGAGCGCCACAATTCTTACAAAGAACTTCTGTTCTTGACACGCCGTAGCTTGTGTCAGTTTCGCTTCGTATGTTATCAGCTATAGGTTCCCAGAAACTTGGCCATCCTGTATGAGAATCAAACTTTGTTTGAGAACTAAACAAGGGTATCCCGCAACACACGCAGTTGTAAGTTCCCTTGTCTTTGCACTCGTAGTATTTTCCGGAAAATGGAGGCTCCGTGCCTTTCATTCTGCAGATAGAGTATTGTTCTGGCGTTAGCTTGTTTTTCCATATGTCATCTTTTTTTTCCAACACAAGTCCTTAGCAATTTTGAGATATTAATCTTTAAACTACAATGAGCGTGGATTGGTTTAACCTGTGAGATTACGAGATATGTTAGTCTCACTTAACGTGACATAAATCTTGAGAGCAGTCAGATACCCCAGGTATGATTCATCACAATCAGCAATACCCAATCATCATTCTGCCACTTGTCTATCTCGTAATACCTTATAATCTGACTTGTTTATAATAGGAAATAACTACCTCATTTGCAAATCCTATCAGTGAGAGGATGAGTAAGAGGCAATAATTTTTCACTAAATTGTCCGTCTACACTACGTGGGGTATTAAATAAAATTTCATGGCAAATCGATACATGGCCAAGGATATTCTGCAGAGAATAGTCTCTTCGGGAATAAAGGGTATCAAGAAGGCTGACTTAAAGAAAGCATACAAGGATTGCGACAATATGCTTGAGAGACTAGAGAAAAACGGACAAGTATTTATCGAAAAAAAAGGTACTGCTTATTTCGTATGGTCTAAAGAAAATTATATTGGATACCTCACACAGAACGACCCAAGATGCAA
>JGI25383J37093_10000097_pt1 | contig 16145 bp, 15 predicted proteins | sample GraSoi013_1_20cm_4_FD_37093 | JGI IMG/M metagenome (IMG submission 37093)
TCGACGGTGACAGTGCCTCCAGCACCGAACTCTATGCGATCCTCTCGGCCTTCTCCGATCTTCCCATCAAACAAAATTTCGCGGTCACCGGGTCTGTAAACCAGAAAGGTGAGGTTCAAGCAATCGGAGGAGTAAACGAGAAGATCGAAGGATTCTACCATACATGCAAGGCCAAAGGCCTGAAGGGTGACGAAGGAGTTCTCATACCCAAAAGCAACGTCCAACACCTAATGCTCAGCGAAGAAGTGGTGGAAGCTGTCAAGCAAGGACGGTTCCATATCTACCCTGTCGGCACGATAGATGAAGGTATCGAGATTCTAACAGGCGTAAAGGCAGGGGTGTTGAAAAACGATGGAAACTATGAAGCGGACACTGTCCATTTCAAGGTAAACAAACGACTGGCTGAAATGGCCGAAGAGATCACAAAATTCGGAGAGTTTTCAAGCAGACCTAGGGACTAACCCGCGTAGAGCTCAGTCCGTCCCATGGAACAGTCAGGCCCGAACGTGCGAATGACCCATATCATTCCGCGATCGTTCTTTCATCGCAGAAGATTTCTATCACGTAACCGTCCGGATCTCTAATCTTTATGCTTCGATACTTCTCATCCGTCACGTCTTCGTAAATGATTATGTTTCTGCCTCTAAGCCAAGCTTGCCACTCGTCAACCTTCGAGTATGAATCCACGCGGAAACCGAAGTGGAAGCCGGACATCCCAAGGCCCTTCTGGTGCAATATGAGCATGTCCTGGCCTGAAGGAATACGTGCTACTCCCCCCTTGCTCGCTCTGCCATCGAGGCCAAGAATATTCCGGTAGAACTCTACGGATGCTTCGACCTCATTCACCTTTAGACCAATATGACCAATCCCTAAATTGGCCATTGAGCCAGGACGAACGCGCTTTCGTGATTTGCTGGCCATAACTCTCCTCCTCCAACACGGGATTTATTGCCTTTAGGAATCAGTTGGTTCTCTACAGGAACGCGCTTCTTAGGCCCAGTAGTATTCGCTGGTGAACCTCGTTGGGAGGCCTTGTGCCGTCTACGAGATGCCATCCGAAAATGTGAGCTAGCGAACGATAGTTTCTCCGCACCTTCTCTAGGAAGGCACGGTCTCTCTCGTTGACGTCCCTACGGCTGGTCTTTCTCGAAAACGACTTAGGAATAGGAACGTCCAGGACGAAAATGGCGCGAGCCTCCGGGAGACCCGCGTCAAGACCTGCGAGCCATTGAACGCTCAAGCCCCTTGCTTCACCGTAAGCCAAGTTGGAAGCAGTATATCTGTTACAGATGACAAAATCGTTCTTCTTCAGAGCGCCGTTGATCATTTCCATGTTTTCCCAGCGATTAAGGGAATAGAGCATATGCAATGCGTGCGGTGANGTGTCTGTTTTCCCCCCGAGGAAGGATCGGATAAGTCGTCCTGAACTGGTGGAGTAGATCGGAAAACTCAGAGCGCCAACCTTGAACCCTTCACGGCGCAAGCTCGCCGACAAGAGTCTGGTCTGGGTCTTTTTCCCTGCTTGGTCAATTCCTTCTAGCGCAATGAGACGGGAGGGCAAGAGATAATCGAAAGAGTTCTGGTTGCTTATTACGTTAAGCGACGACTAGTGCATCCCTCAAAGGTTCGGACCCTTGCTGAAGGCAGCGGGTATCACTGAAACGAATTGCTTCAAATCTTCTTGACGTTGATTAGAAAATGTGCCAACACTACCAATGGGACGGCGCAAGACATTGCGACGATTGTTCCAAATCCTACTCCCAGGGTCGGGTAGAGATATCCTACGAGAAGGCTGTACGGAAACGCGGTTAGCCCACCCGATATCAACAACGGTTTCGTTAACGCTCGCGACAACGCCATTCCACGGGTTCTGTAACTGAAGAAGAGAGTTAGGCTGAAGATTGCCGGGAACGATGATGCTATACCACCTACCTCAGGACCTCCAAGCTGACTCAACAGAACCGCTAAAGCAATGATGCTTCCACCAACGATTGCCCTGGACGCCGCTTGAGGAAGAGAGTAGATGATCTGCGCTCCTCCGATGTGGGGAAGTTTCATTTTCACTTTCAATACATAGAAGTAAAGATTGGCGACCGAAAGAAAGACGCCAACCGAGAGAAACAGGTTTCTCACGTTGGTGAACACTGTGACGGCTGAGAGACTGGTCCAGACCAGCATGGCTGCAAGAAATGCTACCCGAAAACCCCTCTTTGAAACGATCGCATAGACGAGCAGAAAGGACATTGTAAAGCTGAGGGCTAGAGGAAAGACAACCGTTGCCTGCGACGCAGTCTGAGGACCTTGATTGAGACCAATGAAGAGAAAGGATACGATCGAGATTGCGGGAAGCCCGCCTACGAGTCCTCCCAGTGCGCTACCGTATCGCTCTGCGATAACGGTCGCGGAGCTGACCCATACACCGCCAACTGTGAATGCGAGGAACAGATGAAGAATCAGGAGATCGGTCATCGACGACTACTGCGACATGTCCGGGCAGTCGAGACCCAAACGGTTTTGTTTTTCTGTGATACATAAGTCCGCGGACTTAGAGTGACGAGAAGGAAGGGTTGCGCCAGGCGGCCTATCGAGCGCCAGCCTTTAGAAGTCACCAAGAGTCATCGCGTCTAGAACATTTTGTCGTTAAGGGAGCTGTTGACGATCAATGCGCGCGAGCATCTCGCAGTATACGCTCTCGCGACACTGGCGAATTTCCTCCCTTCCGTCCCACAATATCTCGCCGTCAATACTGCCCTAGAGCTCGGCATAACTCCAAAAGGATCGACGGCCAGCTTGATCACCCAGTACGGTTCAAGCACAGGCCTCTTTCTCGACTTTTTGCGATCAGGCCTTATCTTCCAGGGTGTCATCGCAGTTCTAGTCCTAGGCCTCGTCGGGTCTACCTCGTCTCGGAGAGGCTGGAGGTGGCAATACGCTCTGACAGGCATGCTCGTCTCACTCTATCTGGCATACCATCTCGGTGGCAAGTTTCTGAACGCTCTTGGTTGGATTGGGGTCCTCGACAGCAGCAGTGTCAATGTTTCCGGTGTCTATGCGGATCTCTTCTGGTTTGGCCTAGGAACAACAGTATGCTATCTTCTCGTAGTTCTTGTTCTCAGAAAATCCTACGGGAAGCTCGCGCTAGGCAGGCCGGAGGAGAAGCGTCTCGGAACGACAGAGATTCTTTAAAGAAAAGTCCAGAAAACATTCCAGGCGTTAGCTTGTCGTCGCGTACTCTTGCATGATCGCGCTGATGTATCGTATCCCTGCCATGAAATCGTCGGTCGTTGTATACTCGTTTGGTGCGTGGGCGTGGCTGTAGGCCGAAGGCGGCCCGCTTCCTGTCCAGATACTATCGAGGCCGAGCCGTTTGGTGAATAGGTAATCGGGGCCTGATGCAGGGTTTCTCGGCAGAACCACCGCGCTCCGCCCGTAGGCAATCTTTGCGGCTTTCTCAGCAGCCCTCGCGATTGGTGCGGATGGTTTCGTCCGGGAGGGTTCCAGGAATCCTAGAGCCTTGACCTGGACATCATCGAACCCATGCCGGTGCAGATGATCCTTCAATATCCCGAGAAGTTTTTTCGGGTTCTGGTTGTATACAAGGCGGAAGTCGATCTTCAGCATCGCACTTCCTGGAAGAACGGTTTTGGATCCTTGTCCGATGTAGCCTGTTTTGAAGCCGCAGATCGTACATGTTGGCTCCATCAAATATTTTTTCAAAGCCTCCCGGTTCGTTTTTGCGTTGAGGAATTTCTTGAGGCCCCATTCTTTGAGAAGGTTTTCTCCCCGGAACGGAATCTTACCCACGAGCCTTGACTGGGCGGAAGTGAATGGTTCTACGTCGTCGTACCACCCTTTGATCAATATCTTTCCATCAGCGCTTTTCATCGTGTTCAAGGCCCAGACTAGCCTCCATGCTGGATTGTCAACTAGTGGGGCATACGATGAGTGAAGATCCTCCCTAGCCTTCTTGCATCTTAGTTCGACGTATAGGAGTCCCTTGACTCCTAAGCTGATCTTTGGCCGGCCTGTCTCGTCGAAATCCCCATCGTAGCAGACGACACTATCCGCCTTCAGTCGCTCCTCGTTTTCGTCGATAAATCCTGGAAGGTGTGGGCTGCCTATCTCTTCCTCTCCTTCGAACAGGAATTTCAGATCAAGCGGGACATCACCGGTCGCTTTGAGGAAGCTTTCTGTGGCTTTGATACAGCTGGTCACGTTGTTCTTGCTGTCAGCTGCGCCTCTCGATACAATCTTCTTTCCCTGCAATTTTGCCTCGAAGGGTCCGGAGTCCCATTCTTCCAAGGGCTCGACAGGCTGGACATCATAGTGTCCGTAGATGAGAAGGGTTTTCGTGGAGGATTTCGATTTTACCTCTCCATAGACGATCGGGTTGCCGTTTTTCTCAGGTAGAATCTGGGTCTTGATTCCAGCGGCGTCCATGTTTTTCTTGACGATTCTTGCGCAGTCCGTGATGCCTTTTCCTTGGGCGGATACGCTTGGTTGTCGGAGGAGGGTGCGGAAGTCTCGGAGGAACGGCTCTCGGTTCTTCTGGATGTAATCGAAGGCCTGTCTCAGGCTCTGCTCTTTCACGAGACTTTTGACAGCAAGAACGTCCTAATAGCATCTTCCAGAATACTTGTTCCGAGCCAGTTTTCCAACATGGAGTAGATTGTCAAGCGGGAGGAGGCCCCACACTTCTGCGAAACGAAGGCTTGGCTTTCAAGATAGTGACGGATTCGCCCAGAATCAGCCCTGATCTCGAATCTGGGAGGGCTCGAAAATCTCGCCCTCGAATCGTTCGCGATTCGCTGATATAACCGCGATTTTTCCCTCCCACGCGAAGCCCAGACCAGGGCTTGAATCGCCAGACTCGCCCAGAATCGGTGCTAGACAGGAAATGTTCCAGGAAAAAAGGGGGTATGTGTCAACGCGCCCACGACGCAAGAGGTGAGCTCTGACTGGCAGCGAAAGTAACCTGAATCGCCGTGCATAAGCGCCCAATGCGGCCCTGGACGAACATTAGGTCATGCGCTGGACCGTGGCAGCAGAGTTAGCCAAGGCTCTAAGGCAACATGACTGAGCGTGTTTCTGGCTCGCGTCTATGCGTTATGAGGAAGAGAAGAGCACCAACCACGACCAAGACAAGGATTGCTGAGAATGCTAGATGGTTGATCGAGACGCTTGTGAAGCCTCCCAGGACCANAAGAACCAGCGAGAGACCAAGCGCACCGATCGACAGCNTTGCCTGCCCTACTAGCTGGCCTCTTACCCACTTCTCCGACCGTTCGATGACAGCTCGCGCCCCCTCATCAGTTCTCCCATCTAGCTCGCTCGATTCCCTGTCGAAAGACAAGACTACTCTCGAAGCTTCCATGAAGAATATGACCGAGACAAACTGCACCAATAAGACCGCGGTATCTGGAGCCGGAGCCCGGGCAAGATCACTCCCAACCTTTCCGGCCAAAAGGACCAAAAGAAGCGCCACTGAAGCCAGAGTCACTGACATCTGTTTCTTTGTCAGCATTCCATACAATCCTACCGACATGATGACCAGTACTAAGAGAATCCCAAGTCCGAGCAACACCTGGGATGGAATCGCGAGAACAATCCAAGGCACCAACACTAGATAGTGGAATCGCACGACCAGCATCCCTGCTCTAGAGATTAGTCCTAGACTCGTATGACCAACCTCTGTCGCCTCACCCCGGCGAGAATCGTTGAGAGAGGAACTCCCGCAGACCACTGCGCAACCGTGCAGATCTTCTCCAACGCCAGCAAAGTATTGGAGCGTTCAAGCATCAACATTCGATAAGCAATCTCCTCAATCTCAGACTCGAAGATCGCAGGCGCCTTCGGCGACGGCGAGAGAACCAGAATACTATACCCAGCCCCGGCAAGCTCGCGCACACCACCAAGAATTGTCGCGTCCAGTAGTGGAGATATGATTACAATCTGCGCCTTAGCGGGCAACATCAACCGCGTGAGCAGCGTAATCACATAACTGGTCGAAAGCGAAGCTCTTCCAGGCTTCGCCCCGGCAAGAAGAAAGAGAATATTTCGCTCATGCCTCTTACCGAAAGCAGGCGGGACAACCCCCCGCTTCTCTCCCTGCAGTATCATCCCAACCCTGTTCCCCTGCCTCAGCAGGAAGCTGGCCATTGAAGCGGCCGCTCTCACGCCCCGCTCGAACAACTCCGCCTCGGCAGTCTCGTAATAACTGACATCCGTATCGAGAACGATCATCACATCAGTGACCCTCTCCGCCTCCATCTCGTTCACAATCAAACGCCCATGCCGGGCTGAACTCTTCCAGTTGATCCGCTTCGGATCATCGCCCGACACATAGTCACGCAAGCTATAGAACATCGTTCCGGGCCCCAACGTTCTCGCAGGAATCGTTCCCGGCCATGGACCCAGATGACGAGGACGCAACTCTGCGCCCCTAATCCGTTCCGGCTTCGGCATTATCGAAAGAATTTCAGGCTCAACTATGTTCTCAGCAAGATAGAACCCCAGCGGATCCTGGACCCTCGCGACCAGCGGCCCGACCCAATAGTGGCCACGTATAGGGCTGTGGAACGTAAGAGCTAGCTCAACATGGTCACGTGGTCCGAGCTGAGTCAAAACGCGACTCGCTCCCGACTCCACCTTGATCTCACTCGGAAGATGCTCGTCGACTTCGACGTTTCCCAAAGGATCGCTGTTCCTGTTGGAGACCCTGATATTCACAGATATGTCCTCGTCCCCGAAGCTGTCACTGGGAACAATTTGGTGGCTGATCGCCAGCTGCACTTTTTCGGGGAGGCCCCAGATGTTAGAGAGAAAGAAGAGAGAAGCGATCGGAAGAACCATCGATGCTAACTGCCAGTCTTGGAAGAGCAGCCCGAGGATCAGATCGAGGGCTGCAAGCACAAAGTAGAGACTTGCCTTTCTAGTGAACAAGGTGCCGCGTGGATCACTTTGCCTTGGGCACGGGAACCGCTTTCAGAATCTCGTCTACAACGAGCCGCGGATCGACTCCTCTGACCCAGGACTCTGCCTTCATGATCATGCGATGGACCAGCGCTGTCGCGGCCACTTCCTTCACGTCATCAGGTATGACATAGTCTCGGCCGTGAAACACGGCTCTCGCTCTCGCGAGCTTGAAGATCGCAAGCGAGCCTCGCGGACTAGCACCTATCTCGACCTGTCGTTGTGTCCTCGTCGCCTGGACGATGTCCGTCACATATCCGAGAACATCATCATCAACGTGGATTCCCTCAACGGTCTTTTGGAGGGCAAGAATCGTCTCGGTCTTCGCTGCAGGCTCAAGTTGAACCTCCTCTCTTCCTCGCTGCATTCGTCTCTTCAATATCTCGACCTCCTCTGCCCTGTTCGGATATCCCAGCTGGAGCCTGACCAGGAAACGGTCGAGCTGGGCCTCTGGCAGCGGATAGACTCCCTCGTACTCGATCGGGTTCTGTGTCGCGATAACGATGAAGGGGTCTGCTAGAAGATGGGTTTTCCCGTCCAGAGTGGTCTGGCGTTCCTGCATTGCCTCCAAGAGAGCAGCCTGAGTCTTGGGAGGGGCTCTGTTTATCTCGTCGGCGAGCAGTATGTTGGTGAAGACCGGTCCTTTTCTGAGATCGAATTCGCTGTTCTTGATATTGTACACGTAGGTCCCCGTGATATCCGAGGGCAGGAGATCGGGGGTGAACTGTATTCTTGAAAAATCACAGCCCATGCTCATGGCGAAGCTTCGTGCCAGCAGGGTCTTCGCGAGACCAGGATAGTCCTCGAAGAGTATGTGGGAGTTTGCCAGGATCGCAAGCATAACCTTCTCGAGAACAAGTTCCTTTCCGACGATTACTTTCTTAACTTGGTTTACAACTTGCTGGCACGTCTCACCAGCTTCCTCTACCTTCAAGCTTTCCAGCCTTCTATTCTGTCGATGATTTCTCGCAGCATTTGGAGGCGCTGCTCCGCCGTGGGCGGCGGAGCGTAATATAGTAAAGCGTAGGTTCTCGGGTCTCTGAGAAGCCGGGGACCGAGCTTATCATCTAAGAGAGCCCGTTTTACCTCTTCCTTTTCCATTCCTGTCTCCAAGCTCACCTTCTCGACCAAAAGGTCACGCAGGCGGCCGCGGAGGATGTTCTCGAAATAGGCAGGGCTTGCCTTAGCCGCGACCCCTACTTGTCTCGTCAGAGACTGTACGTCTCTTGCACGCAGCACTCTTGGGCCTTCCTGGGATAGGGTCTCTGAGGGGAATGTAGCTCGATCCGCAAGGTCGACAGCAAGGATCATGGCAAACAAGACCAGAGGCAGGGCCAAGAGAGTCACGGTAGACGTTAGCGCCTCAGGTACGACAATTCGAAGGATTAGGAGAAGGAAAAGGTAAACTGCCGAGGCGTAAGCCAAGAGTCGTAGGGTTCTACGTTTCAATTTTCATAACGTTCAGTCGGAGGTCCATCTGTCTGCTGATATCCAATAAGCACCGCTGGGCACGCCCAGCATCATCCTCCGTAATAGGATGAAGACTGTACCTTGCTTCCTCGAAGAGATCGGTGAGTTCCCTGATCGCCGGACCGTCCACCCTTAAGAGAATGCGTATAGCCGCCTCCAGTTCGCGTGCCGTCTGATCTGAGGTTACAGTGGCGCCTACTCCTTTGGCTCGTTCGACCATGCTTTGGTAGCTGTTGATTATCCTCATACGTGGGTCGAGCTCTGTTTGAGTTTTCAGAATGTGAATCGCGCCTTCGACAGCTTCGATCCCCTCAGGGAGGGGCAAAGGCATCTTGCCAATCAACTCTGACCTAGTTTCATCCCAGGAAACCAGGATGCTGCGGACCACGATTACGGAGCAGACGAATACCAGGCCAATTACCGCGTAGGAGAACCAGTTTGCCTGTACGAGGCTGCTCACCTGGGCTATAGATGCTAGAAAGGGAAACGACGCGGCCAGATCGGGACCTGACGTGGAGTTCGTTATCTGGGACGTAATGTTCGTCGAGTTTTGACTGGCTCTGCAGAAGATTCCTCCACATCGAAAGAGCAGGGCCTCTATCGCGAGGACCCAAACGGCCAACGAGATAATTATCGGAAGGGTTTTGAATTTTTTTCTGCTCTGGCTTCTCTTTCGCGCCATACCGAAGCCAATGGCGTCGGACATGTTGCGCCAGTTGTAGGCTAGGAAGATTATCAGAGCTATGATGAGCCCGAGCCCGATGAGGGGGGCAAGAGAGAGGAAGTAGAGCAGCCAGTAGGAGTTCAACAGTAGTGATCCTCCAGGCTGGTTCCTTGGAAGAGAACCAAGGGCAAAGGCTAGGAGTATAAGCGCAACGAGGAAGGGAAGAAGACGGTTTCCTTTCAGGGTCCCCGCTCCGGGCAGGTTATGAATGCGGCGACTGGCGATAAATACTTGTCCAATGGCCGGTTTCGTGAGGACCACTCGGTCGCTGGACACGACCAACGCCTCTTCGACGGAGATTCTGGGTTTTCCTGCTGCTTCTGAACTGTGACGGTTGAGTTCGTGATCTCTCTCGAGATCCTCTTAGATTCTGTGAAGCAGACAAACGGCTTGGGAGTACGAAGTGAGGAAGAAGATGTCGGGTGACTAGTCTTTGACGGCTTCGAGAATACTAGCAACGTTCCAGAGTTTGACGCGCGTGTAGGGTGGCATGTTCGGGTCCTGGGAGATCTCGTCGAGTGTTGAAATAGCGTTTGATGCACGGACGCCTATTGTGTGTCCTTGCGCTTGGAGCGCGTCCATGGCGCCTTTGGCGGCTCTGCGGATATTTCGCGGGGTCGTATTGTCGTTAGAGACTTCGTTTAGGACGACTAGGGCCTGTTTTATCCGTGATTCGTATTCTTCTTTCCGTTTTGCTTTTTGCAGGCGCTTTCACCAAGCTGTTTGATGGGCGTCTCAGCTCTGTACGCATCCTAGCCCAGAACGTGAGGACGGACTGGGTTCTGATTAAAAGATTTCCATCTCCCATCCATACTTTCATTCTCGAACCGGTTAGTTTCACAGTAGTCCGGGGGAACCACTCTTGCGTAGTGAGAGTGTTGACACATACCCCTTTTTTCTAGAACGTTTGCTGTCTGGCATGAATAATGGGCGAGTCCGGCTGATCAGGGTAGGGTCTGGGCTTGGATCCTTCGAGCATTATCGCGGGTTTTCAGCGTGAAATATCCACTGTTTCAAATGTGACTGTTCAGATTCGACATCAGGGCGGATAATAGGCGATTTGCCAGGTGAGGCACTTAAGATTCTGCTTTGAGAACAAATCGATTGCTTCTCAGATCGTGTCTCGGCAGGCCAGGGATTGCGCAATTCGAAACTTGCCCTTGTTTTGCTTGCGAGAAGAGCGCCGATCCTAGCGGCGAGGTCTGAATAGTTTCGCAGGTGTCCACTGTTCTTAAGAGACCGAATGATGAACAGCGGTAAGAAACATGTCGAACTACGAGACAGGTAGAAGGCTAGAGTATAGAATCAGAGACATATTCCGAAGAGAAGGATACCTGGTGATAAGGGCGGCACAATCGAAACCCATCGACCTCGTCTGTATGAGAGATGGGAAATCGTTCTTGATAGAATGCAAGACAGACCGATCGTTCCTGGGAAAAGACAGGAAGAAAGAGCTTCTAGGATTAGCCGAACAAGCAGGCATGCCGATCATACTGGCTAAACGCAAAAGACGTCGAGTAGAGCTAACGAATCTTGCTGACGGAAAAATGTTCGATCCGAAGAATCTTACAGCTATTCTTTGAAGGATTCTCTGAGGCTTCGCAGCTTCTCCAACGTAGACAGCCAGCCGAAGACGAGGTTGCTGTACACCGACAACTTCTCGGGATCCTTCTCAGCCTTCAAGGCCTCATTCGCCTCGCTGATCTTTCCAACGATCGTCATCTCAACCGACTCCAAAAGATAACCTGGAGACAGAGTAGCCTGAGGCGACATAGCCTTCTGATAGACTACAGGCTTGTTGCATTTCGCGCAGAAAACCTCGCCCTTCACTTTGAACAAGGGTGTTCCACAGACGGGACAGACGTCAGAGAGCATGGTGGCGCCTGACTTCAACAGGTCTGCCATACGCTTCACATCCTCAGACAAGTTCGACTAACAGTAATAGTGGCTGAGCGCTCTATAAATCGCACGGGACCAGGACGAGCAGATAAGACCTTCACGAGTATCGCTCGTCGATCAATCAAAAGAGCATCCCCAAAAAGCCATTATAACCGACCAAACTAGGGTAATCCTGGTCAAGCGCGGGGCGGTNGTAGACGNTGACAAACGAGTTGAAGGAAAAGACGGCGGCCNTAATTGCCGCAGATGAGTTCGAAGATCTAGAGCTGTTCCATCCCATGTACCGGTTGCAAGAGGAAGGAATCAGGACAATAGTGATCGGGTTGACGAAGGACCCTATCAAGGGCAAGAAAGGATACTCGATCACACCTAATGCTTTGATTGATGACGTGAATGCAGAAGACTTCGACTTTCTAGTTATCCCCGGAGGGAAATCGCCGGAGAAACTACGACTCAACAACAGTATCCTCAGATTTGTGAAAGATTTTGACATTCAAGGTAAACCGATTGCTGCAATCTGCCACGCGGGCCAGGTATTAGCGTCTGCAGGGATAGTGAAGAACAGGACACTGACGTGTGTTGCTGGAATAAGGGACGACATGATCAACGCCGGCGCGCGATATGTCGACAAAGCCGTAGTCACTGATGGAAACCTCGTTACCTCAAGAGTCCCCAGCGATCTCCCCGAATTCGCGAGAGTGATGATAGAAGTTTTCAGTAAGCCTCAACTCTTGCAAGCTCCACGACCAAGATAGAAATCTCCCGCGAAAGGATGATGGTAGCCTGTCTTGACGGGAGTCAGGTAGAGTTATTACTCCAAGGATAATTCCGCTCTGACGGAAATCTAGAGGATCAATCTTGCCAGAAAAAACGCTTACACTTAGAGTCGCCGACGCGTATCAGAGAGATGTCGGCCGGGGTATTGCTAGAGTAGACCCGAAAGTTGTAGATGAACTCGGGCTGACTTCAGGCGATGTCATACAGATTGTTGGTAAGAAGAAGACAACTGCTCTTTCCTGGCCTGGATACGAGTCGGACTCCGGCAAGGGAACGATTCGAATCGACGGTTATCTTAGGAACAACGCCGGCGTTTCAATAGACGACAAAGTCACGATTAGAAAGATAGAGGCAAAGATCGCGCAGCGCCTGACCCTCGCGCCAACGGAACCACTCCGGATCGTCGGAGGAGAAGAATATCTCAGCCAAGTCTTGGAAGGCCGAGTCTTAGCTCGAGGAGACTACGTCCCGATAAGCGTGATGGGTCGCAAGATCGACCTCGTTGTCACAAGCACTACCCCGACCGCAGAAGCGGTGATTGTCACCGACCAGACAGAGGTAACTGTAGGCGAGCAAGTCAAGGAAGCACCCAGAGCAATCCCGAGAATCGCGTACGAGGACATTGGAGGCCTTCGACCAGTAATCCAGAAAGTACGCGAGATGATCGAACTCCCCCTAAGACATCCAGAACTGTTCGAACGGCTGGGAGTCGAGGCCCCGAAAGGAGTCCTGCTTCACGGCCCACCAGGTTGCGTAGTTGGCGACTCGTTGATCGCCCTTGAAAATGGTGGACTGATTCGGTTGGAAGAACTCGCGAAAGGCGTGCTTCCCGGCATCTACGTTGCAGACCTTCCTATCTATCCACCAGGCAGTGCTAAGGCCCTTCACATCTATGATGTGCCTGAAACGATGGAGATAATCACCGAGACTGGAAAGAGACTCCGGACAACTCTGAATCATCCTCTCATGACTGAACATGGGTGGACCCCGGCAGACAAACTCAAGCCGGAGGATAGAGTGAAAACGATTAGGTGGATTCCCTCGCCTACACAATACGTAGTTGTCAGCGATACAATCAACATGGTGAGACTATGGACCAAACCGGTCATGCCCAAGTTTTGGGATGAGCAGTTGGGAGAACTTTTCGGCATATTCATCGCGGAAGGGACAGCTAGCAAGGATAGAGTCCTCTTCACTATCGAGTCTCACGAAGAGGAACTCGCAACTGCAATAAGAAAGGGGATGATGATTTTCGGTGTTGAAGGGTACATTGTTCCAAAGTCAGGCAAACAGTGCAATGTGCTGCGATTCGACAACAGAGGACTCGCTGAGTTATTCGGTAAATATTGGTCTCGTGTAGAGAAGAGAGTACCGACGCCGATACTGATGTCACCGAACACAGTTGTGGCAGCATTCCTTCGGGGTGCTTTCGAAGGAGATGGCTACGCAAGAAAAGCGAACAACTACCACGGTGTCTTCCTCAAAAGCAAACACCGGAAATTGCTGGAGGAAGTGCAGACCCTACTTCTAAGGTTCGGAATTACCTCAAGGATTCACGGAGGCACCTATATCACCAGAGGAGGAAAAGACTCTGCCTCTTACGCGCTGGCGATTCGTGGTAAAGATGTTGTAAACAAGTTCAAGGAACAAATAGGCTTCATCTCTACTCGGAAAAGAGCGCGACTGGAAGGTATAGTCAAAGGCTACAAGCGAAACCTCACCTATCTTAATGACGACTCCGAAAAAATCAAGACAATAAGGAAGCTCGAAGGCTGGCAAAGAGTATACGACTTCGAAGTCCCGAGTACACACTCTTTCTTCACGAACGGCATATTGAGCCACAACACCGGCAAAACATTGCTGGCCAAGGCGGTGGCGAGCGAGACGAACGCGAACTTCTACAGCATTGGCGGGCCGGAGATAATGAGCAAGTTCTACGGCGAGAGCGAGGAGAGGCTCCGAGAGATCTTCAAGGAAGCCCAAGAGAACGCGCCATCTATCATCTTCATCGACGAGATAGACTCGATAGCGCCGAAACGGGAAGAGGTCACCGGTGAGGTCGAGAAACGCGTTGTATCGCAGCTACTTTCAGTGATGGACGGCTTACAATCCCGAGGCAAGGTGGTAGTGATTGGGGCAACTAACCGGATCAACTCGATAGACCCTGCACTCCGACGCCCCGGAAGGTTCGACCGAGAGATCGAGATCGGCGTCCCGGACCGGGACGGGAGGCTGGAGATATTGCAGATTCACACCCGGGGAATGCCCCTGGAGGATGTGGACCTGAAAAAACTGGCTGATGTCACTCACGGGTTTGTCGGCGCAGACTTGGAAGCGCTCGCAAAGGAGGCAGCCATCCGGGCGCTTCGTAGGATTCTGCCTGAGATCAACTTGGAAGCAGAGAACATTCCGGCGGAGGTCCTCAACAAGATCATAGTTCGGATGAGCGACTTCCAAGAAGCACTGAAGGAAGTCGAACCCTCGGCCATGAGGGAAGTCCTCGTGGAGGTGCCAGATATCAGATGGGATGACATTGGAGGGCTGGAAGGAGTCAAAGAGGAGCTACGAGAAGCTATCGAGTGGCCGCTGAAGTACCCCGAACTCTTCGCCCAGATGAACGCTGTTCCCCCGAAGGGATTACTTTTGTACGGCCCACCGGGAACTGGAAAGACGCTCTTGGCGAAGGCGGCAGCGAACGAGAGCGAGGCGAACTTCATCAGCGTCAAGGGTCCGGAACTGCTCAACAAGTTTGTTGGGGAGTCAGAGAAAGCGGTTAGAGAGATCTTTCGCAAGGCCCGGCAAGCATCGCCTTGCATCATCTTCTTTGACGAGATCGACTCCGTGGCACCTGTCCGTGGCAGCAGCATGGGAGACTCTAATGTGACGGAAAGGGTGATCAGCCAGTTTCTGACCGAGATGGACGGGCTAGAAGAGTTGAGGAACGTCGTAATTATCGCGGCAACAAACCGGCCTGATATTGTGGACCCAGCTTTGCTACGCCCTGGCAGGTTTGACAGGATGCTTCTAGTTCCCCCGCCAGACCTAGAGGCGCGGAAGCAGATCTTCCGAATCCATACGAAGAAGACGCCGTTGGCTGAGGATGTGAAACTGGATGACCTTGCCAGGAAAACGGAAGGGTACACGGGCGCCGATATCGCGTCGATCTGCAATACTGCCGTGATGTTGTCAATCAAGGAACATATCGGGAAAGCGAAGGATCCGGAGGATGCGAAGAAGAGGGCTAAGGGGTTGAAAGTGGCTAAGCGTCATTTCGATGAGGCTATGCAGAAGGTTAAGCCGATTTCTAGCCAAGAGCTTAGGATGTACGAGCGCTTCTCCCAACAGTTTTCTGACGCGAAGGCAGGCCTTCAGAAGGCTCCGGCACCTCCACAGCTAGGCTGAGAAGAGGGCTTCTAGCGCCGGGCTGAAGCTCGGCCCGTCCAAAAAAAGGCGGGAGGTTGGGCTTAGGTCCGTCGCCCAACCGAGGAGGGGAGGGAACGATGGGATTGGCCGAGGAATCCGGTTGTGTGGCTGAGGAGAGACGACGTCTCGGTTACGCTCGCATGAGTGTTGGTCGTGGTCGTTTCTATGTGGGTCTTAATCCACTCGGGTATGACCACGGTTCGTATCAGCGCTTGGATGGTCACGTCTCTCGTCTTTGCTTCGAGCTGCAGCTTCCGGTAGTTCTCGTTCCCCATTGAGAAGATAAACTTGGCCATGACAGATACATTGTGGTATAGTTCGGTATAAGCCCACAATTTTGAACAGGAAAAATGTGAAGCTAGACCCTGTGAGAACACGCGTTCAGGCAGTTTGAACGGAGAAACAAAGTTGCTTTGCGGCCAGAAACCCTCCTTTTTTGTGTGACTCTTCTGCACCCCTCGGAGCTTTGGCTCCATGATTTTCAGGGAGCGGTGCAAGGTCTAAGCGAAAACTTTGCCTCAAAAACATGGAGCAAAGCCAAGTTGGAGATGCAAGATAACGGGACCTAAACGAATTGTTTCTAGGCTATTATCCAGGGTTTGAAAGAGAAATTGGCCTCTCGGCCCGGTTGTCACTTTCACAGGGGTCCGCGGGAACCACTCATCCGATGCGAGGGTGAGTCGCTAAGACCCCCCTTTTTCTAGAAGACTTCCTGTCTGGCACTGATAATGGGCGAGTCTGGCTGATCGAAGCGTGGTCTGGGCCTGGATCGGTCTGGAATTATCCACGCTTTCAGCGTGGAAAATGGAGGTCTAGAAATCGCGGGCTTGGAATCGGAATCAGGGCTTGAAATGGGCGAGTCCATGGCGCTTTCCGTTCT
>JGI25383J37093_10000098_pt1 | contig 15913 bp, 15 predicted proteins | sample GraSoi013_1_20cm_4_FD_37093 | JGI IMG/M metagenome (IMG submission 37093)
GCAAAGATTGCGCTACCAAGAGACTGGACAGTGCCTAGCAGCTGGATCTGGGCATCGGTGAGATCGAGATGATTTTGAAGGAATAGGGGAAGGAAAGATGGNGAAGTGATGCTAATCGCTACCGCTGATCCGAAAAGGAAGACGAGAAGTGTCAGCTCTCGACGAGANCTTGGAAGCTCTAACAACCGAGCCTTCGAGTCCACTTCTCTCGGTGGCTGACGCNTTACAGGGAAGAGGATAATGGTGGAGACTGTCCAGAGAGCCAGCGAGACCCAGAATAGATCACGAATACTCAACCAGCCTAGCAAGAGACTTCCCACGGCCGGGGAGAGGACCAGACCCAACGGAAACGCGGAGTATACCGCTCCGAACGCNGACGACATACGTCTCTGATCACCAAGGGCGCCGATGAATGCGTTCATCGCCGGCAGGTTGAACGCGGAAAGCTGGAGTATGATCAGTCCTGGAATGACATCGGACCAGGTTCGCGAAAAATAGAACATGATAGGGACAGGGATGCTCATCGCCCATCCCAGGATGAGCAGGGTCCTGTTATCGTACTTGTTGGCGAGAATCCCGCCAGGAATCATCGATATGGCAGCGGCGAAGAAGCCGATGGAATAGACAAGGCCGACCTGTTCCGGATTTGCGCTAAGCTGGGTGAGGTAAAGGGACCAGACATAGTTGTAGATGCCTAGACCGAACGTCCACAAAAAGAGCGAGAAGAAGAGCAGACGCAGATCGCGCGGAAGAGTCCGGCTCCAGGAAAGGACGCCTATCCATCTCATCATCCCAGATGCCCCCAACCTTCAACCCNACTTGGAATGAAGAGAGCTTCCGACATACCGCAGTGAATTAAACTAGGCTTCTACGCATGCCCTTTCTAGAACCTCTCGACTCTAAGAGGGGCGTTACCTAGACGCTTGCTTTAGAACCATGATAATCTTCTTCAGATAATCTGGGGCAGCTTCAGGATCGTCTANATGGTCAGCGACTGTCCTTACCAGAACGCTGCCGACGATGGCTCCATCTGCCCCTGCCCGCAACAGCGATGACACGTGCTCGGGCTGACTGATCCCGAACCCGGCGGAAATTGGGATTCTTCCCCTTGCGAGCGACTTGATTTTCTTGACAGTTTCTAATGATTCTGCGCTAACCGTGTCGCGTGGGCCTGTGACACCGTAAAGTGAGATGAGATAGAGGAATCCTTTCGACTTTTCGACGATGCTCCACAGCCTCTCCGCTGAGGTGTTCGGTGCAGCGAGGTAGATGTTGTCAACGTTGTGTTTGAGAGCCATTTCGCGGAATCTGTCNCCTTCCTCCATCGGTAGGTCGGGGACAACGATCCCCTTGACACCGTTGTCGCTCGCATTCCTAATGAACTGCTCGATGCCCATTGCAAGTATGGGATTGTAGTAGGTCATGATCACAATGGGTATTGTAAACTGTGATGAGAGTTCCTCAACTGTATCGAAAATCTTCCGCGGTGTAGCTCCTGCGGATAGGGCTCGCGTGCCTGCTGCTTGGATAACTGGTCCGTCTGCCACGGGGTCGGAGAATGGGATGCCTATCTCGAGAATGTCAGCTCCGCCTTCGATCAGAGATGCAGCGTTTGCTAGGAATGATTTCGGATCTGGATCGTTACCCATGAGATAGGCAACTATTACTCCTTCAGCACGGTTGCCTAGTTCGCGGAATTTCTGTTCAATAGGGTCTTCACTACGGGAATTGTTTTGCAATCGTGTCCACGTCCTTGTCTCCTCGACCAGACAGGTTTACGATGATCGAGTCTTCCTTTTCGAGCGTCTTCGCCAGTTTTGTCGCGTAACTGATTGCGTGCGCAGGTTCCAGTGCTGGCATTACTCCCTCCAGTTGTGAGAGCTGATTGAAAGCCTGCAGCNCGTCCGTGTCAGTCTGCGTAACATATTTCGTCCGTCCTATGCTCATCAGGTAGGAGTGCTCTGGTCCAACCGCTGGATAATCAAGCCCAGCCGAGATGCTCTCCGTGGTCTCGATCTGACCCTCCGCATTCTGCAACACATAGGTCATCATTCCATGAAGGACCCCTTCTCTGCCCGCGACGAGCGGTGCAGCATGCTTTCCCGGCGACATATCATGTCCACCGGCCTCGACACCGTACAGGTCCACGTCCATGTCGTTGAGGAATGCGTGGAATATGCCGATCGAGTTACTTCCCCCGCCAACGCAGGCAACCACACTCCTCGGCAGCCTGCCTTCTCGCTTCAGTATTTGTCGACGGGCCTCTCTCCCGATGACGCTCTGGAAGTCGCGGACCATGGTCGGGTATGGGTGTGGACCCACTACGGACCCGAGAAGATAGTAGGTGTCTTCGACATTGGTGACCCAGTCCCTCAACGCTTCGTTAATAGCGTCCTTGAGTGTCTTGGAACCTGAGTCGACGGGATGCACTTTGGCTCCGAGCATTTTCATCCTGTAGACGTTGAGCCTCTGTCGCTCCATATCCTCGCTACCCATGTAGATCTCGGCCACTAAACCGAGAGCCGCGCAGGCCATTGCAGTGGCGACTCCATGCTGTCCAGCTCCGGTCTCGGCTATGACTCTACGCTTTCCCATCTTCTTCGCGAGCAGTGCTTGTCCGAGAGTATTGTTGATCTTGTGAGCGCCACCATGTAACAGATCTTCTCTCTTGAGATAGATCTTGGCTCCCCCAGCTTCATCGCTCAGCCGATTGGCGAAATATAGCGGGGTTGGCCTTCCCGCGTAATGCTCTAGCCAGTTCGCCAACTCTTTCTTGAAGGATGGATCCCTGGAAAATCGCTTGTAGGCATCTGCCAGTGTTTTCAGGGGTTCCATTAGGGTTTCAGGTACATACTGTCCGCCATACTTTCCAAACTTACCAGCCGCGTCTGCTGAGACCAACTTTGCCAGAGTTTTCAAGCGTTGACCAGTTCCCGCACCTTCGACTCCACGTCGGAGGACCTCATGATCGATGTTCCAACGAGGAACGCTTCTGCCCCGGCATTTTTCAATCGCACAATGTCTCTTGGATTCTCTATGCCGCTCTCGGATACGACTGGGCGATCAATATTACCATTTATCGCAAGGACCCTTTCCGTCGTCGACAGGTCTAGTTGGAACGTGGATAGATTTCGGTTGTTAATCCCGTACAGGTCTGGCTTGTGTTCGGGAAGCCTCCTAAACTCCTCTGGGCTGTTTGCCTCTAGAAGAACCTCAACTCCGAGTCTGCTCGCCTCTCGTACCAGTCTGTCGAGTGGCTCCTCAGTTAATCGTCTACTGAATAGTTCACTGATCAATACGACCGTACTTGCCCCAGCTCTAGCTGCGGCCTCGATTTGAATGGGTGACACAATGATGTCCTTCATTACTAGTGGGACATCGACTTCCCGGCTCAGTGTTGCAAGTGTGTCCAAATTTCCTTGAAAGTCGTCAGGGTCTGTGAGGACAGAGATGGCACAGGCTCCACCCTTCAACATCGCCTTCGCAATTCGTAGTGGGTCTCCGTGTTCCCTTATTTTTCCAGCTGATGGAGAGGCGAACTTTACTTCCGTGATAACCGGCGTAGCTTCATGTTTCTGAATGGTTTCTGCGAGACCTTTGCTAGAATGCTCTCCTCTCTGGACATTGTTGTAATAGCCGCGTCCGACCCTCACCCCTGCTTTTAGAGCCAGACCCGCAATGTAGTCGACCATCGGTTTTCATGCCATTATTTCTAGTCGCTCAGGATTCCCGCCGGACAGCTCGATTAGCTTCCGTAGGATCCGAAGTGCTTTTCCGTTCTCTACTGCATTGAGGGCTAGTTCGACCCCCGTCTTCATATCTTCGGTTGCTTCGCAGAGGACGAGCCCGGCTGCAGCGTTTGCCGCAACGATTTGGACCCGGGGATCATCTCTTCCCAAATGACCGGAAAGGATTCTGGCTGTAATCTGAGCGTTCTGCTCAGGGTCTCCTCCTGCCAGCATTTCTGGAGTGGTTTTGGTTAGGCCGAGGTCTTCAGGTACGATTTCTTCTCTGACTGTTTTCCCGTTCTGCTGTTTGACGATGAGAGTCTTTCCCGTTAAGGAAATCTCGTCAATCCCATCAAGCCCGTAAACTGTCATGACAGATCTTGCTCCGAGGTTGTGGGCGGCGACGCACATCGGTTCCAAGAGTTCGCTCTCGTAGACTCCGATGAGCTGAGCATTTGTCCCCGCCGGATTGGTCAGCGGGCCTAGAATGTTGAAGACTGTGCGGACTCCTATTTCCCGTCTGATAGAGGCCACGTTCTTCATAGCAGGATGAAAGTTGGGCGCGAACATGAACCCGATGCCGATCTCCTCAATCGCCTTCTCGACAAGTGCAGGCTCGATCTCCAGTTTAACCCCGAGCTGTTCTAGGACGTCTGCGCTGCCGCAGTGGCTTGTGAAGGATCGGTTGCCGTGTTTTGCGACCCTCACTCCGGCTGCGGCTATTACAAAGGCCGCGGTCGTGCTAACATTGAAGGTCTTGGTCCTGTCTCCGCCAGTACCACATGTATCCAATAAGTAGCCATCGACCCTCGGGCTTACTGTTCTGCTGAAAGTTCTCATCACTCGGGCTATTGCAGTGATTTCGTCAACTGTCTCGCCCTTCTTCTTCAACCCGATAAGGAAGGCGGAGATTTGCGAAGGCGTAGCCTGTCCGTTCATGATTTCCATCATTGCAGCCTCCGCCTGTTCGCGTGTTAGGTTGTGGTTTTCCAGGAGAACCGGAATATACTCTCGGATCATCCCAGATTAGGCCTCCAAGAAATTTTCGATGATGCGATGCCCGTCGACCGTTAGGATGGATTCTGGGTGGAACTGTACCCCGTCAATGGGGAATGTTCGGTGCCGCACGCCCATTACCTCTCCGTCATCGTCGGATTGTGCTGACACTTCTAGACTGTCCGGAAGGCTTCTACGATCAACTATGAGAGAATGGTATCTCGTGGCCTCGAATGGATTCTCTAGTCCTCGAAAGATTCCTTTCCCGTCATGTCTTATCGGGCTGGTTTTGCCGTGGCGAAGCCTTCTGGCCCTGACTATCTTTCCTCCGAAAGAGTGCACGATCCCTTGGTGACCTAGGCAGACTCCGAGTGTCGGAGTCTCGCTGCTTACTTTTCGGAGGACTTCCGTGCAGACCCCGAAGAATCGAGGGTCTGCAGGTGTTCCTGGACCGGGAGAGATTATGATCCGGTCCGGAGAGAGCCTTAGAACTGTTGGAACATCCACCTCATCGTTCCGTTTCACAATTACCTCGTCGGCAATCTCTCCAACGTACTGGGCCAGGTTGTAGACGAAGCTGTCGTAGTTGTCCAGGATGAGGACTTTCAAGGCGGGTCCTTCTCTGCCTCGTCCATGGCGGTGAAGAGTGCCGCGGTCTTTCTCTCAGACTCGATCCATTCTCGATCTGGAACAGAGTCCCCCACTATTCCCGCGCCGGACTGTAGGTAGCAGTAGCCGTGCTGGGCGACGAGTGTCCTGATGGTTATTGCGAAGTCAGCGTTGCCGTTGGATGAGAAGTAGCCGACGGCTCCAGCATAAGGTCCACGGGCACCAATTTCAAGTTCTTCTATGATCTGCATCGCTCTGACCTTCGGCGCTCCCGTTACAGTTCCCGCCGGAAATACGGCCCTGAACAGGTCCATGCTCGTTGAGTCTCGTCGTAGACGTCCGGTGACTCTCGAAACGATGTGTTGTACGTGGCTGTAGTTCTGGATCTTCATGAAGTCGGGAACTTGGACCGTGCCATAGTCGCAGACTCTTCCAAGGTCATTTCTCGCGAGGTCAACTAGCATTACATGCTCGGCTCTCTCCTTCTCATCTTGCAATAGTTCGGCGGCGAGAGCCCGATTCCTAGCCGGGTCGCTCGTGAAAGGCCTTGTTCCAGCGATGGGAAAGGTCTCGACCGTTCTCCGAATCTTCCTCGCCAGCATTTCAGGACTGGATCCGACTACCTCTCTGTCTCCGAACTTGAGATAGTACATGTATGGAGAAGGGTTGATCTTTCTCAGCGCACGGTAGAACCGGAGTAGGGAACCCTTGAACGGTATCTTGTATTTCCTAGAGAGGACTACCTGGAAGATGTCCCCTGATTGAATATACTCCTTCGCCCGTCCGACTCGCTGGCAAAAATCTTCTTGACTTAGGTTTGATTTAGGCTCGCCAAAGATGACGGGACCGTCACGTCCAGAGTCTTTGAGTAAACTCCTTACCTGGTCGATTCTGTTTTCGTCCCGGCAGAAATAGTGTGATCTGCCGCTGATGTGGTCAAAGACGATTCCGTCTCTGAATAACCCGAACTCCGCGTCGGGGAATCCGCTGCGCTTCTGGCCGACGCGTGGAATCTCGTCAAACGATCGGACAAGGTCGTAGGATGCGTATCCCACCAGCCCGCCGGAATATCTCTCGCTTGGGTCCCTATCCTTCGCGCGAGTATTCAGATTCTCCAAATATGTAAGTGGTGCTTTGCAGGTTTCGATGCGGCGTTCCGAATTTTGCCGATCCAGCAGTTCGACATGTCCTCTGCTTATCCGAACGGTCTTTTGCGGGTCGAATCCGAGGAATGTGTATCTGGCGAGTCGGCGTGGGCCTTCGACCGACTCGAGAATGAACGCCGTGTCAAACCTGTGTACGATGGAGGAGAAGATTTCGATGGGCGGTTTGCTAGTCGTAATCGGAAAATAGCTGAGCTTTGCTGGCCGGGTCGCTGAGAGCTGTTGTCCAAAGGCTATACCCCATGGGAATCTCCGTTGTTTCTCTCTCCTATGTCAGATTTATAGCTTGCGTGACCATTTCTGTACATTGGACTGAAGAACACTCTCTATGTTGGAGAGGTCGGATTGTTGCATTTTTGCCAATTGCCCGCAGGCTTTGGCGAATTCCCGACGAACAACCTGGGAGAAAGGGTTCAACCTCTGAATCCCTATCGTCGTATCCCAGTTGTTCAACAGACCCTCAATTCTCTCTAGAGTTCCAACGATCGAGCTTGTCATGAGTTTACCGTCCCACTTTCTCAGAGAAGCGCCTAGAGTAAGGAGAGCAAAATGATGCAAAACTTGGACCTGCCCCATGACCCTGTCATGATATGCGCCCGGCATCAGATGGACTCTTGCACCAGCCTTTCTCAAGGCCCGCGAGAAACTCTTCCATTGAGGGCCGGTCCTGAAAGGTATCGCAGCTATGTTCTGACCTGTTGTGTGATCGACACCGGGTCCGAACAATGGGTGGAGACTCACATATTCTGGTCCGTCTGGTATTTTCGCTGATATTCTGTCTGCGATCCCCGTCTTGACGGAAGATAGATCTGTAAGCAATGCTCCTTTTCGCATGAATTTGGCGATATCGATCGAAGTTTCTACTACCGATTCCATTGGAACTGCTACAATGACAATGTCGGACTCTGTCGCATCTGAGATTGAACCCGCTTCCACCTCGAGCTCTTTCGCTATCTTCCGGGTCCGCGGCACGGTTCGGCCAATGATCTTCACACTCGCCCCGTGGACACTTGCGAAATTTGCCATGAAACGACCCATGCCGCCAGTTCCTCCCGCGACGAGGATTTTCTTTCCCTCAAGCCCAATGGCATGATTATGGGAAGGAGTCTGTTGAGCCTGCACGCTGAAATTGAAAATCTCTTTGAATATCGGAAGCGTGACCTTCGGTTCCAAACCCAGTCTTACTGTTGTACCTTGCACTTTTCGGAGGATGACCTTTTCCCGTTCTGGGTCGCGAGATTCAAGGCTTCTTGCTCGTTTTATCCGTCCTAGTAGTCGAGCGTTCTCGTATCTGTCTTTGAGTAGTAAGACTAGTCTCTGGTCTATCTCGTCGATTCGCTCGCGAATCCTTGGAATCTCGTCCAATAGGGCTAGCTCTTCAATACTCTAGGAATGATCCCACCGCGGATCATCAGATCGACGAGTCCTATGGCCACCATTGCTTGGACTACTGGGACTGCTTTTGGCACCACGCAAGGGTCGTGTCTGCCTTGTACGGAGAGGCTTGTTTCCTCCATTCGTGACACATCCACGCTCTTCTGTGCTTTCGCGATCGAGGATGGTGGCTTGAAAGCGACTCGTAGGAGGAGGGGCATGCCTGATGACATTCCCCCGAGGACCCCTCCAGAATTGTTGGTTAAGGTCGTAATCCTGCCTTCCTTGATCTCATACTGGTCGTTGTTCTCAGATCCTCTAAGTCTGGAGGCTTGGAAGCCAGCTCCGAACTCAACGCCCTTGACCGCTGGGATTCCAAACAATATCTTTGCCAGTTCGGAGTCGAGAGCGTCGAAGAGTGGCTCCCCGACCCCGACGGGTAGATTTAGTGCCGTACACTCGACTACGCCTCCTACACTGTCTCCGTCCGCTTTCGCGCTTAACACGGCATCACGCATCTCTTCTGCCGCAACCGGGTCCGGGCACCTCATCGAGTTCTCATAAGTCACCTTTCTAGCATCATCCGGATTCGGTAAAGTCTCGAGTCTGACGCCGCCGATCTCGCGGGTGTAAGCCAAGACCTCTACCCCAGATCTGGAGAGCACTTTCCTCGCAATCGCTCCTGCTACCACGAAGGCAGCTGTCATCCGGCCCGAGAGCCTTCCCCCTCCTCTGTAGTCGCTGAAACCTCCGTACTTGACCTTGGCAGGATAATCCGCGTGTCCGGGCCGAACAACATCCTTCAACTGTTCATAGTCAGAAGATTTCGCGTCCCTGTTTCTGATGTTCAATGTGATTGGGGCGCCAGTAGTGTAGTCTTGGAAAACGCCTGAAAATATTTCTACTGTGTCAGGCTCTCTGCGTGTTGAAACAACTTCCTTCTCCTGAGGAATCCTCAAATCCAGTGCTTGTTGCAAATCCTCGATCGTCAGAGAAAGGCCTGCAGGACAGCCGTCCACAGTGGCTCCTACTCCGGGCCCGTGGCTCTCACCGAAGCATGTTACGGTGAATGCTTTGCCGAGGGAGTTACTCCACATTGAGATCCACTCCGAGCCTGGTAAGGTCCTGGAAAAATTCTGGATAGGATTTAGAGACAACTTCTGCCTTGCGAATCGATGAATCTCCTGTTGCACCGATGCTTGCGATGGCACAAGACATTGCCACCCGATGATCATGCTTCGAGTCAAGTTCGCTACCAGCCAATCCTCCTCCCTTGATCCTAACAACGTCGTCATTGACGCTGATCTTTGCGCCCATCTTTCCGAGTTCGGCCGGGATCGTTTGCAACCTGTTGGTCTCCTTGTAACGCAGTCTCTTCACGCCGCGAATTTCAGAGGTTCCTTTAGCGAAACATCCTAGGACCTCGAGAGGGGGAACGAGGTCGGGGTTGTTGATTGCATCGAAGTCGAAGGGTTCGAGCTTGCTTCCGCTCACCTCAAGGGTCTGACCCACGTTCCTGACTTTTAGTCCCATTTGGTCGATGACTTTCAGGAAGACTGCGTCGGGCTCCGCTGATCCCGGATTTAGACCGGAAACAGTAATCTCTTCCCCGGCGATCCCTGCACCGGCAATCAGAAAAGCAGCAGAGGAAAAGTCTCCAGGAACATCGTGGAAGGCACCGGTGTACTTCTGCGGCGCGGGAATACGAAAATCACTGTCCTCCACGCTAATCGAGATGCCGTGTCTCTTCAAAACATCAAGAGTCATCTCGACATATGGGCGTGATTCTAGGCGACCCTTTACGTGAACGATAACGTCAGTCAATGCCAAGGGAGCTGCAAAGAGGAGCCCAGAGACGAACTGTGAACTAATATCGCCCTGTATCCACGTCTCTCCTCCCTTGAGGGGACCCTGAACGCTTACTTCAGACCCTTCCGTGTTTTCGCTTATCATCGTTGAGGCACCGAGTGTTTCCATTGCTTTCAGTAATGGTTCCAATGGTCTCTCGGCGAGCCTCTTACTAGCCCTAAGAGCGGTCCTAGTCGGTGAGGTTCCTGCAATAGCGGTTAGGAATCTGAGAGTTGCACCNGACTCGCCGCACTCTATGGGGTTAGCGCATAAAGCGGATCTTTCTCTTCCAACGGATACTATGCGGCTATTTTGGATCCGGACTTTTGCACCAAGGGATCGGATTCCTTCTAGGGTCCAATGGACGTCATCGCACTCTGAGGCTCCCTCGATTATAGTCTCTCCTCGTGAGAGCAGGGATGCTAGTAGTGCTCTGTGAGTATATGCCTTAGAGCCCGGAGCGGTTACTGTGCCTCGGAGCGATTGCGGACCCTTGATCCTCACTATCAAGGTTCTACACACGCTCTCGAGTAGTTCGGCTCGGTCTCGATTATGCGTCCGTCGAATTTCTCGAATGCCTCGCGTACTTTTTTCGAGCATTTTTCTTCAGCTACGGCTACGACTGCGGGCCCTTTGCCGGAGAGTCCTGCGCCTAGTGCTCCAGCCTCGATTGCGGAGAGCGCTGGGCGGGGATCTTCTCCCAGAACAGCAGAGAGTGCGAGCCCATTGAGTGTCAGCGCGTCCCATACGTGGCCNTTGCTGGCTTCGTCATATGCAAGTTCTGAGATTCTCTTGANCGGCGCAAACCTGCTCCGGTCCAGGCTACCCGTCAATGTCTGTCTCGGCGGGACCAGTATGATGATTCTGATGCCTTCTGGAACCGTGAGAACTTTCTCCACCTTTCTTCTATAATTATCAGTGAGAACGGCGCCGCCGTGCCACGACGCGAAGGAGTCGTCGTAGGCTCCAGTCAGGCTTACACCGCACTCCAGCGAAGCCTCAACCCCAATCTCAACCAGAACGTCATCTTCGGGTTCCCGGTCAAGTGCCGAGGCAGTTGCCAGCGCTACCGCGTTGGCTGCCGCGCTGCTGCTCTTCAGACCCACTGCAGTTGGGATGTTAGATGAAGTGGCTACTCCGCTATGGANCTTGCCTTCATATCCATAGTATTCGAGGACTTTCTCCGCTACTCTGGTCGCGAGTTTGCGGGACCCTTCTAGGCCTGGAGCTGCTAGCCCGTACGTTTCGCCTGCTCCGTCACGCAAGGTAACTCTTGCTCGTGTCCAAAGATCAACCCCTATGGCGGCTCCCTTCCCAGTCGCGAAGGCGTTGAGAATGCTGGCCGCGCCATGCGCGACGGCCTGGCCATTGCCTTTCATTTCCAGTCTCGGCCCAGGTGGTCTGTCAACGACGAGCGCATGAGAGCAAGAGGAGCGGGTTTCCTAAGCCAGATTTCGAATGACAGTGCTGCCTGGTGCACGAGCATCTCCAACGGACTTATCCGGCCACTCTTGATTGGGAGAGGGTCGGAGAATTCGTCATACGCCAGGTCGAAGACCCAGTCAATCTCTCTCAAGTTTTGAGGGGGAATGGCCAGCTTGGAGAGAATTTTCTCAGTTTGCACCGGTGTCGCGTTGACTAGTAGACTTGCTCCGGGGATGGAAGCTAGCAGGTTCTTCCTCGTCAGTCTCCCATACGAGGCTCCTCCTCGACCGTTCAGGATTTCGGCTACTCTCTTGGCTTTGTCCAAGGAACGGTTTAGAATTCTTATCGAATTGTGCCGCGCTGAGAGCCTATGGACAACCGCTCTAGCGGCTCCGCCAGCTCCAATTACAAGTATGTTCTTGTCCCCAGGTTCGAATCCATAGGACTTGATCGCACGCAATGCTCCTTCACCGTCCGTGCTGTACCCGACAAGCCTCTGCCCGACCCTGGCAACGGTGTTNACTGTACCTCCCTTCTTCGCAACATCATCGAGCNTGTCGACCAGCTCTAGAATGCTTGTCTTGTGGGGCATCGTAACGTTGAAGCCGTCAAATCCAAGCGTGCGAGCCGCATCTACAGCATTCTTGAGCTGATTCTTCCTGACATCAACAGGTAGGTAAGAACGGTTTAGTGACAGCTTCTGAAAGGTACTGTTGAAGATCACCGGGCTGAGGCTATGCTCCACAGGTGAGCCGAACAGTGAATGTACCCGAGTCTCTTCCGTTGTCTAGCCCGCCTACTCTGCACCGACCATCTCATAGATGCGCCGTAGTTCGGAAATGCTGGGCTGTCCCGGCGCCGTTTCCAATCCTCGGTCCAGCGAAGCGTATGTGAAGCGGGCACCATAGAACGGTGCTAGTAACCTGGACCAAATGCCGGGTTTTCCCATCGCGAAGGATACGAGCCGGTTGGTTTCGCGGTTCGTCCCTAGCAGACTGAGTATGGTTAGGTTGTCTTCTGGTGACCGAGCCGTCGTGACGATCTTGTAGATGTCTACCTTGCTCTTTTTTAGCTTGGCCAGCGCCGATTGCAACTCCGACAGTTTCGGAGTTCTGGAATGATCATGATGGGAAAGGATGATCTTGGCGCTGGTCTTCCGGAAAGTCTCGATCACTTGGTCAAGGTTACTTGTTGAGCTCTCGATGTCTATGTAATCGGCTCCTCCTTCGACTGCGTCCATTAACAGTCTCAATCGCTCGCTTTCAGATCGCGTAAAAGATCCCTTTTCCGAGACTGGCCGGTTTGTGGCGACTACAGGTATTTCCACTGCTTTAGCAACCTTTGACATTCCGTGATGGTTGCTGAGTCCGTCCAGTCTGACTTCGACTAGGTCCGCTGACAGAGCCTCTGCACGTTGTGCTTTCTGGCATAGTTCGCGAGGGTTCCGGGAAGATAGAGATACGCAGATCTTGGGATTCACTTTTCAATAATCATCTCGTCGGGGATCCTTGTCCCGAAGTGTCGTCCGCCCTCCTCGTATCGAACTAGTACTTCGTCGCCTGGTTTGACATCCGAAATGGACTTTGATCCCTCATTGGTAACCAGCCGAACCGTCTCTGCATTCTGAACGATGGTTCTTATCGAAGCAGGTCCGACCGAAGCTTCTACGAGCATCAGTGGCCTTCGTTCTATTTTGACGCGGGCGACGTCGACTCTCCTAGTCCGCCCTTTCTTGTCTACAAGGAGGACAGGCTGCCCGGCAGACAGTTCTGAAAGATACTGCGTTTTGCCCTCAGGGGCCAATAGGTACAGCGCTACAGGACCAGCGTTAATCCTGAAGGGCCGAGGATTCACGTGAGGATTAGCGTGTACCTCTCCTTCGATGAGGAACAGTCCTTGCGATGAGCTGCCAGTGAGTAGCCCCTCGCCATCGTGTAGGATCTCGCAAGTGTCCACGCAGACCCTCGCACCAGTTCCGATCGGTCGGACGCTGGTCACCTTTGCCAAGGAAAGCGATACTGGCTCAGGCTCTTCCAGGATCAGGTTGCGGGTTCTGACGATATCGCTTGGGTGATCCGGCGTGAGAGATATTCCATCTGTTCCCTGCTCCAGTATCGATAGGGCAGTTCGACTCTCCTCAAAGTTCCTAGTTCTAATCAGTATCTTTGACGCTCCTCTAGTTTCTGCAATCAGGTTTTCAACCGGAATAATTTTCCAGTCGGGACAATCAATCAGCAGGTAATCGGGTTTTGCATGGAGGAATTGTAAGACGCTCTCCATGTCTTTCCTGTTTTGAACTGTGATCTGAAGGGCTACGGGAACCCCTCTGTCTTTCGCGTTGTACGCTGCTGTAATGTCGCAAGTTACTAAGATGTCTCCTCCTTCGAGAGGGCTAGCCACTTTCACCGGGAGTCCGGTGACCAGCTTTGGGAGGATCATGGCGTATGGTTTGGCCTCTTCGGCTATCCTACGAATGTGATCTTCGGATAGGTCGGGACTAGGTTCTAGCCAGAACTGTTTCGCTTTTCTCACCGTTCGTAGACAATGCGTTTTCAGGGTTCGCGTGGTTGTGCACAATCTCTGAGATGGCTTGAGTCATCATGCTCGGATCTTTGTGCTGGAAGACATTCCTGCCGATCGATACGCCGGCAGCTCCTGCTTTGATAGATTCGTAGACTAGTCGAAGGCACTCGCTCACATTGTTTGCTTTAGGTCCGCCCGCGACTAAGATAGGTACTCGCACGCTGTTCACGACACCTCTGAAGCTTTCAACGTCGCCGGTGTAGTTGGTTTTCACGATGTCTGCTCCGAGCTCGTATCCGAGTCGAGCCGCGTGGCTAACTACTTCGTAGGAATGCTCGTCGCTGATTTTCGGCCCTCTCGGATACATCATGGCGAGGAGCGGCATGGAATAGTCGTCGCATTCGTCGAGTATTCGCGAGAAGTTGTCAAGCATATCCTGCTCATGTTCAGACCCCACGTTGATGTGCACCGACACTGCGTCCGCGCCCAAGCGGACGGCTTCTTTGACGGTGCAAAGCTGCATTTTCCAGTTGGGTTCATTCGTCAAGCGAGTCGCGCCTGACAAGTGTAGGATGAGGCCTAGTTCGGTGGTGTCGACCGTCTTTGCGAGGCCCGCATGTACGAGGATTGCGTCTGCTCCTCCCTTCGCAACATGGTTCACAGTCTTCCTAATGTCGCTCAGTCCTTCGATTGGACCAACTGATACTCCGTGGTCCATCGGGACGATGACGGCTCTCCCATCATCCCGGAATATTCGTCCGAGTCTGCGTGTTTTTCCAGATTCCATCATGACCACCGAATACTTGTCAATTCCTCTCCAACGAACTCCTAATCAGGACGGCTGCTTTGCGCCGGACCTTCCAATCCACGAAAACCAAAACAGAAGATGTTATGGTGAGAACTCCGAACATGTTGATGTTTGCGGAACGCAGTGCATCGCTTACGCTTGCGATGACTCCTGGTCGTTCTTCTAGTCCGACGCTTCGGATTGTAACTAGGGCCATTCCCATCCTGGCGGCAAGGGCTATTCCGTGAGGATCATTCAGGATGGCGTTGTGAAGTCTCGTTATTTGTTGTTGTAGTTTCGGTGTTTGTTTCATGTAGAGAATCGCACTGTTGCTGTCTTGGGAGACAGCTACTAGACTTGGTCCTGCTAGCTTCGAGATCTTTTGAACGAGTTTTGGTTGATGAGGGAGGCCTGTTCCGACGATGGTTACAGATGCGACTGGATGGGGATTATTTACTGTCACTTCTAATTGGGGAAGCCCACCGCCTGTGACTAGAGTTCCCGGTGAGTCTAGTTTTCCATTCGTGTTGGATATTACCCGGATGTTGATTTTGGGGTCTTTGAACCGCAACGCTTTGCGGTGCACGAATTTTATTCCGGTGTCTGCTATTCCGATCAAGGTTTTCATGTCTATCCTTGGAAGGACTCGGGCGTTCCCGACTAGGTTTGGGTCGGCGCTTAGAATTCCACGCACGTTGGTTACGAATACGACTTCGTCTGCTTCCAGCGCCTTCGAAAGGAGGAGAGCCGTCGTGTCGCTTCCTCCTCGTCCGAGAGTGCTGATACGTCCGTCTCTTGTTCGGCCGATGAATCCTCCGATAACCGGGATAACTCCGTCACCGAGGACTGGCTTGACATATCGTCGAATGCGTTGGATACTTTTACTCTCGAGTGGGTTGGCGTTCAGGAAATTATCGTCGGTTATGATGGGCCAATCTCGGTCGGATGGATCGTAGTATCGTGCCTGCATCCCACGAGATTTCAAAGAGGCCGCGAATATCCTGGCGCTCGTTCTCTCTCCCATCGCCAGAATGTCATCTTTGTCCGTCTCGACCAGCTCAGCACCTCCGTTTGTAAGCTGCAAAAGTTGGTTTGTCGTGTTACCTACAGCACTGACAACGATGACAACACGGCTTCCACGAGAGTACTCTCGTGCAACAGATGCTACGGCTAGGTTGATCCTATTCTGGTTGGATAGGCTGGATCCGCCGAACTTGACAATAAGCAAGCGGCGAGGTCGAACTATGGAGACAGAGCGATGAAGAGAGGCAGAACGAGGGGAGTCTTGGAGTGTTAAGAACTGGTTCTTGTGCCTAGTCGCCGAGGATGGTCTCGACGCGGCACTCATGCCAGTAAAGATGACCACCCATCGCCTTCACGCCAGGTATGCGAACAAGCTCTCCAATCTACCTTTTTTAGGCTTGCGGAACCGAGCCGAAAAACAGACATGAACTTGTGCC
>JGI25383J37093_10000099_pt1 | contig 15887 bp, 18 predicted proteins | sample GraSoi013_1_20cm_4_FD_37093 | JGI IMG/M metagenome (IMG submission 37093)
TCACCGATCAGGTATCTTCCGGCCGAGATAAAGGTTGGAAAACTGACCGTCGGCCGAAAGGAGTTCTCTATGGCAACTTTGATTGAGATGATTAAAACGAGTGTCCGCGAGATCGGGGCCAAGAGAATAGTTGTAGATCCTGTAACAACTTTGGTTTTTCAGTACGAAGGGTTGGCTGCCCAACGAAACGCGTTGGTCGAGCTTATGGAGGCGCTGGCCGATACCGGCGCGACGTGTCTGATCACGACTGAGCTTCGAAGGCCTGGCTTCGAGAGGAGCATCGATTACGAAGAGTATCTCGCCCATGGGGTCATACTGCTACAACAATTACAGGTTGGAAAGTCTCTACTGCGCGTGATCCAGATTGAGAAAATGCGCAAGACTGCTTTGGACAACCAGCCAAGGCCTTACCGAATAACCGATTCGGGAATCGAAGTCTTTCCGCGCGAGAGCGTATTGTGATCAGACTAGACTGACTTCTTCACGCGGGACTCTTCGTAAGGAACTATTAACCCCATTGAGGGGTCTCGGTCATAGGGCGTCCATGTGGTTATGTGTTGGACACCTTTCATTTTCGAGACTCTAATGAAACGTGCTAATCCATCCTTGGTGTCTTCAACTTTCATTTCAATCACGCCATCGACCTTGTCTTGTATTGCCGCGATAATTGCTGGATGAAATGCCTTCCTCGAAAGTGACGTCACACAGCTAGCCCGATTGCTCCTTACCTTTGCAATCAAGGTGTGCAGAAAGTCGAATGAGGGCCTTACTCCGCTTCTTTGAATGAGAGTTGTAAAGGAGTCCATCGCCAATAGTACATTGGTCGATTCGCGAGCTTCTGAGAGAGCCTTTGTTACGACGATACTGAGATCGGAGAGACGTTGGGGGTCCTCGCTGTACTGTTCCTGGCTTCTTACACCCACGAGGAACGAATAGCAATCTATGAAGACCAGTTTTCTCCTCCCTTCGACTTCATAGTCTCTCGGGTTGACGCCCATCAATTTCATGGATTCTCGGATGCTGTCGGGAAAATCATCTAGGGTTGCGTAGACGACGTTTCTGCCTTTTTTCAAGGCCTCCACGACCAACTGGATAAGCAGGGTTGTCTTTCCTGTTGCGGGGTCCCCCATGACTATCACCACGGAGGACGAAGGATAGCCGTCGGGCAAGAGTGAGTCGATCATCACGATTCCGGTTAGATCCCTGTTCGAGGAGGTCGACGTCTCTTCGAAGGATCCCACTGACACTAGTCTCTGGGAGATCTCTTTCTGCAACTCTTGATCTCTGTCCTTGCTGAAGGAGATGACTCGCACCTCCTGAAGCAAGCCTAGCTCGACAAGGTCTGAGACGTCTCTTTCGATTTCCTTGGGCTTACGCCTGATCTTGGCGGCGATTCCTTCTACTGTATCGGTAGAGTCGGGGTTGTCGTGGAAATACATCAACAGTTCGGCTTTGGTTTCGGACCCAATCAGCTTCTCAAGGAGGTCGGTTCTAGTGGGGGGCATTGTGTTGTTGTTGTCCGTTCTGGCAAGACCACAAGAGCGCTGTAGTGATGCCTGTCTATCCTTGGTTTATCGTATCTTGTCGGGGGGGATTGGGGTTGGTGCTAGGGAGAACCCGTCTCTTGTTATGTAGTAGTCGTATCCTTCCAGCCGGTGCTCAGTGCCTCGCATCTTGGGAATGTAGACTCTTCGGCGGACTCTTGAGTTGTCGAAGCTTGCATCCAAGATTACTAGACCGTCTCCAAGGAATTCTTCGAAGTTGGTTCCAAGCTGTTGTTTGCCCCATGGGACCTCGCTTATCATTATTGTTGTACAGTTCGCGGCCTCTAGGAATTTGACCATGATGTGAAGGAAGCTTCTGGCTTCGGCGTTGCTTTCGAAGGCCGTCATGAGTGCTGAAAGAGAGTCGAATACAAGCCTCTTCGCATTGGTGCTATGCAACGCTTCCAGAACTGTTTCTAGAGCCGTACTGACGCCGGCCTTCATGGTGGATTGGAGAGATACAAGGCGCAACTTGCCTTCGTTTTCGAGGCGGTTGAGGTCCCATCCGAACCTCAAACCGTTTCGTTTCAATTTCTCGCTGCTCTCTATGACGGACGCATAGACACCGTTTTCCCCGCATCTCGTGGCTCCATGGTATAGGAATTGTAATCCGAGAGTGGTCTTGCCCGTTCCAGGCTGGCCGGCTACGATGATACAATCACCTCGTCGAAGCCCGCCTTCTATGATCTTGTCCAGGCTGGTAATGCCGGTGGGGACTCTATCGTCTGATTCTTGGATACTGGGGGCGATTGCTCGTCTAACTTCCATTATTGCTCCTCCAGCGACCAAAGCTTTACGGGTCCAACTTGTCGAAAGGCGACCTTCTTCTTCGCGCGTAGAACATGCAAGTATTTTGATGCTGTCGATCTATTCACTCTTAGATCTTTTGCGATTTCGCTAATTGAGCTGTTCGGCTTGTCGCCTAGCGAGCTAATTATCCGCTCTTCAATGACCTCAAGCAACGTGCCATTCGTGGAATCGTTGATGTTCAACAATGACTTCCGGGTCAAATCAGCACTAGTGCTAATCATAAGTCGGATGTTACCCTTGAAGCGTCTTCGAAGTCACCCGAAGCGGCTAAAAGCAAGGTTCGCGCGAGATGCACCAAATGGACAGAGTTACGATCCTGAAACTCGGTGGGTCTGCAATTACTGACAAGGCTAGAGAGTGCACTCCCGATATTCCCGCGATTCAACACATGGCTGATCAACTTTCAGACTACGACCGTCCCCTCGTTCTGATTCATGGTGGAGGTTCGTACGCTCACCCTTTCGTCACCCGCTCGGGTATAGGTGGAGGCCTTCGCGATCGATCTCAACTTTCCTCCATTTCAGAGACGGAGTTCTATCTGGGCCAACTTACGAGGATAATTTGTGCGTCTCTCCTATGGCGAAACAAGCTGCCTGTTCCGCTTCATCCGATGAGTTTTGCGACTCTTGACAAGGGAAGAGTGAAAAAAATCATGTTGGATCCGATACGAAAGTCGTTGGGTGCGGGGCTCATTCCATTGTTGCATGGGGACTTGGTGTTCGACGAGTCTCGGGGGATCGGAGTCCTTTCGGGGGACCGCATTGCGTCTCTGATTGGATCGAGGCTGGGAGCTTCTCGAGTATTGTTCGGGTGTGATGTTGATGGAGTATACTCTGCGAATCCGAAGGGTTTCCTGAATGCCACCCTCATTCCTGAGGTAACCTCCGAAAACTTCCGCGTGGCATTGCACGCGTCTCGAAGCCCTTCCGGTGATGCCACTGGGGGTATGAGGGAGAAGGTTAGGCAGGCCCTTCGGCTCGCTAAGAACGGTTGTGAGTGTTATGTTTTCAACCTAAGAGGAAAGAACTCGCTTAGAAAGATCCTTGATGGAGACGGCGTCGTCGGGACCAGATTCGTCGCCTGGAAGAGGGCTAGAACGTCCTTGAGACAATCGCTTCAGAAAGCGTAGCCAGTCCGTCTCTGTAGACGGAGTTTCCTAGAACGGATAGGTGAGCCTTGGCCTCCTGGAGGTATTTGCTTGCAATTTCTCTGCAATCGTTCTCCGCGGGGGTCTCCATGACTAGTTGTCTCGCTCTTATGACCATGGCTTGAGACACTTTTTCCGATCTTAAGGTGGTAAGGATTTCTGACTTCTTGGCTCGGGGCAAGTATCTCAGGGCGGTCAATATCACAGCGTTTCCTAGCTTGTGTTCAACGATGTCTTTGCCAATCTGTTTCCCTGTTTCCTCTCCGCATATGTCCAGGACATCGTCCATTATCTGAAATGCGAGGCCTGCCTTCCATCCGAATACGCCTAAGGACTGGACAATTCGACGGTTAGCGCGCGCCGAGTATGCTCCTATTTGGGAGGCAGCTTTGAAAAGAGCCGCGGTCTTCTTCCCTATCATCTCGAAGTAGAGGGAGAAGCTGGGATTGAGAAAGCGATGGGACTGGAGGTAAGGATCCTCTCTCCCAGCTTGTTCGAACATAATGTCAAGTCTCTCTCCTTCAATGATGTCCTTCATCGCCTGAATCGCGACCACTCTTGTCTTATCGGGTGAGATGCATTTCTCAATCAGATCGTCGAGAGCTTCACGGTATAGCATCGCAATCAGTAAAGCGACTGAGTCTCCAAACTTGACTCTCACAGTTTGCTTCCCTCTTCTCACAACGCCTCGGTCTATTAGATCGTCCATAACTAACGAGTAATTGTGAATCATCTCGACTAAGGCGGCAGGTTTCATTCCGTCATCAATTCTTCCGCCGCAGGCAGCGCATGCGAGAAGGACTAGTGTGGCGCGCATCCTTTTTCCGCCGGTTCTGAAATGGTAGGTTACCGGTAACTGAAACTTAGAAGAAGAGGCTTGTGCCAATGTCTTGAAAATAATAGGGTCGACCTTGCGCCCGATCTTGGCTATCTTAGTCAATGGATCTGGATTCATCTGCTCCACTTGAGTCTATGATGCGCCCGTTACGCACTGGTCTTATAGAATTTCGTGGGTTCTCTCGACTAGCGATATCGTTGATTCTAGTGCTCGGCCGTTCCTTTCCTCATGTTATTCCGCGAGCGCAGGGTGACTCTTGTCCGCAAGAATCACTTCGTACCAATGGTGAATTCCATCAGAATACAAGTAGTACGAGTCGAGGATCGTCAGGTTGACATATTTTCTGTTCGCACGTTTCTCCGCTATTCTTTGAAGAGAGAGGCTTCTAGTGAATTTCGAGACACCCATCGCCTTCTGTCGTCTCCCCGAAATAGGTCGGGGTTTCTTGGCGCCGCCTCTTCTGACTCGGACTCGGACGAGCACGATTCCCTGTTTCGCTTTGTATCCCAGACGCCTTGCTCGATCCAGTCTTGTAGGGCAGGGAATCCGTTTGACCACGGGTTCCTTTCTCCAACCAACCACTGAGAGCCGCAACCATTCCTTGAGCTCGGGTGTTTTCTCTCTCCATTGGTTTGCCAGGTGGGAGTACGACAAGTCTTGTTCGCTGTCGCATCGGCTGGCGAATGCCTGATAAGGGTTACTGGGCCTCTTGCTTTCAACAGCGTTAAATCAGGCTAGTTTGCGAACCGGCTTTCCTGTAGAAGTGATAAGCCAGGATTGGCTCAAGACACGGCGTTGCTGAAGCGAGCTTATGCTCCGGCTCGGCTTTCAATGAAGTACCATCCTTTCTATCAGGGCAAGATCGAGATTGTATCGAAGGTTCCGGTTGATTCCTACGAGGATTTTGCGATCTGGTATACTCCAGGCGTCGCGGATCCGTGCAAGGAGATTCAGAGAAACCCAGACAGGGTGTATGACTATACTAACAAATGGAATAGTATCGCGATAGTTACTGACGGTACTCGGGTGCTTGGTCTTGGAGACATCGGGCCTGAGGCTGGGCTGCCTGTGATGGAGGGGAAGAGTCTCCTGTTCAAGTACTTGGGCGGGGTCGACGCTTATCCTATTTGTCTGGGCACTAAGAAACCGGAGGAGATTGAGAACGCGGTCCGATGGTTGCAACCATCTTTCGGTGGGGTGAACCTTGAGGACATATCGCAGCCAAAGTGCTTTGACATTCTGGACAACCTGAAGGGTAACCTTCAGATTCCTGTTTGGCACGACGATCAACAGGGAACAGGAACGGTTGTCTGTGCAGGCCTTATCAACGCCCTGAAGGTTGTTGGTAAGAGGACCAGAAACGCGTCAATTTGCATGCTTGGAGCTGGGGCGGCGAATATTGCGGTCGCGCGCATAATAATGGAGGCGGGTGTTTCGCCTGGAAATATCATCATGGTTGATCATTCGGGAATCCTGAATCGCCAGCGGACGGAACTGGAGAAGGAGTATCACGCGAAATGGGAGATGTGTTTGAAGACAAACTCGGAAAATCGCNCGGGTGGGNTCAAGGAAGCTCTGAAGGGAGCGGACGTCTTGATTGCGATGTCAACGCCGGGGCCTGGAGTGGTTCCGAAAGAATTGATCTCTACGATGGCNGATGACTCGGTTATTTTCGCGTGTGCTAATCCTATTCCTGAGGTCTGGCCATGGGAGGCAAAGGAGGCCGGTGCAAAGATTGTTGCAACGGGTAGATCGGATTTTCCGAATCAAGTCAACAATTCTCTTGGATTTCCGGGAATCTTCAGGGGTACTCTGGATGTTCGGGCGAAGATGATCAGCGACGAGATGTGCATCGCTGCTGCTAACGAGCTGGCTAAGATTGCGGAGGAGATGGGGATAGATGAGGACAAGATTCTGCCCAGCATGAGTCACTGGGAGGTATTCCCGAGGGAGGCAGCCGCGGTCGGAGCTGAGGCTGTCAAGCAGGGACTAGCGAGACTCAAGCTCACCCGAAAAGAACTCTACGAAAGAGCTACCACTATCATAAGCCATGCTCGAAAGTCAACAGAACTGCTCATGCGAAAGGGACTCATCAAGCCTCTTCCCGGGAAGTCGGTAGAAGGGAGAACAAAACGGAGAATCGCAAAATAGCTGTGTTAGGAGGAGCCGGAGAGGAGGGGTTTGGTCTCGCCCTCCGATGGGCAATAGCAGGGCACCAAGTATTCGTAGGTTCTAGAAGCACTGATAGGGCAGTTGAGGCGGCAAAGACGATTACTCAAACGGCTGGACGCCCCGTCCGCGTGTCTGGAGTGAGCAACGAGAACGCTGTCGCGCAGGCGGATATTGTAGTGGTAACAGTGCCTTTCGCGGCGTTAATTGAGACTCTTCGCACATTGAAGCCTAAATTCAGATCAGGCCAAATCTTGGTCAACGTGTCCGTACCTCTCGAGACCTCGATTGGCGGGCGAGCCACGAGGACGGTCGGAGTATGGGCGGGGTCCGCTGGCGAACTAGCTGCTACTGTTGTGCCAAACACGGTCGGCGTTGTGACAGCCTTCAACAATGTAAGCGCAGAACTCCTCAAAGATCCCTCTAAGCCAGTCGACTGTGATGTCTTCGTATGCTCCAATGATGAGAATGCGAAGAAGATTGTGCTCGATCTGGTGAAGGGAATTGCTGGGGCGCGTGGCTTCGACGCGGGCGGCCTCGAAAACTCTCGGACTATCGAACAGATAACTGCGCTCTTGGTCTCGTTGAATATTCGTTACAAGGTGAAGAGTGCTGGTCTGAGAGTCACAGGTATCTCTCCAGTTTCATGATTCGTGGTCTAGTGTGCAGGTCGGGATTGTAGGAAAGCCGAACGCGGGAAAAAGCACCTTCTTCAGCGCCGCAACTCTAACACTCGTTCCAATAGCAAACTATCCATTCACGACCATCAAACCAAACCATGGAATATCCTATCTCAGAACAAAGTGCGTTTGCAAAAGCCTCGGAGTCGAGGATCAACCTCAGAACTCACGATGTATAGATGGCGAACGTTTCATACCGATAGATATCATTGATCTCCCAGGATTGGTGCCTGGCGCGTCAGAGGGAAAGGGTCTTGGAAACCAGTTTCTCGACGAGCTGAGAAAGGCTGACGCGCTGATCCACGTGGTTGACGCGTCAGGGTCAACGGACTCCGAGGGCAAACTGACTCAACCTGGTGCTCACAATCCTGTTGAGGATGTGGTTTTTCTCGAGACTGAGTTGAGGATGTGGATGCTCCGGATAGTCGGTAAGGACTGGGAGAAGACAGCTCGAAAGATGGAGATGGCTGGAGAAGATCCCGGGTCTTTGGTTTCTGATCGTCTCAGCGGGCTCGGCGTTACAAAGAACCAGGCAGAGAGCGGAATCAAGCAAGCAGGGCTGAAGGGAAAACCTAGTGGCTGGACCCGTGAGAACCTGATAGCGCTGGTTGAGGTTATTCGGAACGAAGCGAAACCTCTCCTGCTCGCGGCCAACAAGATTGACTTGCCCACATCGATTAGGAACGTTAGCAACCTGAAAGAGACTGGTCAGATGACAATACCTGTTTCTGCTGAGGCGGAGCTAGCACTGCGGAGGGCAGCGGAGAAACGGTTAATAGAATACAAACCGGGAGATCCGGACTTTCGTCTTCCTGATCCAGGAGCTGTTAGCCCTGAGCAGAAGGCTGCTCTTGAAATGATTCGAGAAAAAGTCCTGAAACCTATCGGATCGACCGGAGTTCAAGCCTGTATCAACTCAGCCTTTCTGAATCTTCTGAATATGATTGTGGTTTATCCGGTTGAGAACCCTGAAAAGTTCACTGATCACGCGGGAAATATTCTCCCAGACGCATATCTCGTTCNAAATGGGACAACTCTCAAAGAACTGGCTCTGAAGATCCATACGGAGATAGGTGAACAGATGCTGTATGGCATCAATGCTCGAAACGGTATGCGTCTATCCGACAACTACGTACTCAAAGCGCAAGACATTGTGAGCATAGTCAGCGCTGCGAAGAGGGCTTGACGCTTACNTTCACGCTGGTCCGCGGAGACCACTTCATGGCACTCGGGACCCGCAAAGGATCCAAATTTTTTCAGGACTCTGTTTCTGTCTGAGTTCGATTTTGGGCTTGTTTCCGTCAGACTGGCGCGTTATCGGNTTGACAGGAGCTTTTTCGACCCCCGTGGATTCCCCTAGCGATCAGCGGGAAAGAGCGCGTATCTAGAAATCGAGGGGTTAGATTCGGAATCAGGGCCGACAATGGGCGATTTCCGCCAAATAGTCCCGTGCAAGGATAGTCGTCTAGGCTTTCGGCTTGCTGTCCGGCTTTGCAGGAACCTTNGCCGCGGGCTTCGCATNTGGCTTAGCCGCGGGCTTCGCATCCGGTNTCGTCGATGGCTTNGTTTCGGCTGGCGCTGGCTTTGACTCCTTGGCCGGGGCAGGTTTAGGTGGTTCGGCTTTCTTTTCTGGAGCCGGAGTCTTTGGCGCTGCAGGAGCAGGCTTCTCGTCTTCTGGTCCCTTCTTTCTGGAGACTCTTTGTCCCGGTGGAAGATTTCTGTTCTTCACGTAAGCAGGAACTATCTGGTCGGCAAGTTTTGAATCGGTATAGACTTCCACTTTGCAGATCGCTGAGGATCCGCCTGTCCTTGTCTGGACGCTTCGCACAAAGACCTTGTCTTGCGGCGTCTTGAAGTGATCAGAGGCAATCTTCCGGATGGCTAAACGGTCGGGAGTCCCGGTTCCCTCGTGGTGGACAATCAGCTTCGCATCCTTTCTGCCCAGGAGAGCGTTGATGTGTTCAGAGATTATTTCGACGCTCAACGCTTAGCCTCCACCGGTTTCTGAGCTGGCTTAGGTGGCTCAGCCTTCTTCTCTGGAGCTGGAGTTTTTGGCGCTGCAGGAGCTGCCTCTGCCATAACCACGCTGTTCACTTGCAACGTATCCTCGCCAACTACCCGTCCGCGAACTAACTTTCTCCTTCTTTCGCCACGGTCGTTNGGCTTGAAGCCTACTCCACCGGAAAGAATCGCTCTCTTCTTGGCCCCTCCCTGAATATCGAAGCGCATCGGAATTCCATCCTTGTCTGTACCGCCGGTAATTTTGAGTTTCATGTTTCCAATCCCGAGAAGTTTCCCATCGACCTCATCCCCGATCGACTTTCCTACAAGCGCCTGAGCCTTGGCTCCCTCAATAGTGGCGGCCTTAGAGGTCTTGCTCACGGGATCGGATACTATGAGCTGAAATTTGGCCATGTTTTGCTAGTGGGCTCCGGTTAGAACCGAGTTCCTCCGAGGCCGTTAATAAACGTCCTTCGAGTCATGAGGCGGCTCCCAAGGCATTCTTAGCCGCCAGATTGGCTAGCTCGTCCAGCAATGCGAGTTCTGCTGGAGAAAGATAGTTTCTGAACTTTGAAGAAAGCGTTTTCGCATGTTTCACGGGGACGTCGACGTAGAGGACGTCTCCTTCGAAGATGTGTCTACCGACGATGGGCTTGTCGATGGAAACGGCAACTTGCTTCCCCGCTCCAACCACTGGGACATCTTTCCCTTGGTCCTGAACTCTTAGAACTATACCGATACGCTTGCCACTGCTATTGATAACTGGATACTTCGGTTTGATTGTTCCTTCCAGCACTTCGACTCCGACTATTGCTGGATCGTTTCTGCGGAAGACGAATCCTTTGAGGATCTTCATCTTGCCAGGCAAGATCAGGAGCTCCATCTCGGCCTTTACCCCAGCACTCCTTTGCGCCTCGACCCATCTCGAGTAATCTTCCAAGACCCGGTAAATTATGTCAGCCTTGAATACTGGAATTCCCGTTTCTTTGATCTCTTCTTCAGCGTCAGGCAATACTTTGACGTTGAACCCGAGAATCGCGGCAAGGTAGGGGTCTTTTGCTCGAACAGCCTTAGCCTCGACCACGTCTCGCCTAGATATTTCACCCACGTCCGCGAGACGGATGGGTACTTTGGAAACCGTAAGGGATGTTGTGAGCGCCTCTAACGAGCCAAGCGCATCTGCTTTCACGATGACCCCGCTTCGATCGGTGCTGACTTTGACTGATTCCACCTCGCTAAGCACCCTCTTCTCTAGGTCCGCTCGCCGCGAGGGGGTATCTACGCCGTAAATGGGGGACCCTGCGATTGCATCATCGAGGCCTTGGGCTGCAATTTTGATCCCCGCTGCGGCGTCAACATGCTCAACATGGCTAAACTTGTCTCTGGGATCCCGGATCTCGTCAAGGGGTTTTGGCACGAGTAGCGCCCGGACCCTTGTTCGTATGATCCCGTTCCGTCCCGCAATTACAATTTCGTCGTCTACTTTGATCGTCCCATCATAGATCATCGCGTCGATGGTAACTCCCAGCCCGGGCTCTTCTTTCACCTCTAGAACGGTTCCTTCCGCTGGACCCGCAGTAGTTGTTAGTTCTCCCTTCATGTAGATCTGAGTAAGTCCGACAAGCATCGCCATGAGTTCTGGCAATCCCTCCCCAGTCTTGGCGCTTGAGGGTACAAGGGCGATCGTCTTGGAGAAGTCTTTGATCCTGTCGAACCGATCGGCGCGGAATCCGTACCGGGAAAGTGTCCCCATCAAAGTGTAGAGCCTGTTATCGAGATCGGTCAAGACTTCTGGTCTCTGTTTCTCTGTATTGGCAAGAAACGAGCCGTCAGGTGACGATTTCCACCCCGGTATCGCGTCGATCTTGTTGCAACATACGAGAAACGGGGTCTTGCGAGCCTTCAAGATATTCAGGGACTCCACGGTTTGAGGCTCGATTCCTTTGGTGAGATCGATGACGAGGACCGCGACGTCTGCAGCTGATCCTCCCCGCTTACGAAGGTTGCTGAACGTTTCGTGACCTGGCGTATCGATGAAGAGTATTCCGGGAACCTCGATCTTGAGATTAAATCTGGTTAGTAGGGGACCACAGATCTTGACGATAGTCTGAGCAGGTATGAGGCTGGCTCCAATCCACTGAGTAATCTGGCCCGGTTCTCGGGCGGCTACGGAAGTGCCCCTGATCTTGTCCAGAAGCGTAGTCTTCCCATGGTCCACGTGTCCGAGAACGACTGCGATTGGTGAACGAATGGGCATATCTGCGAGGGCTCCAAATTGCCCTCCGGTCTTCCTATGTCAGTATTAAACCATGATTTTTCGAAAGGAACCTATTTGCCTAGATTCCGTCGTGGAAGAATATTGATGCTTCTTTCTTCGCATTCTCAGCGCTATCGGATGCGTGAATCATGTTGGCGGTTATGGAAAGCGAGAGATCACCTCTAATCGTCCCTGGTTCAGCGGTCTGTGGGTTGGTGGCGCCAACGACTCGACGCAGAACGTCAACTGCGTTCGAGCCCTCGAGTATCATCAGCACAACAGGCCCGGATGTAACATGGTCTACGAGTTCTTGGAAGAACGGTTTTCCCTTGTGAACAGTGTAAAGCGTCTCTGCTTCTTTTCTAGATATGTTGTGAAGACGCAACTGTTTGATGGAGAATCCTTTCTTCTCCAGCCTGGAGAGAACTTCCCCTGCAACCTTCGATTGGAGGGCTTCAGGTTTGAGGAAGGCGAATGTCTTGGTGTTGGACTGGCCGCTCAGTGTCCTTTCTCTCTCTTCCCGTAGTAAGCAGTCCACTTTAGCTTACGAGAATCCCTCTTGAATGACAGGGTGCTGACTCTGCATCTGCGCGAACAGAAGTAAAGAATTGTGCCGTCGTTCTTGACGTGCATAATGCCGGTGGAGTTTGGGAAGCTCTTTCCGCAGAAAGAACACTTGAACGTCTTTGGCGTCGCTTACGCCTCTACCTAATCTTTTTCGCTTCTCTCTCAGTCTCTCGAAGCATGAGAACATCGTTAAGCCTAATGGGGCCCTTNACGTTTCTCGTGATAATTCGTCCTTTGTCCCGCCCTTCNAACACTCGTACTCGGACTTGGATAACTTCTCCTGTGACCCCGGTCCGTCCGATAACTTGTGTGACTTCGGCCGGGATGAGTGGTTCGTCGGACCTGTCTTTTCCCTTGCTCACTTCCCTGCACCGGTCTTCTTGATATTTTCAACTATCTTCAATAGATCTTTCAGAGACTGCGCCCCATCACCGGGCTCTACGACCGAAATAGCAGCGGAACCGACGTCCAGTCCGGCAGATTTGCCTAGCTCAAGCTTGCTTGGGACGTAAAGATAGGCGATCTTTCTCTCTTCGCACAGTATGGGTAGGTGGGCCACGACTTGCGGGGGCTCTACATCCTCTGCGATTATGACTAGTTTGGCGATTCCTCGCTCGATTGCCTTAGTCGACTCGTTTGTACCCTTTCGCAGTTTACCGGTATCTTTCGCGACTTGCAGAAGTGAATAGGCCTTGTCAACGGCTTCTTTGGGAACTTGGAATCGTACGTAAACGGATTTTTGTGCCATCCAGACTCACTCTCATCGGCCAGCAGGCTGGGCGCTGCCCGGCTTTTATGAACGTTTCGACTAGCGTTGGAAACAACACTAAATATGGCGCGGGCCGGACGGCACGACGACATGTCCCAAGCACCGTCGCAGCCAAAGTCGCAAGCATCTGCACCTCCAAAGCCAAAACAGAAGAAACGGCGGATGAGGAGTGAGTTATACGAGACTTCCGGCTCCACGACAAAACTCAGGAACAGAAAGTGTCCCCGGTGCGGATCTGTTATGGCCTCTCACAAGAAGCCCACCGAGAGATGGGTTTGCGGAGCCTGCAGCTTCACAGACTACGCACCCAAATGAGTAGCTTCCTTCTCCAGAACGAGCGCTGAAGGAAAAACCCCTAGTCTTATCGGACTCTACCTAACTCTAATCGCGAACTTCCCAGGAACCTTGATCTGCATTAGGTGGGCGACTTCAGAGTTTGCCGGTTCCAGGATAACGACGAAGCCAGTCCAGTCATCACTAAAGTTCGTAGACTTGCAGTTGGGACATACTGGTCCCGCGCTTATCATCCGGCAGTTCTTGCATGCTTTGTCTGTCAAGCCTTATGCTCCAGCTTCGGGGGTTTCCCTTTGAGGTCTTCTTGAATCCATTCTAGCCTGCCCAGGAACGGTTGACGTAGTGTGATTCCGATTTTTCCTCCTGAACCGCCCCGCGGAAAGCTGACCGCGATTATTCGTCCTCTGACCATGTTCCCCTTTCCTAGGTTTCTGTGACTCTCGCGTCCCGCGAGTACTCCGTGCTTTTCATCGTAGGTTATGAAATCGTCCATGATCTGGGATACGTGAAGGAGTGCGTCCTCGGGACCTATTCTCACGAACGCTCCAAAGTCCGTGACCTCAACGATCTCTCCCTCTACAACCTCGTGGAGCTCCGGGAAGAAGGTGAGCAGTTTGAAGAGGGCTTTGTGATGGGTTGAGCCGTCGCCGGGAAGGATTTTTCCNGTCGTTTCGACATCGACGTCTGTGACGAGGATGACGTAGCCGAGTTCTTCGTCCACATAGTTCTCGTACTTCAGCTTGATCTGTTCACGGGCGACTTCGTCGATGGGCTGTCCGAACTTCTGCGGCGGAATACGCACTACGTCTTCGACTGTCACTATGCGGAACATATTCACGGAAGGCGGCTGAGGGCGTTATTTTAGGGCTCCGCTGGAAAACTAGACCTGACTGTTCGTTTCGGGCTTGGTTCTGATGTACCACAGTGCAAGTTTCCTGAAGGCTATGGCTCGGTGGGAATACTTGTCTTTGAATTCCGTTCCACCTTGGGCGAATGTCCTCCGAGCNCCTTTTGGAATGAATATTGGGTCAAATCCGAAGCCCTTTGTTCCAGCGGATTTGTGAGATATCGTTCCATTGACTTTTCCTGCGAATTCTACACAGGAATTCCGGGGAGATGCAAGTGCGAGGGACGCTTGAAAGTATGCTTCTCGACGCCTTTGTCGGCGCATTAAGCGCAAGAGTCCCTCAACGCCAATCGTGACGTGGACGTAAGATGAGAACGGTCCGGGAAAACCTTTCAGGGCGCGAACGAAGAGCCCTGAATCTTCGACCACGACCGTACGATTGTGTTTCTTGGAGGCTTCTTCCGCGGCAAACTTGGCTATCTCACCAAGGCTCGTGCGCTGTATCTCCGTCTTTGGATAATCAAGCATTCGGATCTTTATTCCGAATGGATCGAGAACCCTGCGGGCTTCCTGGTACTTGTGAGCGTTCTGAGTTACGAACCACAATGTTCGCTTATCGGATGGCGAAGTATCTGCCTCTCCGTGCAATTTCCGCTGCTTTACGAAGACTCGATTCTGCTATCTTATCGCCTGCACTTTCTCGGTATCCTTTCGCGACTCTTCTGAATGAGCTTGTGGGGTCGAGAGCATGGGTAGCTATCAGTGACCTTTGTATCAGGTGGAGGTCGGTCCCACGATCCTCAGGTTCTGAGGATCTGGAGGCCATTCCGAAATCTATGATGAACGGTCTTTCATCCTCTGGAAGGATTATGTTTGAGGTTGTCAAGTCGCCATGAACTATTCCTGCTGAATGTAGAAGGCCGACTTGTCGTCCTATCTCTTCAAGAAGATGAAGTCTACGGGAGTCAACCATCGTGTCGATTGCGTCTCTTGCGACTTTTCCATCTATGAATGTCATGATGATTGAAGATCGTTCGAGGTCGAGTCCGAGAATACTGGGGGTTCTCGCTCCCGCGATTTTTGCTTCGTGGATCGCGGATGATTCTTTGACTGTTCTCTCTTTTCTGATCTTTGCGTCAAGTTCTTCGTGACGGTAGGCTTTTCGAACTCGTCTCTTAACAACCGCTTTCCAAGGAGGCAGCTCTGAAAGAAAGAGATCCGCCTCCGCGCCTCTGTGTAGTGGATGGAGTTCTAAGGTCGAGGAATCCATGGTACATCAATCTCGTCGAGACGCCATCGCGGATTGACAAAGCTTTCCGGGACGGAGACGGTGATACCAGCTTCGAAGGCGAGCCTCCCCGAGCTGGCGATTTGGGCTCCACAATCTCCGGAGTACTGGAGGGGGACGGGATGGAATGTTGCTCCGTGATCCTCTGCCACGATCTGTACCATTTGTCGCAGACGCTGGTTAGCGGCGACGCCGCCGGCGATTAGGACCTCCTTCTTCCTTGTCTGAACTAGACTCCGTTCAACTGCTTCGGCCAGCATGGCGAACGAGACCTCTTGAATCGAGAAACAGATGTCTGACAGCGAATGACCTTCCTTGAGAAGTCGGAGGGCTGCGGTAAGCAATCCCGAGTACGCAACGTCGTTTCCTTTTACAGTGTAGGGCAGCGGGAGGAGAGTGCGGCCTTCTTTCGCTTTCGATTCGACAGCGACGCCTCCGGGGGATGGAAGTTTTGCTTCTCGGGCGAACATGTCCAGGAGATTTCCCAAGGTTATGTCCTCGGTCTCACCGTATATCCGCCATCGTTTGTTCAGATGGACGGCAATAGCGGTNTGTCCTCCCGAGACTAGGACCGACAATGGATCGTGTGAATGTCCGGCATCCATGGCAAGGTCCAGGTGTGCTACGCCGTGGTGTACTGGGACGAGAGGCTTGTTCATGTAAAGAGCCAAAGCTC
>JGI25383J37093_10000100_pt1 | contig 15702 bp, 20 predicted proteins | sample GraSoi013_1_20cm_4_FD_37093 | JGI IMG/M metagenome (IMG submission 37093)
ACATTCTTTTTCTCCTAACTACTATGTGACCCCCCCGGGGGGTCCTCTTTTCCCGCCCCCCCACCCTTCGTGGCCCGAAGATCTTCCGGACGCGAAATCGCCCATTATCAGCCCTGATCTCGAATCTGATCGCTCTGTCCTAGAATGCATAGCAACCCCTCCATGACGCCGCCTAAAACCGCAAGCTCATCCAAGCCCAGACCGCGCCCTGAATCCCAAGATTCGCCCAGAATCCATGCCAGACAGCGAGGAACCTCGGCAAAAAGGGGGGTCTTGCACAGAACACCTCGCGACGCTCAAGAGGCCGAATTGGACAGGATGCCAAGGCTAAACCCGCTCGNTGGACACGCCATCAANCTGTCTCCCGTTGTCTCTTCCTCCACAACAACATCTTCTTCGAATCCAGCACGTACAAGACTCTGTGGAAGGGAATCTGCGTCTCGCCATCCGGCAAGAGGAAAGACCCCTTTCCCAGCCCCGCGATCTCTGAGACCTTGATGATCACCTGATCATCCACAGCACCTCGATGAACGTAGGCTAGCACGCACTCTGAGGGATCACTTCCACCACGCATGATCCGCGAAAGGATCGCCCTCAAAGGATGCTCCCGCATAAACGGACAGGNGGATCGTTAGAAGATGGGTTTTTCGATCATCCGACAACAAGGCTAAATCGTCCCACCAGCCGGAAGCTCTCCCTCCCAGACAAGAACTAGTGAGCCTCTGTGGATCCAAAGATACTTCGAAAAGAAACCATCACCTCAGCACTGATCACAGACGTCTGGACATTGTGGACGACTAACGATGGAATCACCAGTTTTCTAGCCCCNAAAGCAAACATCAAGCTCGAAGACAATGGACCCTACGAGATACTCTTCGACCCCGAAGCACCACTAGGCTTCAGAGGAACAGAAGGCTGCAAAATACTCGGACTCGAACAGATGAAGACTCTATCTGTGGAGTGGAAAGCTCCACCCCANTTCCCAAACGTCCGAAGACAAAAGACACGCGTCGACATCTACTTCGAGAGAGTCGAAGCACTAACCAAGGTCCGCGTCGCGCATTCAGGCTGGCAATGGGGAGAAGAATGGGATGAAGCCTACGAATTCTTCGACCACGCATGGAACCTTGACCTCGCCAGAATGCAACAGAGACTCTCCTCCGGACCGATCGACTGGAGGAAACCCTACGTCCCAGCCTGGCTTGGACACAGAGCATCGCCAATCCGCGACCACGTCCCAGTCGAAAGGCACTAGGAAATACGGTATTCCACTTTCAGCCCGTCGATTCTTGCGAGCAACTTCTCAATCGTAGACTGCTCACCTCGTATTGTAACCCGCAGCTTCCCGTCCAGCAACTCTGGAGAGGCAGACTTGACAGGCACCGAGCGCGCGAAGAGTCTTCGCCGCCTGACCTCTCCTATCCTTACCTCCGTTCCTCAACCAACGCCCGCGCAACAGCAACGTCTCAAACCCGTCTTTGTCCCCCCGAGACAGCTTATTCACGCCGCGAACGGCTTCGTACTGTTCCATGATCCTCTTCTTGAACGCCGAGTTTTCAGCCGCCCGGATTTGATAGCTTATCTGAAATCCCTACCTATCCTGACGCAGGAACCTTAGAGATCGATCTTTCCTCGGCAAAGCTGAGGGAAAGCCGGCTACGGACAAGACTTCCAGCGGAAATTCCAACGTAAGCTCTCGCATATTCGGCATAGTTCGGACCCGGCAAACCCATTCCGGAAAAACGTTTGGAAAGAGAGCGAAGCCACAAAGGAAGTCTTTATAGCAAAACGGCAAAGGGTCGAACGCTGACGCAATTATGAGCGACGACATCTACATGCCTGGAGCAACCACAGTCGGACTCGTATGCAAAGAAGGGGCCATACTAGGCTCGGAACGAAGGTACGCTTACGGGACATTCGTAATGAGTAAGGTCGCCAAGAAAGTCTTCAAGATAACAGACAACATTGGAGTCGGCTGCGCCGGAATAATAGGAGACATGCAAGTATTATCGCGCGAAGCACTAGCCTACATGAACATCTTCCAATATGAACGAGGAAGGGCGGGAACAGTGAAGAACGCGGCCAAACTCATGGCCAACCTCCTATCCGCAAGACGCTTCTCCCCCTATCTCGCCCAGACCATAATCGCAGGCGTTGACAACGGCTCTCCAAGCCTATTCGTCATGGACCCGATCGGATCCGTGCTCGAAGACAAGTTCGCGGCAATCGGAACTGGCGCTGAAGTCGCTATGGGAGTCCTAGAATCAGAATACAGAGAAGGACTATCAGTCGACGAAGCCCGCCCACTAATCCTACGAGCCATAAGGTCCGCTCTAGCTCGAGATATCTCAAGCGGAGATGGAGTCGATCTGCTCGTCATAACCGAAGGTGGGATAAAAGAAGAATCCCACACATTGGCTAAAGCAAAATCCGAATAGGCGAGAACCCTGTTATTATACCACGAAAGTCCAGCGGAGCAGAAGCTCGCAACATGTTAACAAAGAAGGATCTGACCGCAATCCAGAAGGATCTCTCCCAATTCGATCGCGCACGCGAGAAAATCCTCGACCTCTCCAGAGCGGCCACAAGAATGGCATCATCCTCCATCCTCGAGATTCACAGAGGTGACCTGAAAACAGCCAACTCGACCCTGGAACAGGCTGAGAAGACCCTTCAAGAGATCGAGAAGCTGTCCGTTGACGCTCCCGAGCTTCGAAGCTCCAACGGAGTCATAGTCGCCTTCCAAGAATACGTGGAAGCAATCACCTTGCGCAAAATTGCCAAGGGCGAGGGAATCGTATCGATCGCCGAATCCGGCGCTGATCACCGAAGCTACGTTCTCGGACTATTAGACGCCGTCGGGGAATTTCGAAGAATGGCACTGAACTCTCTCCGCAAAGGAGATGTCGGAAAGGCAGAGAAACTCCTAGACGCGATGGAAGGAATCTACGATGACTTGCAGACGCTCGAGCATACTTCGATCGTCCCAACATTCAGAGTCAAAATGGACGCAGCGAGACGAATCATCGAGACCACGAGAGGCGACGTAGTCACCGAGGTCAGACGATTTTCACTAGAACAAGCTCTAGACCGGCTTGGAAAGAAGATAGAAGATCGCTAGTTGTCCCCGACCATAAGAGGATACAACTGGAAATGAAGCCATCACATCTCCTGATTCTCTACAAGCTCTCTGAACTAGGAGCAACGACAAAGGAGGTCGTTAGCAGCACGTCGGATCTCGCCAAGGGAATCGGAGGCTCCCAACAAACCGCGTCACGCCGTCTCATAGAGATGGAGAAGCTGGGGTTAATCGAGAGAGGTAGAGACGGACGAGACCAGAAGGTCAGAGTAACCGGCGAGGGGCTCCGAGAGCTATCGGATATGTACCTCAACCTGAAACGAGTCTTCGAAGCACCGAAGAAAGCCCTCGAAATCACGGGATCCGTGTTCACCGGTCTTTCGGAAGGCTCATACTACATGAGCCTCGACGGCTACAGAGAACAGTTCATATCCAAACTAGGATTTGACCCGTTTCCCGGCACCCTCAACCTCAGAGTCAGCAAGGAGAACCTCGACAGTCGCAAGATTCTGGATACGTACCCGTTCGTGTACATCGAAGGATTCGCTAACGAGAAGCGAACCTACGGTCCAGCAAAATGCTTCCGGGCCATTGTCAACGACAAAGTCAAGAGCGCAATTGTCCTGCCCATCCGGGCCCACTACGGCGAAGACGTCGTAGAACTAATCTCCCCTGTCTCGCTGAGAAAGCAATTCAAACTCGTTGACGGAGACAAGGTCCACGTCAGAGTACCAATCGGTTCCTAAGAAACCGACAACGATCTCGCGACCCTGCTCTTGAGCTTCGAGCTACTGTTGAAGCCAACAGGCCCAAACCTCAGTATCCGAACAACCCGGACAGGCAACTTTTCTCTCTTGACAAGTCGTGTGACAGCAGTTCTAATCTCATTCTGGTCGTAGCCAACACAGACGAAGTCCGGCCTGACCTCTTTGAGAATCCCTAGGAGATCAATCTCTTCCNTTCCGAGAATCGCCCGATCAACCACGCGGAAAGCGGCAACTAGCTCTCTCCTCTGATCTTCAGGGACAATCGGCCCTCTTCCNTTCCTTCGACGCACCGTCCTGTCGCGCGCGATCACCACCACAAGCTTGGACCCAGGACCTCCTGTTTTCTTTGATTCTTCGAGGAATCTCAGATGTCCTAGATGCAGAAGATCGAAGACGCCAGTGGCTAGCACGGTCTTTCTTGGCAAGCTCAGAGCGAAGGGAACGTGTTAGCAGAAGGAATAAGAACGCTTCTTGCCGACCCAGGCTAAACTGTCAAGCCGCGCTTGGGATCCCCTTTCGGTTCGTACTTCAGCATCAGCGCCTGTTTCGATGAAGCCTCAGGCGCCTCGCCTCTCTTCGATGTGATCGTGACAGGAGTGTACCCGTTTATGATAGCATAGATGAACGAGTCATCTCCCCTCTCAGTGCAGTGCAACTGGAGCTTGTAGAGAGCTTCCCGATGAGTGAACACCATCTTCGTGGTCTCAGAATTGGTAATAATGACTCGACCACCGCAAGTCGGGCAAGCAATCGTCTCGTGTCTAGCAATCTTGAGACCGCAGTCTGGACACCAGACATCCTCGTCCCTTCGGGCGATGAATATTGACTGCCAAACCCCGACATGCTTCCGAGGGCTACACGCGTTCCATTCAGAAGTTGTTAGTCGAGTAGCCCGGAAGGCCCAGGCAGCCTCCTCCTTCCATCGGGTCAGGTGTTCGGCTCTATCCTCACACGTCTTGTGAAAGAACAGCCTCTGCCCTTCTTGGCTGAACGCCGCGGAAACAAGCTCGTCCCTGTGAATCGGCTTGCCACAGCCCGCACAGTTCTCCATCAGTATCGAGGATAGTGGGGCTGCCAGGGCGATATCAGGCGAGTGTTACCCAGATAGATCCGTTCTCGCTAGAACTCGGCCAGACCGAGAAATTTCAGAGCATCGAGAAGGCCTTCAGCATAAGCGATACACGCGAGCGCAGTGACCGGTTTCTGGTTGCCCAAATAGTGCTCTGCGTCTCGAGCATAGTCGCGGGCAAGTTCCAAAACATGATTCGTCTGAGACAGGCGAATCGACGATCGGCCTTTCTTGATCTTCAAAGATTCCAGTGACTGGGATGTTGCCTTCACATACCTGGCAGCCCTCTCCCCCGCTCGTTCCCTCATTTCACCGACTCCAAATCCGTATCCTTCGCTCCGCAAAAGACCTTCAGAAACTCGACCTCCACGAAATGGAGCCTTCCGGGAATCACGAGGGAATGAGGGAACTTCCCGAAGTCTTCCCTCTGCAGCCCTCCAAGTCTCCGAGCGAGAACAAACTGATCAGGAGATCCCACCCTCGCCACACCAATCCCTAACCAGTTTTCAAACAAGGGATCTGCAGCCACGAGTTTCAAGGCTGCCTCAGCCACGGTGAGCTGTTTCGACAGGTCTGATCTAATATCAAGGAGAACAAGGGAATGGAGTCCTCGTTTCCTGTTATCCATGATCCCATCAACAAGAGAACCTGGCACGCCGGACTCTTGAGGCATTGTTACGGTCTTGCCGAACTTGTAGCTTTGAAGACCGGTAGCCCCGCAAACCGCGGAGGCTATTGATGGACCATGAATGATTCTCGAAGATACCCCTCTCTTCGCCAGCTCAAGCCGGATAGAAACGTGAGTTGTAGCAATCATCGGATCGCCCGGAACCAGAAAAGCTACCCTTCCCTTCCCAGCCGCTTCGAGAATCCGTCTCCCGTTCTCATCTTCAAGCTGAACCCGATCCAATACGACGATTTTTTTTCCGAGAAGAAGCTCAAGCTTCTTCAGCTCAAGGCCAGGCATCAGGTTTGTGTAGAATTCCGCAAATACAGCATCCGCCTTTCGAGCCACCTCGACGCCTTCTACAGTGAGCCCTTTCTCATCGTTCAATCCCAACCCGACAAACGTAACACTCATGACTGCACNAGAATGGGCCTGTTTCCTAAAAGGCCGTTTTTCACTGGGCTAGCGTTGTTTCACCCCAGGCTTAGACGAGGCCTCGGTATTCTTACTATCCCTGCTTTTTTCGTCAGCGCGCTTGCCCTCCGCCCTCGAAGGCGTTGCAACGGTTGGGGCTTCTTTCTTTGCTGAGAGGATCGGAGTTAGGTCCTTTATCTCGGCTAGTTTTCTCCTGAGAATTCCGAATCGAGAGACTCGGAAGACCAGTCCTCGGCCTCTCTCTATCTCAAACGTAACTCTCTCGGATGCGATCCGTCGCCGTTCCATTTTCAATACCGACAAGTACCTGACACCTTTTCTTCCCGACCTAANTAGAGTGAGTTCGATAACGCCGTCCACCATGCTCTTGATCTTGGCGATGGAATCCTCAGGCACAGCGCCTCTAGAGGCCGTAAGGATAAACAACCCACCAGTCTTCTTCACTTTCGCGCCTACCGTCTGCAAGAAATTGATCGCCTGNTTTCCTTCAACCCCGTTGAAAATAGGCGTCAGAGAATCGAGAATCAGGGTCACAGGAACATTCTTCGCCTTCGTTATGAAGGAGGTGACCTGAATGTTCAACTCTGTAAGATCCGAGGGATCTCTAAGAGCGCCCTCGCCCTGTCCCGCTAGCCCAGAATAACAGTCGATTATCTTCAATCGTCCCTTGCGGAGATGCGAGATAATGTCCCAGCCAAACTCTCCCATTCGAGCCTGAACGTCCTCGGGAAACGCGTCATACGACAACAAAGCGCAGGGTCTTCCAGCCTCAAGCTCATCATGCAACAATTCATAGGACAGAATGGTCTTACCACTGCCCGGATCGCCAAGCAGCAAAAGACTCGACCCGCGTGGGATCGGCCCTCCAATCATCTGTTCCAGATGCTCGAACCCAGCAAGAGACGTGTCGTACCGTTTCAACACAACAACTCCCCCTAGAAGAGCCAAGACGCCGCCTATCACAAACGGGAGATATCCTAAGGGAGAAGTCACAATATCGACTCTGATTGAAGTAGCAACACTTGGTCCAGTGTTCCCGAAACCATCATTGAGACTGTTAGCATCGACTCCAACAGTCCAGGCACCACCAGGGTCGAAGGTAGAGACGGAATAGCCGGTTGGAGTGTAGAATCCNAGACGGTTCGCATCATAGACCGCCGTCAGGTTTGCAATCGTAGTCCCTGACGGGTTCTTGACCGAGACCACGTATTGGCCAGATGCGAGAAACGCGCCGCTAGAGCCTGAGTATTTTATTCGAAAGTAGGGGTAGAGAGTGTCACTGCTCGAAAAACTCGTCGATGGGATACCCTTTGAATTGTAGGTGACCATCGCGTCGACAAACAATTCGCTCTTCGTGACGGTAACGGTCACGGGCAGACTTGTCCCCGAGTTTCCGTTCGTGTCTGTGGCTCGTACTATTATCGTCCAAGAGCCGAGTGGATCATTCATCAAGACCTGATAGCTAAGGGAGTAGACCCCGTTAGTAGAGCTAACTTGGGGAAGCGTAAGTTGGCTGTTCGATGGAGTGTCCGCAGTTACCACCGCACCACTTACCGCTCCTAGAGAGTTCGCCACGGCCGCGGTGATTGTTAGAGCCTGCCCCCTTTGGACTGCTATCCCGAAGATTGGTTGCGATACAACGACGCTCATCATCGCAGTTACCGTGAACTGACCTGTAACAACGTTGGCGATGTTTGACGGCGATGTCTGATTTACCGCAACGTTGTAGACGCCTCCGACATTGGTGGCGACAGTGCCATTCAACACGGTCCATGAGGTTGACGCCTGGTCGTACTGGACAGATATGCTCCCCGACCCTCGATTGTCGGTGGATATTACTTGGTTTGAAAACGCGGAACCAGTACCGTTCGGCTTCTGAACACCGATCGTGACTCCGTAGAGAGCGTTCCTCGCTCCATTGGTTACTGTCACCGTGATTGCGACGCTATTACCCAAGCTCGTCGTCGGTGGACTGATCGAGAGAGAGTATGGAGCGATACCGTGTACTTGGGCTACGAAAGTCAGGACTGATGCGATCAATAACGCCAAGAAGATTACTCGTGGTCTCATCAGTACCCAGCCTTAGTAGTCTGAGGCATCATCCACGAAAGGGGCAGTCTCGTGTGTCGGGGAAGGCTTGTGTTACCGAAACGGTAGCGGGCTAGGTACACCAATGCGGCTTCTCATGAGCAGCTGAGGAAGAGTGTACGACTACTACTGGTTGTCAGAGAGGAGCACGATAGAGTTCCCTTCGTCTTAGATTCCGTGACGAATCAAAATGAGAAAATCCTTCAACGGATTTAGAGTAGCTTTCTTCTCAGAAACGGTAACCCTTATTAGAAATTCGGCCGGGACCGAGCCTTCGGCGGGTTCGTGGGCCCGTAAACCGGACACGCATGCTGGTCTAGTCGGGCAGCTCAGCCAGGTAGAGCAGCAGACTCTAAGGCTGAGGCTCTTAACCTGAAGGACGAGTCCATCCGACTCGCCCGGGGAATGGTCGAGGGTTCAAATCCCTCCGGGCCCGCCACAGCAGTACCCCAAACGCCAGTACCTCTGAGTAACCGTCAAGGCAATCCTCTCAAAGACTTCACCTCCTAATGGTTATACACTACGAAGACATGATCACTCCTGTGCAAACGACAAGCACGCCTCTCTCAATCGACCTAGTCCGNGAGTTCGTAGTCGCCGGCCACGGAAACCTAGAAAAAGTACAAAAAATGCTCGCAGAGAAACCGGATCTACTAAACGCGGCATACGCTTGGACCGAGACCGACCGGGAAACAGCGATTCAAGGCGCAACTCAAGTCGGCAGCGTTTCTATTACGGAATACCTTCTCGAAAATGGAGCGCCCCTCGAAATCTGCACAGCGGCAATGCTCGGAAGAAAAGACCTAGTCGAGAAGAGAATTCGAGACAATCCTAGTAGTATCAACTCGACAGGGGCACATCGTATCCCGCTCCTGCCACATGCGGCATGGAGTGGGAATCTCGAACTTGTTCAGTACCTGTTCCAAAACGGGGCGAAGACAGGATCATCTTTGGCCCTCCAAAACGCGGTTACAAGAGGTTACCACGACTTGGTCTTCTGGCTCATCGCCAACGCAGATCCGGACTTGAATGCCAAGAACTTTCAGGGAAAAACCCCGCTGTCGCTGTCTATNGAAAAGAAACACGAAACCATTGCCCAACTCCTAAGGGAGCACGGTGCCAAGGAATAGTTAGCCCGACAATCTCGATCAACGAAACCCTCGCGTCCAACTCGTGCTGTCTGAGGTCAGATTAACCGATTGAAACTTCGCAAGTCTGTCGAAGGAGATCAACGACGACCATCCTGCTCGAAACATGGACCATACGATGGTCCCTACTGTCCGGAATGTTATGAGCGCGCCATGAGCGGCGAAATCGACAGGAAGACGGCGGCATCGAGCTAAAATAATCCGTGTCCAACTCCTCGGCCTTTGTAGTGATTGTGCGAATGGAACATCTGTTTCATCGAGCACCAAACAGCTATCGCCGCTTCATAGAATCAGAGATAGTGAGACTTCATTGAAGTCAATATCACAGGACGAGAGGCTGAGGGTCGCTCCGAATTACTCGAAAGACTTCGAGACCCTTGAAAAGATGGAATGGGCTTTCTCGAAAGGAGACACTGACTTCTTCAGAGCAGTCCTCGACACCAGACCAAGCTTGCTCCTCCGAATACACTCAGTCTGCATGCTCGCGGACATGAAAGATGAAAGGGCAGTTCCAGCTCTCTGCGAGACGCTGAGACGAGATCCAAGTCCACTGGTCAGACATGAGGCTGCGTTTGCACTTGGCCAACTGGAGTTCAAGTCATCAGTTCCCTTCCTCCTAGAAGCCATGGCGGCCGACGAGAGCGTCCTAGTACGACATGAATCTGCGGTGGCACTCGGGTCCATCGGAGAAGAGACAGCCCGCTCAGGACTGATCGACAGATTACGAGACCCAGATGAGGACGTGCGATTGTCCGCCGAAGTTGCTCTAGCCGATCTCGACTTTCTAGAGCGCCTAAAGACACGAACCACTAGGCGGTGAATACCGAGTTCCACCGTTGAGTCGGTATGAAGATTCCACCCGCCTCCGGGAAAGCTTGTCTCTGAGCATCTCAAAGAATCAAGGAGAGGAAGCGATCCAGCTCCTGAGTAAGCTGAAGCTACTGAACAGAAAACTCTCCCCGCGAACAATAGACGATCAACTGCACGTGCCCCTGTCGCGAACGCCACAACTAGAAGAGCAAAGACTGCTTGAAAGCGTCCTAGGAAAACAAAGTCTAAAACAAGAGAAATTTCACTTCAGAGCACAAATCATTGGCTCNCTGGAGGAGGTCGTAGCTCGACAACTTCCTTCCAGCGTTATTCCACTNGTTTCAAAATCGTTCGATGTGATCGGTGACATAGCCATCCTGGAACTCTCTCCCGAAGCAGAACCATTCGAGAGGAACATCGCCGAAGCGCTGATGAAGGTCCACAAGAACGTCAAGACAGTCTACTCAAAAGCTGGACCAATCACCGACAACCAGCGATTGAGGCCTCTACATCACGTCCTCGGGTCGAATCGAACAGAGACAATTCATAGAGAACTAGGTTGTCGTTTCAAGATCGACGTTGCGAAAGCCTTCTTCTCACCCCGTCAATCCACCGAGCATCGAAAAGTGGCCGAACAGGTACGGCCAGGAGAATGCGTGGTAGACATGTTCGCGGGCGTGGGACCCTTCTCGGTACTCATCGCGAAACGATTGAAAGACGTACGAATCCACGCTATAGATGCCAACCCCGAAGCTGCCAAGCTGATCGGAGAAAACGCGAAATTGAACAAGGTCCAAGACAGGATAACGGTGTGGTCCGGTGACGCCCGTGTCGTCATCAGGGAGAACCTCGCTGGCATAGCATCGCGAGTGATAATGAATCACCCTTCACAAGCGAGGGAGTTCTTGGAACACGCATGTGAAGCATTTGGGAGCGACGGAGGAATCGTTCACTACTACACCTTCGCAGAAGGAATCGACAGCGAGCTAGAGGCTCGGAAAGAACTTACAGGTGTCCTGGATAATTCAAGGTGGCGGGTCAAGGAAGTCAAGGCAACACGGAAGGTGAGGGGTGTCGCTCCGATGAAATGGCAAATCGCGATAGACGCGGAACTTGCGCCAGCCTAGGTCTCCACGATTAGCTCGACCAACACCTGCCGCCTAGGATCTTGAAGCAATTCCACGAATGATCTCGGGATATCAGCCGCCGCCCGATTTGAGTGCACCATCAGGGTCCTATCAGATATGAAACCACTTTTTCTGACCACCATGTCCGTGGGATGGGAGAGAGTCAATCCCTGGGCACCTCGCCCCTGGACGGAGAATTGATGGACGTCAACCGTCAGAGTTAAGTTGACTTTACAGGTCTCGCTGGAGAGAGCTTTTTTCATCGGCTCGGGCAAGTCGCTCAATGCAACGGAGCACCCGACCGCAACGATGCAGTCTCCCTTATTGCCAAGATCAGTGTCCGCTGTGAGCTCCAAAGTCGTCGGGTGACTTGACGAGACCGAAGGATGGCCCCGCGCGTAGAACTTGAAATTCATCGAGAGTTACACTATTCGACCAGAGGGGTCTAATATGCTCATCAACGAGTGACATGAGGGGAGGGATGACCGAAGTCCGTGGATTTCGCTAGTGAACGAGAAAGAATGGTCCGGGCCCTAATTGCCGAAGGACTCCTCAAGACCCGCAAGGTCATTGACTCTATGAGAGCGGTTCCGAGAGAACTGTTCGTGTCCAGCCAAATGCGACAGTACGCGTACAACGATACTCCATTACCGACGGAGCATGGCCAAACGATCAGTGCGCCACTCGGCTGAACAGCCGGGCGTTACATGGTGGCCATGATGGACGAGGCGTTGGAGCTACGACATGGGATGAGGGTGCTCGAAGTAGGCGCAGGAAGTGGATACCATGCGGCCACCATCGCGGAAATTGTACGCGACGAGGGACATGTTTTTGCGATCGAATATCTCGATAAACTGATTGCTTTCGCGAGGAGCAACCTGGATCGAGCAGGATACACCAATCGGGTCACGCTGGTTCAAGGCGATGGATCATTGGGTTACGCTGAGCGAGCCCCGTACGACAGAATACTCGTCACGGCCGCGGCCCCCAAGATTCCGCCCAATCTGCTAGAACAACTGAAGCCAGACGGAGCTCTCGTCGTCCCAGTCGGTGGAAGAATGTTCCCACAAGAGCTTATCCGGGTCCGGAAGAAGCCTGATGGAACCTTGGATCGGGATTCCCTGGGAGGAGTTGCATTCGTGCCCCTCATCGGGAAATATGGCTTCAGCGACTAACTGCCGAAGAAGGATTCAAGCGTCTTCTTGCCACTCTCTTTCGCCATTGCAGTCCTTGCCCTTTCCACTNCGGTTCTGACTCTCTCCTCGTTGAAGTCTCTCTCTCCGCAGAGGAACTGCACCAGAGATTCAACATCGGATTCACGCCATTCCAAAGTGTAATTCGAAGTGACGGCAGGCCTCAGAAATATCTCCCTAATCCTGTCCAACTCGGGTGGCGGAACTACATCCTTGTTCACTTCGGCAATTCTCTCGACCCTGCCATACTCTTTGACCAGCTTCAGCGCGGTCTTGGGTCCTATGCCTTTGAAACCGTCTGGGTTGAAATCTGTACCGATCAGAATTCCCAAGTCCACGAGTTGTTCTCGTGAAAGCTGGAGAGTCTGCAATGTTGATGTCAGGTCTACTAGTTCTGGCTCTACCTGCACGTAGGCCTCTCGCATAGGCAGCTTTCTCTTTCCACTTATTGCGAGATTCCGGACGAGCCGCCGGGCCCCGAATAGGAGAGAATCGTAATCCTGGCTGACTGCGGCCCAAACATCCCCGCGAGCAGCCATGTAGGCGGCCTGGGCTTCTCCTTCAGAAGGAGCTTGGACGATCGGCACCCCCAGGTACCGAAGAAGTCGGTGAGCATCATCAATCATCAAATCCTTGAGGCTGGAAGTTGCCTGGGCGTAACGTTTCGCTTCCTCGAATTTGCCGGTCGAGAGCGCGGATTCGTATCTCGTTGTGGCCTCGAACCTGATGGTCCGTCGCCGCTTGATCTCCGTGTCTTTGAGACTGGGCGGCTTTCCGTCGAAAACATACACGAGTCTGATGCCTCTCTCTGCCAAGTTGGTCGTTCGATAAAGGAGCCCGCTCAAGTGACTCGTAACCCTGCTCTGCCGGTCCATCAATGGCTCGCCGGTGGGCCCTCGAATTATTGCGAGAAATTGGTAAAGCGCATTGTAGGCATCTACCGCGAAAGTCTTTCCCGCAAACTCGTCCAGTGAGATCTTGGATCGGGAAATGATGTCACCAAGATCCACGCCCAAAGCTCTGCAACTCCTGACTGTATCCTAGGATCTCCTGATCCTGTACTCACCTACACGGTTCGCAACCAGCGCCGCCACACCTCCGGCACCAACTCCTCCGTCAATGTTGACCACAGCCATTCCCAGAGAACATGATTGCAGCATAGAGGCCAAAGCCGCGAGCCCTTTCTCTCCGAAACCGTAGCTTCTAGATGTAGGGACTCCTATTACCGGGACATCCACGATTCCGGCAACGACTGTGGGGAGCGCCCCTTCACGACCCGCAACCACTACGATGACATCGGCATTCCAATTGAGAAGATTGCGGACAGGCTCGAACAAGCGGTGAATTCCGGCTACGCCCACGTCATAGAAGGATTTGGTCTCACATCCCATCTCGCGAGCGATAACCTCCGCTTCTTCAGCTATAGGCATGTCAGAGGTCCCCGCCGTCAATACTCCCACTCTACCTCCACTTCGCCGCGTCCTGTAGCTCTTCGACTTTACAACGATCATTCGAGAGCGCAAAAAATATTCAACTCTAGACTCTTTTCCGATGATAGATCTAACAGCCTTGACTTGGGAACCGTTCGATCGACTGATGATTGCACGACCAGTTCGTCTCAACATTGCCTGACTGATCCTCGCTACATCGCTGTCGAGCTTGCCCTCAGCCAGAATCACTTCAGGAAGGCCCTTGCGCTTCTCTCGTCCAATGTCGAGCTTCGCAAACCGAGACAAGCTCGCGACGGCAAGGAGTCTATTCTTCCTCTCGAAACGTTTTCGACTTCGCTCAAATTTCTCCAGCGAGGACAAATCGGCCATTCCCATTTGCGAGTAAACTGTTTAAATTGCCATGCGGAGTGTCTTGAATATGTTGCCTAGCCCTGCGATAACCGATTTGCAGGTAAAGATGGAGAAGGCTGTTGATATTATCGGCCGGTTCAACGGGGCTGTCGTTGCACTGTCGGCCGGAGTGGATAGCTCCCTCGTCGCTGCCCTTGCACGGAGGGCATTAGGGGACCGCGTTGTTGCAGTGACCGCCCTCTCGGAGTCTCTCGCACCCGGGGAGATGGAAGTCGCCCAGAAAACTGCGACGAAAATCGGGATCCGGCACATTATTGCGGCGACAGATGAGGTGCATAACGCAAGTTACAAGGCGAATCCCTCTAACAGATGCTATTACTGCAAGGACACGCTCTATCGCGAACTGCGATGGCAAGCCGACAAGTCCGGATTCGAAGCGGTTCTTGATGGGACCCAACTCGACGATCTCGCTGAGATAAGGCCGGGACTTCTTGCCGCCCGTGAGGCGGGCGTAAGGAGTCCTCTCGCAGAAGCGGGCTTTTCTAAGAGCGAAGTACGAGAATCTGCTCGACTTCTCGGGCTCGAAGTGTGGGACAAGCCAGCTATGCCGTGTCTATCATCACGGATACCGCACGGCGAGGAGATCACAGTTCAGAAGCTATCTCAGGTTGGAGAAGCAGAATCAATTGTGAAACGACTCAGTGGCGCTCGAGACATTAGAGTCAGACACCATGGAACAGTTGCGGCAATCGAGGCTTCCCAAGAAGACTTACCACTTTTTCATGATGACAATTTGATGCGCGAGGTCGGGGAAGAGCTTAGGCGAATAGGATTCGCGAATGTAACCCTGGGCCCACGAAGATATCCAAACAGACAACGAACAGTGGAACTCGGGCAAGACCACCTCCTTCCAATCGTTAGCACTTCTAGTCAGTGACAAGAATGTCTGGAACCCCTCGGCCCCAACCTGCCTGATCAAGGTTATTCTTCCTCGGAACAGCCCTTTCAATCATAGCTGAAAACGTTTTTAAGCTATCAGAAACCGATCCAGCACAAACTCTTTCCGTTTCTCGGAAAGTAGGATCTAATACAAGAAGGACTGGACATACGATAAGTTGGAGAACCCAAGACAACCAAGAATGAGCGTTTTGAATTGACCACTACAATCGGTGTTGTTTGCAAGGATGGAGTTGTCCTCACGACCGATACNAGAGCGACCATGGGATCCTTTGTCGCCCATAAGCATGCAAAGAAAGTCTATCGAATCGATCATCATCTAGCAATGACGATTGCGGGAACAGTAGGAGACGCACAAGCGTTGGTAGAAATGCTTAGAGCGAACTCTTCATTATACAGGCTTGACCTCGCTCGGCCAATCCCCGTAAACTCCGCAGCAAGGCTGGTTTCCAACATCCTGTTCGGCGCCAGATACTACCCGCTCGGGGTCCAAGCACTAATCGGCGGAGTAGACGACAGTGGAGGACACATTTACGCACTCGACCCTCTCGGAAGCATGA
>JGI25383J37093_10000106_pt1 | contig 15240 bp, 14 predicted proteins | sample GraSoi013_1_20cm_4_FD_37093 | JGI IMG/M metagenome (IMG submission 37093)
GATGATCGCGACGTCGTAGCGGGTCGCCATGTCCTATCCTCCGTGAGCGAACTCGGGATAGAGCGTCATCCCGCCGTCCACGTAGATCGTCTGACCGTGGATGTAGTCGGCGGCGTCGGACGCGAGGAATGCCACCACCTTGCCGATGTCCTCCGGGAGGCCGATCCGCCCGTAGGGGATCAGCTTCAAGAGCTTCTCGAGCGCTCCCGGTGTGTCCCACGCTTCGCGATTGATCGGCGTCATGATCGCGCCGGGCGCGACCGAGTTGACGCGGATCCGATGGGGTGCCAGCTCCTGGGCGAGCGACTTCATGAACATGCCGACCCCGCCCTTCGAGGCGGCATAGTTCACATGCCCGGCCCACGGGATCACCTCGTGAACCGAGGAGATACAGATGATCTTCCCGGCCGCGCGCGAGATCGGGTGGCGGATGCCGCGCCGGATCATGGAGCGCGCGGCCGCGCGCGAGCAGAGGAACACGCCCGTCAGGTTGACGCCCAGGACCGTGTTCCACTGCTCGAGCGTCATCTCGGTGACAGGGGCGTCGCGCTGGAGGCCGGCGTTGTTCACGAGGATGTCGATGCCCCCCCACGTTCGTTCCATCTCGGCGAACATCGCCTCGACCTCGAGCTCCTTCGAGACGTCGCCGCGGATCGCCACGGCGTCGACGCCGTTGCCTCGGATCTCCTCCACGATCTTGGCGGCAGCCTCGGGCTTGGCGACGTAATTCACGACGACGGCGGCGCCGGCGGCGCCGAGCGCGCGGGCGACGCCCTCGCCGATCCCCGAGCTGGCGCCCGTGACGAGCGCCTTCTGACCTTTGAGCGGCTGGTCGTCCATGTGGTTGCTCCTCGTCGGTGCCTTCGTCCGCATTTTGACACGCGTGCCCGCGAGGCGGGTTCACCGGACGGGCTGGGCGAATCCCCAGTCCCTCCCGGCGCGTCTCAACGAGCGAAAGGAGGCCTGCGATGGCACCCCAAGCGTTGGTTCATCTCGCCGACTCGATCCTCTACCTCTCGTCGCTCCTGAGGGATCAGCCGCGCCAGATCGACCGCTATATTGACTACTTTGGCGGCGAGGTCCAAGTCGCGACGGCGCGCGTGAGCTCCGTCGTCTTCCGGTAAGTGTTCAAGAATCGTCGACGCGGTCCGGCGTGTCTCACCGGACAGGGTAACGCTCCGATGACGAATGCGCTATCGCGCCACTGGCCGGAATACATGATCGAAGCCGCGGGGCTCGGTCTGTTCATGGCCTCCGCCGGCTTGCTCGGGGTCCTCCTCTACCACCCGGCTTCACCGACCGTCGACGCAATCGCCGACCCGATCGGGCGCCGTGTCTTCATGGCGCTCGCCATGGGTTTGACGGCGATCGCGCTCATCTATTCGCCGTGGGGCCAGCGCTCCGGCGCCCACTTCAACCCGGCCGTCACGCTGACGTTTTTCCGGCTCGGTAAGGTCGCGGGCTGGGACGCCGGCTTCTACGCGGTCGCCCAGACGGCGGGCGGCGTGATCGGGATCATCGTCGTCGCCGCGCTGCTGGGCGGCCGGCTGGCCCACCCTGCGGTGCGCTACGTGACGACGGTGCCGGGCGTGTGGGGCGCCGGCGCCGCCTTCGCCGCCGAAGCCCTGATCTCGTTCGCGCTCATGTCGGTCGTCCTGACGGTCTCGAACACGGCGCGGCTCGCCCGCTTCACGGGGCTCTGCGCGGGTGCCCTCGTCGCGACGTGGATCGTCCTCGAAGCGCCGCTCTCGGGGATGAGCATGAATCCGGCGCGGAGCCTCGCCTCCGCGCTGCCGGCGAACCTCTGGACGGCGTTCTGGATCTACCTCGTGGCCCCCCCGCTCGGCATGCTACTCGCTGCCGAGCTCCACGTACGGCTTGGCCGGCTCCCGGTCTTGTGCGCAAAGCTCGACCACGGCGGCGGGCGGCGCTGCATCTTCCGCTGCGGGTACGCGTCGTGACGCCGCCTGCTCTTCGCAGGACCGTAGCGCTCATCCTCCTCGCCGCGTGGGCGGCCTTCGGCCTCCGGCACACGCCGTCCCAGGCGCAGCAGGAGCCGGCCCGCACGCTCGTGCACGACGTGGCCGGCGTCGGTATGACCGTCGGCGACATGGACCGCGCCGTGGATTTCTATTCCAAGGTGCTCTTCTTCGAGAAGGTGTCGGACGTGGAGGTGGCCGGTGACGCGTTCGAGCGCCTGCAGGGGATCTTCGGGGCCCGCGCGCGGATCGTCACGCTGCGGCTCGGAGACGAGCGCCTGGAACTGACCGAGTACCTGGCATCGCGCGGGCGGCCGGCGCTCGCCGATGCACGGAGCAACGACCGCTGGTTCCAGCACGTCGCGATCGTCGTCAACGACATGGAGCAAGCGTACCTCTGGCTCCGCCGCCACGGAATCCAAAACGTTTCCCCGAGCCCGCAGCGGCTTCCCGACTGGAACCCGAACGCGGCCGGCATCCGCGCCTTCTACTTCCGGGATCCCGACGGGCACGCGCTCGAGATCCTCCAGTTCCCGGCCGACAAGGGCGACCCCCGCTGGCACCGGCCGAGTGACCGCGTGTTCCTCGGCATCGACCACACCGCGATCGTGGTCGGCGACACCGCGGCGAGCCTCGGCTTCTATCGGGACGTCCTCGGCATGAGAGTGGTCGGCGGAAGCGAGAACCACGGACCGGAGCAAGAGCGGCTCAACAACGTCTTCGGCGCTCGCCTCCGGATCACCACGCTGCGCGCGACGGCGGGCCCCGCCGTCGAGCTCCTCGAGTACCTGACGCCGCGAGACGGCCGACCGTACCCGGTCGACGCGCGGGCCAACGATCTCGTCCACTGGCACACGATCGTGGCGACATCCAGCCCCGAGGCGGTCTACCGGGCGCTCCTGGCCGGTCGGTATCCCCTCGTCTCGCCCCGTGTGGTCACGCTCCCGGACGGGCCGCTCGGGTCCCGCGAGGCGTTCCTCGCGCGCGACCCGGACGGCCACGCGCTCCAGTTCCGCTCGCGCTGAGTCCCCGCGACCCGCGGTTCATTCCGCCAGCAGCGCCGCGCATCGCTCCGGCTGGCCCGCCACGCCGGGGTTCGCCACGATCGTGCCGCCGCGCGGGACGCACTGGCTCGGCGGGGGCGCGGCGCCCCGCTCCACCCAGTCGACGAGCAGCTGAAAGGCTCGGTGAGCGTGAGGCTGGACGAACTCGAGCTGCGTGAAGTTGCAGCAGCTCTGGCGGTACCGCTCGATGTGGTTGCCGTTCTGGATCTCGTAGTACCGGTGCAGCGCGGCGCGCCCGGCGGCAACGACGGCGTCGCGGAACGGTCTCCCGTGGCGCTTGATCGGCAGGAGCGCGTCCATCGTGCCCTGCAGTGTGATCAACGGCCTGGAGATGTCGCCGTCCGTCGAGATCTGGCCGAGCCGCGGCGATAGCTGGAACGCCTTGCGGCGAGCCAGGTAGTTGTAGTCCTTCGTGTCGCTCCCGCCGAGCGGATCGAGCTGGTTCATGGGATAGAGGGGATCCAGCTCGCGGACGAAGACGCACGTGGTGACGTCCCAGTAGTTGTTGGCGTGGGTCTCCCAGTGGGAGCCGACAACGGGGCTGAACGTGTTGCCGGGCGTCGGCGGCCTGGCGAAGATGTCGGGTGGGTAGCCGGCGCCGAGCATCGCCTGGAACGCTGCGCTCTGCCGGCTGAATCCCGAGGCGACGTAGGGCTCCCAGTTCCGAAGCGCGACCGGCAGGTCGATGAGGATGTTCGGCCCGGCCGGCGACCAGTAGACGCCCTCCCAATCCACACCGCCGTCGAAGCGTGTGGGAAACTCCGACAGCATCCGCCGCACGACGTGGCCCCCGTTCGAGATGCCCAACAGGTAGACGCGCTCGGGCTGGCGGTCGTAGTGCGCCTCGAGGCTCAGCTCGGCGACGTCGGCGGCCTGGAGCGTCCGCACGAACCATTCGCGGATCGTGTCGGCGGGGTCGTCGACGTAGAAGTGTGTGAAGAGCGTGCCCGTGACCGCGCTCCGCGGCGAGAGCCGGCAGGCGGCGGGGTCGGCCAACGGCGCCGTGAAGAAGAAGTTGAGCATGCCCTTGTTGGTCGAGACGTAGGCGTAGCCGAGCTGGACGACGAGGTCGCTGAAGATGAAGTCGCCCATGAACTCGCTGCGGAGACCGCCCGGCACCCCGACGACCAGGCGGCCGTTCCAATCCGTCGGCAGGCGGAGGACCCAGCGGGCGTTGGCGTCGTCGGTCATGGCGCCCGTGACCTGGAGCCCCGGGAAGGTGCGGTCCGGGTCGATCGGCGTGCGGAAGGGCGCGTCGGGGGAGACGGCTTGAGCGTCGGTGCGCGGCGTGAAGGCGTTGGGCGGCAGCCCCGGGCGCGAGTTGTCGGGCGGCGTCGTGTCCGCGTTGCGGGTGGTGAGGTCAGCGCTCGCCACGCAGTGGACGTCGCTGGCGACACCGGCCAGGGCGTGCTCGATCGCGGCGCAATCGGCCCGCGCCGGGGCCGAGAGCCCAAGGACCAGCAGAACGAGGGCGACGGCGATCAGCGTGCGCATCGAAGCCTCCGGGTGGAGACGGAATCGAGCGTACCGATAGGGTACTACAGCAGGCAATCAGCCCGGCGGCGGGCGCGGAATTCGCGCCCCCGAAGCATCTGATTTGCTCTAAACTTGGGGGACGGCAGGAGGATCAGATGAGCCAGCCTTGGATTTGCGCGAAGTGCGATGAGCCGATTCTCAAGAACCAGCGGTTCACGACGGCGATCGTCCCGGGGCGTCGGTCCAACCCGGACGTCGTCTCGGGGAAGGTCCTGGTCCACAAGAACGAGGAAGATTGCAAGAAGCGCTAGGTGGCCCGCCGGGTCACCGGATGATCTCGTCAGCCAGCAGCAGCACCGAGTTCGGGATCGTCAGGCCGAGTGCCCCCGCGGTCTTGAGATTGATGACCAGCTCGAAGCTCTTCGGCTGTTCGATGGGAAGCTCCGCAGGCTTGGCCCCTTGGAGGATCTTGCTCACGTAGACGGCAGCGCGCCGGTACACCTTCGGCTGGTCCGGTCCGTAGGCCATCAGGCCGCCGATGTCCACAAACTCTCGCCTCCAGAACATCGCGGGAAGCCGGTTCCTGATCGCAAGCGCGACGATCTGGGTTCGATGGACGAACGGGAGAGTGGCGGGCAACACGATGAGCGCATCGGCACGGCCCGTGGTGATGGCGGCGAACGTCCGCTCGAAGCTCTCGGGCCCGCCCAGCTCAAAGGACTGCACCTGCATGCCGAGGGCCCGCGCCGCGTCAGCCGTTTCCCTCAGTGCCGGGCCGGAGCTGGGATTGGTCGGGTTCGTCAGGACCGCCAGGCGCGTGGCCGAGGGGACCGCCTCCTTCAGCAACTGGAGCCGCTTCGCGCTGGTGTCAACTTCATTGAAGGTCAACCCCGTGATGTTGCCGCCCGGTTGCGCGAGGCTGGCGACGAGCCCGCTCGCCACCGGATCGAGCACGAGCGTGACGATGGGAATCGTCGCAGTCGCCTCTTTGGCAGCGAGCACCGCGGGCGTGGTCGCAGCCACGATCACGTCGACCCCGAGACGGACGAGCTCGGTCGCCAGGTCGAGCAATTGGACACCCCTCGCCTCGATCGAGCGGAACTCCAGGGCAATGTTCTCGCCCTCTTTGTAGGCCAGATCCCGCAACCCTTCTCGGAATGCGTCGTAGCCCGCCCGGTTGGCAATGACACCGACCCGNGGGATCTTCCCCGCCTGCTGCGCGTGGGCGGCGAGCGGCGTGACGAGGATGCCAAGCGTGANGACGAGNCTGAGGATCACGGATCGCGTGGTGCCCATGGGGCCCTCCAGTCCTGCTCTCGCAGGATAGCCCCATCTGTGTCCAGGTCAATCGGGGACCAGACCGCTTGGCCAAAGGAAAGTCTCGCGCGTCCCAGCTTCAACCTCATCTCGTCCAATTGAGGGCCTCGATGAGACCGTTGGTGACTGCGATGACCCGGTTGTGCTCGCCCGCGAGGCTGTTTCGGCGGGAGACGGCNCCGTTGTGCTGGTCGACGAGTGCGTNATGGGCTGCGGCGAGCGCGTTGNACNGCTGACAGATGGCCTGGATCCGGTTCGTGAGGCGAGACTGCGAACANGTTGGCGGTGCGGCCCCGGACTGGGCCATCTCAGCTTTGACAGCATCGATGCTNGCGTGCGTCGTGTCGCGCTGCCGCTTGAGGTCGCCGAGGGNTTGCTCGAGGCTCCGGATTTCAGCGTCGATGGCCGTGAGTCGCGTCTGGTTGATGTCGATCTGAGCCTGCAGCGGCTTCTGATCGTTCTGGATCCTTGCCTCGTCCTCCAGGTGAAACTGATCCTGCGCGTTTTCGATCTCCGCTTGTTGGCCGGCCCAGAGGCGTCGGATTTTGTTCTCAAGCTCTGAGCAGGAGGACCACTTCTTCAGTATCGCCTCCATGCGGGTCTTCGTCGTCTTTGCTCCGTCCAGATAGATGTCGACATGACGCTGCTCATGCGCGGCGACTCTCGCGGCGAATCGCTGCCAGTTCGTCCTGATGTCCTGCGAGAGGTCGTTCAGCTGGTCGTGCTGCGGCAGCGTGACCACGAGTTTGAGCGTAATCGTCATCGATTCGGGGCTGCACAAGGCAGGGCGAGTCTCGATACCTCTCCAGTCGATGCTCCATTCCCCGGACGTCAGGCCGATCGCGCGGCGGGCCTTAGTGTCAAACAGGCCGTTCCTCTCGATGTCGTCGAAGATCGCGCCCGTTGTCGTCCCGCGGACCGAGTAGTACCGGGTCGAACTGCTCGTCTTGAGCATGACCCACTCTCGCTGTGGAGGAAGACCGGCACACCCCCAGAGAACGATGAGTACAAAGACGGGGAGCGGAAGAAAGCGTGCTTGGCGGTGAACGTGGCCGGACATATGCTGGAGAATGTCACAGAAATAAATCATCCGCCGAGCTGCCAGGCTTTTATCGCAGGAAATGGATGGATGCCCACACGGGTAACCGCGCGGCAAGCCAGAATCCAAGAACCATCGCAAGCATGTCGCCTGCTGACGCCCGCCGACGTGCATCACGGCCTGGCGGAGCAGCGAGTGGCGGCGCGCGCGACGGTGCTCGCCGCGGCGTACGCCGCGCATCCGGAACGCTTCCTCGCCGGCCTCCCCCATCCGCCGGCGGGTCCCCTGGAGGTGTGGATCAACCCACCCAAGACTCGAGCGACAGAGGAAACTCGCGCCGCCGATGTCCTTGACCACGAGAGACCCGGGCAGCTAACCTCAGCCCACCATTCCGGTCTTCACCGGCGCGGTTGCTTGGAGGCGCGGGCATGACGTGTCCCCGGTGCCAAGATGAGAACCCGCCCGGGTCGAACTTCTGCCTGGGCTGCGGAGCGCGCTTGGGCGCGACCTGCGGCGCGTGCGGCAACGACTTACCGGTCGGGTCCCGATTCTGCAACAAATGCGGGATTCCAGTCAGCGGTGAGTCCGCCGGGCAGGCACGCTTCCCCTCCCCCGAGTCCTACACTCCAAAGCACCTCGTCGAGAAGATCCTCACCTCGCGGACCGCACTGGAGGGCGAGCGTAAGCAGGTCACGGTGCTTTTTGTGGACGTCTCGGGGTTCACTTCGCTGTCCGAGCGTGTCGACCCTGAGGAAGTCCACCGCCTGATGAGCCGAGCCTTCGACCTCATGCTGGCCGAGGTGCACCGCTACGAGGGCACGGTCAACCAGTTTCTCGGTGACGGCATCATGGCGCTCTTCGGGGCCCCCATCGCCCATGAGGACCATGCACGCCGTGCCGTCCAGGCGGCGCTCGGCATCGGACGGGCGCTCGAGGATTACCAGAGGGATCTCGTGCCCCGCGGCATCTCCTTCCGGGCTCGCCAGGGCCTGAACACCGGCCTCGTCGTGGTGGGCAGCATCGGCAGCGATCTGCGCATGGACTACACGGCAGTGGGAGACACCACCAACGTGGCGGCGCGCTTGCAGCAGGCGGGAGAGCCTGGGCGGGTGACGATCTCAGAGGCCACCCATCGTCTCGTCCGGGGCTACTTCGAGACGCGGCCGATCGGCGGTATCAGCCTTAAGGGCAAGGCCGAGCCCGTCGTCGCGTGGGAAGTCGTCGCCGCGCGCGAGACGCGCACGCGGCTGGAGGTCGAGGCTGAGCGAGGACTCACGCCGTTCGTGGGGCGCGAGCGCGAGCTGGGCCTACTTCTCGACGCCTTCGACCGCGCCCGGTCTGACCGCGGCCAGGTGACGTTCGTCGTCGGCGATGCGGGCATCGGCAAGTCGCGCCTGCTCCTCGAGCTGCGCCGGCGGGTCGGTGACGAAGCGGCCTGGCAGGAGGGTCACTGCCTCTCGTTCGGCCGCGCCATGGCATTCCATCCGCTGGTGGACTTGCTCCGGCGCCGGTTCGGCGTCGAGGAGGGCGACGCCGACGCGGCGATCGCCACCAAGATCGAGCGCGGGGTGGCGGAAGTCGGTGAGGATCCTGGCCCCGTCGCGCCGTATCTGCGCGCTTTGCTGTCCGTCGACCCCGGCGACGCCGCCGTGTGGGCCATGAGCCCAGCCCAGCGGCGCGGTGAGACCTTCGACGCTCTGCGACGCCTGCTGGTCCGGGCCGCCGAGCGGCGGCCGCAAGTGCTCGTGATTGAGGACCTGCACTGGATGGACAGCGCCAGCGAGCAGTTCCTGGCGACGCTGGTCGACAGCGTCCCTGCGCTGCGGGCGCTGCTCATCTTCACGTATCGGCCGGGTTACGCGAACCCGTTCGGCGAGCGCAGCTACTTCGCCCGCATCGTCCTGGCGGCGCTGTCGATCGAGGACAGTGCGCGTATGGCCGCGGCCGTCCTCGCCGTCGACGAGTTGCCGGACGACCTGCGCATGCTCATCGCAGGCAAGGCCGAAGGCAACCCGTTCTACGTCGAGGAGCTGGTCAAGTCGCTGGAGGAGAGCGGGATCTTGCGACGGGTGGAACGGCGGTACGAGCTGACCAGGCCCGTGAGCGAGATCGCCATCCCCGGCACCATCCACGACGTGATTGCCGCGCGCATCGACCGGCTGGCCGAGGCGCCCAAGCGGACGCTCCAGCTCGCCGCGGTGATCGGACGCGAGTTCACTCGTCGCCTCGTGGATCGCCTCGCGGAGATCCGGGAGCGGACGGGGGACTTCTTGCGCGAGCTGACGGTGCTCGAGTTGATCCACGAACGGCGCGTCTTCCCCGAGCTCGCCTACATGTTCAAGCACGCCCTCACCCAGGACGTGGCCTATGCCTCGCTTCTCGTCCAGCGGCGGAAGGAGCTCCACCAGCTCGTCGGTCTCGCCATCGAGGAGCTGTANGCCGACCGTCTCGTCGAGCACTATGAGGTCCTGGCCCACCACTTCCTGCGCGCTGAGGACTGGAAGCGGGCGCTCGACTACCTCCTCAAGGCCGCGGAGAAGGCAACGAAGGCGTTCGGCCTGCGCCAAGCCATCGAGCTGTATGGGGAAGCGCTAGAGGCCGCCCGCCGGCTCGGCGACGGGGTGCCGGTGACGACCCTCATGACCATTCACCGTGCGCGCGCCGACCTCTTCCACGGCGTCTTCGAGCTCGACCGCTCGCGCGCGGAGGCCGAGGCGCTCGTGGACCTGGCACGGCGCGTCGGGGACCGTCCAGCGGAGGCTGGAGCGCTGGTGCAGGTCGCTTCTGCGCTGCAGTGGGCGGAGGATTTCCCGACGGCGCTGCAGCGGGCTGGAGACGCCATCGAGATCGCGGAGGCCGTCGGGGCGCCAGCCCCGCTCGCGGGAGGGCTGTTCATCCGGGGCTACGTGCACGCCGTCAACGGGCGCCTCGAAGCCGCGGAGGAGGACGTCGGACGCGCCCTCAACATCGGGCGGGCGGTGGGCGACGCCAGTCGCCAGGCCTTGGCGCTGCACCTGCTCGCGCTGCGGCGGAGCTGGCAGGGGCAATATCGAGAAGGCCTGGACCTAGGCGGCGAGGGAGTCCGGATCGCGCGAGAACACCGCCTCGTAATCCCTCTGCTCCGGTGCCTCTGGAACCAGGGCGCCTCCTGGAGCGAGATCGGGGACTACGACGCCGCGCTGGCGGCCCTCAGCGAAGGGCTGGCCCTAGCCGAGAAGATCGGCGATGATGCCTTCATTCCCCGCTTCCTCAACACCCTCGGATGGCTCCACATCGACTGCGGAGACTTCGCCCGAGGCNTCGAGTTGTCCGAGCAGTCGTATGAGGTTACGGCACGCTCCTCCCGCGCCGGTCACGGGACCGGCGCCGAACGGCGCGCCTATATCCGCAACAACGAGGCGGATGCGCTCATGGTGCAGGGCGATCTCGCGGGCGCCGGCGAGGCCCTGAAAGAAGCCCACGACGTCGTCCAGCATCCGCCGCCGTCCCGCTGGATGACCTGGCGCTACAGCATCCACTGCTTCGCGAGCCTGGCGCAGCTCGCCCTGCTGCGGGGCGACCCTGACCGCGCTCGACGCCACGCGGATCAGAGCCTTGAAATGGCAACGCCGACCAAGTCGAGGAAGTACGAGAGCTGGGCCTGGCGGATCAAAGGAGAGAGCGCGACTGTCCGGCGCGCCTGGGAGGAGGCCGAGGAGGCACTACGTCGGGCACTCGCGATCGCTCAGTCCATCGGCCAACCGCGCCAGATCTGGATGAGCCAAGCGGCGCTCGGCCGGCTCCACGCCGCTCGCGGGCGGCGAGCGGAGTCGTACGCGTGCCACCGAGAGGCGTGGGGGATTATTGACGGCCTCCGGGCCGCCGTGCAGCATCCTGGTTTGCGCGCGGGCCTCGAATCCTCGCCCCTTGTCCGAGAGGTCGAACTTTTCACGCGGCCTCAGTAGCAGCGCTGCCGAGTCGCACGACCGCGATGATGTACCACGAGATGAATATTCGGTTCCGGCTTGGAGAACGTGGAGGCGAAGAGGGCGGTGCTCTGGTGATGTTTGTCCGCGGTTCTGTAAACGGGTGGGCAGGGATGAGGAGGTGCTCCTACACTAAACTCGCCGACCCCAATGTCTCATTCCTGTTGACAGGCTCCGTCAGGTGATCCAGTAGTCAACGTTCTCTGTCGTGTGGAGGGTGCGACCCAATGACAACCGTGTTGCTGCGAAACTGGTGGGCACTGGCCCTGCGCGGAGTCCTTGCCATTCTGTTGGGCGTCGCGGTGGTCGTGCTCCCCGGAGTCACGCTGGCCGCGTTGGTCGTCCTCTTTGGCGCCTACGCGCTGGTGGATGGGGTGCTCGCGATTATCGCGGGTGTCCGCGCAGCCGAGCGGCATGAGCGGTGGTGGTCGCCTGTCCTCAAAGGGCTCGCCGGGATTGCCGCCGGGGTCGTCACGTTCGTGCAGCCCGCACTCACCGCGTTGGCCCTGCTCTACCTGATCGGCGGATGGGGGATCGTGACGGGCATCCTGGAGATTGTCGCGGCGGTTCACCTCCATCGCGCCCATGGCGAGTGGCTCTTGGTCCTGAATGGCGTCTTGTCTGTCCTGTTCGGCCTTCTCGTCATCCTCTGGCCGGGGGCGGGACTCCTCACTCTGCTGTGGATGCTTGGAGCCTACACGATCTTCTTTGGGATCCTGCTTGTAGCGCTGGCGGTTCGCCTGCGAAGTCATCACCACCGACAATCATCCGCAGTGGCATAGGTCCATATCGGAGATCCCGGTTGACATTGATTGGGTCACGCTGCTAGGTTCGCCCGCGTGCCCCAAGCGCGACGTCGATCCCTTACGCACCGTCCTGGTGATTCGCGCCGGCAGGCAGCTTTCGGCGGGCTCGTTACAGCGCGAGCCGAGGGAGGTGATGCCAGCGACGGACGGACATGACTAGCGACACACCTGTTCCGGAGAGGAGTGGAAGAAGCGATGAAACTCGCTCGGTACGTCTATCTCGCGTTACTCGTCATAGTGCTCCTCGCTCTCGGCGTCTGGCAGCTGTTCCCGGGCCAGGCGGATGCCGATCGCGGTGAGAGCAAGGTCCCGCCCCGGTTCGTCGTCGATCCCGATTGGCCGAAGCAACTGCCCAACAACTGGCTGATCGGGCAGGTCGGCGGTCTGGCGGTCGACTCCCACAACAACATCTGGATCATCCAGCGGCCACGCACTCTGACCAACGATGAGGCAGGCGCCGTCCCTTACCCTCCTCCTTATTTCCCCATCACGACTCCACCGACGACACCACGGCTGACTCCACGGTCGGACTGTTGCGTCCCGGCGCCATCGGTCATGCAATTCGACAGGAAAGGAAACCTGCTCCGCGCGTGGGGTGGCCCGGCGGATACCCAGAACAATGCGTACAATGCGACGTGTAAGGCGCCGTCGTGCCAGTGGCCCAACACGGAACACGGCATCTACGTCGACAAGGACGACAACGTTTGGCTGTCCGGGAACGGCGGCGCCGTGGTCACGGCGACCGGCGCTCAGGGTCGAGATGATCAGATCCTGAAGTTCGCGACCGACGGGACCTTCCTGATGCAGATCGGCAAGGCAGGCGCGTCGACGGGCAACGGCGACACGGTGAATGTGAGGCAACCCGCGGACTTCGGCGTCGACGATGAAGCCCACGAACTGTACGTCGCGGACGGCTACGGCAACAAACGAGTCATTGTGTTCGATACCCAAACCGGGGCGGCGAAGCGCTACTGGGGCGCATACGGCGCGCCGCCGTGCGCGAGCCCTGGCAACACCCGCGCCTGCGTCACTGGCGCGTACAGTCCGTCGGCTCCGCCCGACCCGGACTTCCGCAATCCCGTCCACTGTATTCGCCTGGTGGCCGACCTCGTCTACGTGTGCGATCGCGTCAACGATCGGATCCAGGTGTTCAAGAAGAACGGCGACTTCGTCCAGGAGTTCTTCGAAAAGACGAACACGCTCGGGAACGGGTCGATGTGGGATATCGCCCCGTCTATCGATCGCCGGCAGACCTTTCTCCATGTCACCGACGGAGAAAACAATCACGTCTACCACATGCTTCGCCTGACGGGCGAGATCGTCGGTCAGTTCGGCCACAATGGACGGAATGCGGGTCAGTTCCACTGGATTCACGTCCTCGACATCGACGCGCACGGCACGATCTACACGGGTGAGGTCGATACCGGGAAGCGCGTGCAACGATTCGTGTCGGAGGGGAACTCCCCGGATCGCGACTGACGTCAGGCCAGCCGCGCGAGTCTCTGGGATCACGCCTCATGGCATGCCGTGGGGCGTGATCCAGACCGGGCGGCGACGCTAGCTCATATGCGTCGTCTCGGACACCACCTCCCATCTGTCGCACTCGTCGCTGCGCTCCTGCTCCTGCCTCGGCCCGGTCACACAAACGGCGGCGACCTTCCGCCGCAGATTCTCCTCGAGGGGTTCGTCAAGCCGGAGGGTGACCGCCTTCACCTCGTCGTCCGAATCCCGCTGATCCTGCTGCAGAACCTCAATCCGCCCAAGCGGGGGCCCGGCTATTTGGACCTGGTGCGGATCGACAAGTGGCTCAACGAGGCGGCCGCCGCGACGGGGCGCGACATCGAGCTGTTCGAGGACGGCGACCGCCTCGTTCCGACACGGAGCGCCGCGCAGATCTCGCTTCCGTCGGAGCGCTCCTTCGACGGCTATGCCAGCGCGGCGGCCCACATCGCTGGTCGGCGCTTGCCGGTGAGCACGGACGTGTTCTGGAATCAGGGTTATTTCGACGCCCACCTGGAGTATCCGATCCGTTCGGCGCCCGCGGACTTTGCGATTCACATGAAGGTGGAGCCCGGACTCGGTCAACGCATCAAGCTCCACGTGCAATACCTGCCCGTCAGCGGCGTCTCCCGGACCTACGAAATTCGAGGAGGCTCCGGCCGGCTGTCGCTCGATCCGCGCTGGTACGAAGCGGCGCGAATGTTCGTGATGCTTGGATTCGGCTCGGTGTTCGCCACCGATCGGCTGGTCTTCCTGCTGTGTCTCGTCGCGCCGTTCCGCCAGGTCTGGGGGCTGCTGGCAGTCGTGATGGCCCTCACCGGGAGTCAGGCCATGACGCTGATCGCAAGCGCGGTCGGCACGGCTCACGAGATCAGATGGTTGCCGGCGCTGTTCGATACCTGCGTCGGAGCGGCGGTGGTGCTGCTGGCCGTGGACAATGTGGTCGCGCCGAGTCTGCATCGCCGCTGGTTCACCGGCGCTCTCGTCGGCGTGATCGGCGGCTTCGGGCTCGGGCGTCTCTTCGTCGACGAGCGGCAATTCGCCGGAGCGCACACGCTCGTGTCACTCGCGTCGTTCAACGTGGGCGTGGCGCTCGGCGAAGCCGTGGCTCTGCTGCTCGCGCTCGTCGCGCTGGGTNTTCTGTTCACTCGCGTGCTGGGCGCGAGCCTCGGTGTGGTGGTTCTGTCGGCCGTTCTCGGCCACATGGGCTGGCACTGGATGATCGACGGGGTGCATCGGCTCGGACGTACGCTCAGTACTGGCCTCTCGACCTCTGCCGTCGCCTCGGTCGGATGGTGGTTGCTGATGGGGCTACTGGTCGGCGGGGCGGCGTGGTTTCTACCGACGCCGTTCGGCGGAGCGCCCATCCCGCCCCTCATTCCAGGCCGAGCTCGAGGCGACCGTCGAGACTCTGATTGAACTGGGCGCGGAAGTCGGGAGGTGCCTGCCGGGTCGTTCGCCCGGCGCGAGAGACCGTGTCATGTGCTGTCATCCCTTTAACGTCCACTCTCCAGCAGGAGGAACCCCATGAGGACGGCAAGGCTTCTGTCGCTAGTGGTCGTGACGGTATTGCTGCTCGCGTGTGTTCCCGTTGGCGCAGCAGCCGGTGGCGCCGCCGCCGCCACAGATCCCCTATGGCGCTCCGATCAGCCTCGAGCAGGCCAAGAAGGTGATGGCCGGCGCAGAGGCCGAGGCGTACAAGCAAAAGTGGAACATGGTCATCGCCGTCCTGGATTCGGGCGGCCACCTCGTCATGCTCGAGCGCATGGACGGCACGCAGCTGGGCAGCATCCAAGCGGCCACGGATAAGGCGTACTCGGCGGTCCTCTACCGGCGTCCCACCAAGGTGTTCCAGGACCTCGTCGGCCAGGGTGGCTCCAACCTCCGGCTGTTGAGACTGAGCGGCGCCAGCCCGCTCGAGGGCGGCATCCCGATCCTGGTGGATGGAAAAGTTGTTGGCGCGGTCGGCGTGTCCGGCGCGACGTCCGAGCAGGATGCACAGGTCGCCAAGGCCGGTGCGGACGCGTTGACGAAGTAAGCGCACTCGCGGCGGGGCGGCGAAGCGACACCGTCCCGCCGCGCGTCACTCTCACT
>JGI25383J37093_10000115_pt1 | contig 14918 bp, 17 predicted proteins | sample GraSoi013_1_20cm_4_FD_37093 | JGI IMG/M metagenome (IMG submission 37093)
GCGGTGGACGCCGGCTGGCGGCCGCACCGCTTCCAGATCGGCCAGACCGGCCGCACGATCTCGCCCAAGCTCTACCTCGGCTTCGGCGTCTCGGGCGCCATCCAGCACCTGGCCGGCATGCGCACCTCGAAGATCATCGTCGCCGTCAACAAGGACCCGGAGGCGCCGATCTTCAAGATCGCCGATTACGGCATCGTGGCCGACCTCTTCGAGGTGGTCCCGGCGCTGACCGAAGAATTCAAGCGACTGCTGGACAAATCGTAGCGAAAGGGATCATGCGAATCGAGCTGACGTCAGAGCAGCAAATGATCCGCGCGATGGCTGCGGAGTTCGCCCAGGAGCACGTGGCGCCCATCGCCTCGGAGATCGACCGCGACGCGCGCTTCCCGCACGAGACGGTCAAGCGCATGGGCGAGCTGGGNCTGCTCGGGATCATGGTGCCGGAGCAGTGGGGCGGCGCCGGGGCCGACACCGTCTCGTACGTGGTCGCGCTGGAGGAGATCGCCAAGGCGTGCGCCTCGCACGCGGTCGTCATGTCGGTCAACAATTCGCTCTACTGCGACCCGCTGTGGAAGTACGGTACCGACGAGCAGCGCGCGCGCTTCCTCAAGCCGGTGGCGGCCGGTCACGCGCTCGGCTGCTTCGCCCTCACCGAGCCCGAGGCGGGCTCCGANGCGCGCAACCAGCACACGGTGGCCGTGCGCGACGGCGAGAACTACGTGCTCACCGGGCGCAAGCTCTTCATCAGCACCGGCCGCGAGGCCTCGTACGCGCTGGTGTTCGCCCAGACGGACCGCGACAAGGCCCACCGCGGGATCAGCGCGTTCGTCGTCGAAAAGGGCGCGCCCGGCTTCTCGGTCAGCAAGACGGAGGACAAGCTCGGCATCCGCGCCTCCGACACCGCCGAGCTGGTCTTCGATGCCTGCCGCGTCCCCGCCGCCAACCGGATCGGCGAGGAGGGCAGGGGCTTTCACATCGCGCTGGCCACCCTCGACGGCGGGCGCGTCGGCATCGCCGCGCAGGCGGTCGGCATCGCGGCCGGCGCCTACGAGCGGTCGGTCAGGTACGCGCGCGAGCGCAAGGCGTTCGGCGTGCTGATCGGCGAGCACCAGATGGTCGGCTGGATGCTGGCCGACATGGCGACCGCCATCGACGGCGCGCGGCTCATGACGCTGAAGGCGGCCAGCCTCAAGGACGCCGGCCAGCCGTACACGAAGGAAGCGGCGATGGCCAAGCTCTTCGCGGCCGAGACGGCGATGAAGGTCGCCACCGACGCCGTGCAGGTCCACGGCGGCTTCGGCTTCATCCGCGAGGCCGAGGTCGAGCGCTACTTCCGCGACGCGAAGATCACGCAGATCTACGAGGGCACGTCGCAGATCCAGAGGCTGGTCATCGCGCGCGAGGTGCTCAAGTGATCGCCGGCGCGTCGGGGAGGCGAGGATGAGCGACAAGCGCGAGTGGAAGGAGCGGGACGTGAAGTTCGAGTCGCTCTCGGGCATCCCGCTCGAGCCGGTCTACACGCCCGACGACGTCTCGGGACGCTACGAAGACCGGCTGGGCCAGCCCGGGCAGTACCCGTTCACGCGCGGCGTGTACCCGACGATGTATCGCGGGCGGCTGTGGACGATGCGGATGTTCGCGGGCTTCGGGCGCCCCGAGGACACCAATCTGCGCTTCAAGTACCTGCTCGNGCAGGGTCAGACGGGGCTCTCCACCGCCTTCGACATGCCCGCNCTGATGGGCTACGACGCCGATCATCCGCGCGCNCGCGGCGAGGTGGGCAAGGAGGGCGTGTCGATCTCGACCCTCGACGACTTCGAGCGGCTCTTCGCCGACATCCCGCTCGGCGACGTCACGACGTCGATGACCATCAACTGCACGGCGTCGGTCGCCCTCGCCATGTACCTGGCCATCGCCGACAAGCAGGGCGTGGCGTGGGACCGCATCGGCGGCACGATGCAGAACGACATGCTCAAGGAGTTCATCGCCCAGAAGGAATGGATCTGCCCGCCCGATCCCGCCGTCCGCATCGTGACGGACATGATCGAGTTCACGTCCAGGCACGTGCCGCGCTTCAATCCCGTCTCGATCTCGGGCTATCACATCCGCGAGGCGGGCTCGACGGCTGTGCAGGAGCTCGCCTTCACGCTGGCCGACGGCCTGGGCTACGTGGAGGCCGCGCTGGCGCGCGGGCTCGACGTCGACAGCTTCGCGCCGCGGCTGTCGTTCTTCTTCGACATCCACAACGACTTCTTCGAGGAGATCGCCAAGCTGCGCGCGGCGCGTCGCATGTGGGCGCGCTTCATGAAGGAGCGCTACGGCGCGAAAAAGGCCGAGTCGATGCGGCTGCGCACGCACACGCAAACCGCCGGTGTGTCGGCGACGGCGCAGCAGCCGCTGAACAACGTCGCGCGCGTGGCCATCCAGGCGCTGGCGGCGGTGCTCGGCGGCGCCCAGTCGCTGCACACGAACTCCTACGACGAGACGTGGGCGCTGCCGACCGAGGACGCGGTCACCGTCGCCCTGCGGACGCAGCAGATCATCGCGGAGGAAACCGGCGTCACGCTCACGATCGATCCGCTGGGCGGCTCCTACTTCCTCGAGAAGCTGACGGACCAGATGGAGGCGCAGGCCCAGCGCTACATCGACGTGATCGACGGCATGGGCGGCATGATCCGCGCGATCGACGACGGCTTTCCGCAGAAGGAGATCGCCGACGCCGCCTACCGGTACCAGCTGATGGACGACCGCGGCGAGAAGGTCACGGTGGGCGTCAACAAGTACGTCATGAAGGACGAGAAGCCCATCAACTACCTCCGCATCGACGAGAGCGTGGAGGCCGAGCAGATCGAGCGCGTGGGCCGCCTCAAGGCCTCGCGCGACATGAGCCGCGTGGAGCGGCGGCTCACGCAGCTCGCGGAGGCGTGTCGCAACGGCGGCAACGTCATGCCGGTCCTGGTGGACGCGGTGAAGGACTATGCGAGCCTCGGCGAGATCTCGGACGTCTACCGGCAGGTGTTCGGCCTCTACCGCGAGCCCATCATCTTCTAGCGAGGACGATGATAATGGCCCATCTGCGTCGTTGCCTCGGTCGGGCCTCCCTGCGGCGTAGGCGGCCTACGCCGCAGTCGGCCCTTCCCTCGGCGCCTCGCATCTGGGACCATTTTGATCGTCCTCGAGCGTCATGAGGCGGCACGATGCCGGGCTGTTCGTTGCCAGAGGGGGAAGAGATGAGTAGCGACGCGATCCGGATCACGAAGACGGCGAACAAGAAACAGAGGCCGAAGGACAAGGATTTGGCCTTCGGCACGGTGTTCACCGACCACATGTTCGTCGTCGATTTCCAGGAAGAGAAGGGCTGGTACGACCCGCGCGTCGAGCCCTACGCGCCGCTCTCGCTCGATCCGGCCACGGCCGTGCTGCACTACGGCCAGTCGCTCTTCGAGGGGCTGAAGGCCTTCCGCGGCACGGACGGCACGATCCGTCTCTTTCGCCCGCAGAAGCACGTGGAGCGGCTGAACCGCACGGCCAAGCGCATGACGATTCCGCAGCTCGATCCCGACCTCATCCTGAGATCGTGGACGACGCTGGTGGACGTCGACCGCGACTGGGTGCCGTCGTCCGTCGGCACCTCGCTCTACATCCGGCCGACCATCATCGCGAGCGAGCCGTTCCTCGGCGTGCGCCCGGCCAAGGAGTACATCTACTACGTGATCCTGTCGCCGGTCGGCCCGTACTATCCGGAGGGCCTCGCGCCGACGAAGATCAAGGTCATCGACAACTACGTGCGCGCGGTGGCGGGCGGCCTCGGCGAGGCGAAGACGTCGGCCAACTACGCGGCCAGCCTCTACGCGGCCGAGGAGGCCAAGCACGAGGGCTTCACGCAGGTGCTCTGGCTGGACGGCGTGCACCACAAGTACCTCGAGGAGGTCGGCACCTCGAACATCATGCTGAAGATCGGCGACGAGGTGATCACGCCGCCGCTCGCCGGCACCATCCTGGCCGGCGTCACGCGCGACACCGCGCTGACGCTGATGCGCGCGTGGGGCCTGCGCGTGTCGGAGCGCCAGATCACCATCGACGAGGTCATCGCGGCCGCTCACAAGGGCGCGCTGAAGGAAGTGTGGGCGACGGGCACCGCCGCCGTCATCTCGCCCGTCGGCGAGCTGGCGTACAAGGGCGAGCGCATCGTCGTGAACGGCGGCAGGATCGGCGAGCTGTCCCAGAAGCTCTACGACACGATCGTCGGGATCCAGTACGGCACCGGCGCCCGACACCCACGGGTGGACGCTGGCCGTCTAGGAGGGGCAAGGGCATGAGCGCCGACTGCGTCTTCTGCAAGATCCTCGACGGTCAGATCCCGTCCATGAAGATCTACGAGGATGACCGCACGCTGGTGTTCATGGACATCAACCCGTTGAACGCCGGGCACTGTCTCGTCGTCACGCGGCCGCACGCGCCGACGATCTGGGATGCGGACGTCGACGATCTGCAGGCGGCCATCGCGACGGCGAAGACGGTGGCCGTCGCCCTGCGGGAGGCGGTCAAGCCGGACGGGCTCAACATCCTCCAGGCCAACGGCGCCGCCGCCTTCCAGTCGGTGCCGCACTTCCACCTGCACCTCATCCCGCGCTGGAACAACGACGGCAAGGGCTTCGACTGGAAGCTCGTGCCGGGTGACCGCGCCCAGATCATCCAGATCGGCGAGCGCATACGACAGGCGCTGGCGGAGGCGCAGTGAGCCCGGAGCGCACCGTGCGCGTGGTCGTCGCCAAGCCCGGCCTCGACGGCCACGACCGCGGCGCCAAGATCGTGGCCCGTGCCCTGCGCGACGCCGGCTTCGAGGTCATCTACACGGGCCTGCACCAGACCCCGGAGCAGATCGTGGCCACCGCGGTCCAGGAGGACGCGGATGCGATCGGGCTCAGCGTGCTCTCCGGCGCCCACAACTACCTCTTCAAGCGCGTGCTCGAGCTCTTGAAGGAGAAGGGCGCCGAGGACGTCGTGGTCTTCGGTGGCGGCATCATCCCGCCCGAGGACATCGCCGCCCTCAAGGCGATCGGCGTGAAGGAGCTCTTCACGCCCGGCACCTCGACCCAGGACATCGTCCGCTTCGTCCGCGAGCACGTCCGCGCCGCCGTCTGAGCGATGCGCGTCCGGGGAAGCGACCTCTGGCCGGCGCCGCTCACCCGCGATCTCGTCGACGAGACCCATCACGGCCACCGGCTGCGCGGCTACCCGCGGGACGCGCGGACGCTCGGCGACGTGCTCGGCCGCGCGGCCGCGCGCGTGCCCGACCGCGACGCCGTCGTCACGCGCGAGCGCCGCCTGACCTGGCGCGAGCTACGCGCCGAGGTGGACCGTATGGCCGGCGCCCTCCACGCCCGGCACGGCGTCAAGCCGGGCGACCGCGTGGCGCTGCTCCTGGTGAACTCCGTCGACTTCTGCGTCGGTGTCTTCGCGTGCGCGCGGCTCGGCGCGGTGGCCGTCACGCTGAACACCAAGCTGCGGGCGCCGGAGCTCGAGTTCATGCTGCAGAACTCCGGCGCGCGGATTCTGATCATGCACGAGGCGCTGTGGGACGAGATCGCGCCGATCCGCGCCACCGTCCCCTGCGAGGCCGTCTACGTGGCGGGCCGGCCGCCGGCGGGGACGGAGCCGCTCGACCGCCTGACCGACACGCGGGAGCGCCCGCCCGCGGTCGTCGTCGACGAGGACGACACGGCGTTCATCATGTACACCTCGGGCACGACCGGCCGCCCGAAGGGCGCGTTGGGCACGCACGTCGGCATCGTCACGTCGAGCATCTCCTTCGAGCGCTGCATGGGACTCGGCGACGGCGAGCGCACCCTGGTGGCGGTACCGCTCTTCCACGTGACCGGTCTCATCGGTCAGCTCCTGACGATGGCCTGGCTCGGCGGCACCACGGTCGTGATGCGGACCTTCGACGCGGCGGAGGCGATCCGTCTGCTCGACGCCGAGCGGATCACGTACATGATCGCGGCGCCGACGGTGTTCACGATGATGCTGCAGCAGCCGGGCGCGCGTGACGCCGGCCGCAGCCTGCGGCGCGTCGGCTACGGCGGCGCGCCGACGCCGCCCGACGGCATCGTCGCGCTGCGCGAGTGGCTGCCGCAGGCCACCCTGCAGAACGCGTACGGGATGACGGAGACGTCGTCGCCGACGACGCTCATGCCGTTCGGCCAGGAGCTCGCGCGGATCTCGTCGGTCGGCTGGCCGGTGCCGATCGCCGAGCTGCGCACGGTGGACGTCGGCACCGGCCGCGAGTGCGCGGCCGACGAGGTGGGCGAGCTGTGCATCCGGGGCCCGCACGTGGTACCCGGTTACTGGGCGAATCCGGAGGCGACGGCGGCGACGATGGGCGACGGCTGGATGCGCTCGGGCGACCTCGCGAGGATCGACGCCGACGGCTACGTGACGATCATGGATCGCCTCAAGGACATGATCAATCGCGGCGGCGAGAAGATCTACTGCGTGGAGGTCGAGGACGTGCTGTGCGCCCATCCGGCCGTCCTCGAGGCCGCCGTCGTCGGCGTGGCCGATCCCGTGTACGGTGAGGCGGTGAAGGCGTGCGTGGTCCCGCGGGCCGGCGTCTCGGTGGACCCCGACGACGTGCGCCGTTTCGTCGCCGCGCGGCTCGCGAAGTTCAAGGTCCCGCGCGAGATCGCGGTGCTCGACGCGTTGCCGCGCAACCCGAACGGCAAGGTCATCAAGAGCGCGCTCCGATGACGCGCATGGAGGCTGGTGGTGGCTGACGAGAACGTGCAATCCGAGCTGGAGCGCCTCCGCGCGGAGAACGCCGCCCTCAAGGCGTCGACGATCCGGCGTGGCGCGGTGTCGCTGAAGGTGAGCGAGAAGGGCGGCGTGTCGGTGTACGGGCTCGGNCGCTTCCCGGTCACGCTGTACAAGGAGCAGTGGGCGAAGCTGCTCGACCTGGCCGANGAGATTCGCGCCTTCATCAAGGCCCACGACGCGGAGCTGAAGAGCAAGCCGCAGTGACGGACGATCGCAAGAACCGCTGAGGTGACGTGATGATCNAGANGCAAGGCCGCAAGTACGTGGTGCTCTCCGAGANGACCGGCCGCNCGTTCGGAACGTACGACACGAAGGCGGAGGCCGAGAAGCGCCTGCGCCAGATCGAGTTCTTCAAACACGTGAAGAAGGGCGGCGCCCGGCGGGCCACGGCCTGACGCGATGGATTTCGAGCTCACGCCCGAGCAGAAGCAGGCGCGCGACGTCGCGCGCGACTTCGCCGAGGCGGAGCTGCACGAGAAGATCGCGCCCTACGACGAGCGCCACGAGTTCCCGCACGCGATCGTCGCCAAGCTCGGGCCCCTCGGCTTCCTCGGCGCGCTCGTGCCCGAGGAATACGGGGGCGCCGCGCTCGACTACGTCTCCTACGCGCTGATCGTCGAGGAGCTCAACCGCGGCGACGCCTCCGTCGGCATCACGATGTGGGCCCACAACTCGCTCTGCACCAACCACGTCAACCTCTTCGCGTCGCCCGAGCAGAAGGCGAAGTGGCTGCCGCGGCTCGCCAGCGGCGAGGTGCTCGGCGCGTGGGGGCTGACCGAGCCCGGCTCCGGCTCGGATGCGGCGGCGCTGATCACGCGCGCCGAGCGGCGCGGCGGGGAATACGTGCTGAACGGGAGCAAAGCGTTCATCACCAATGCGTCGGTCGGCCAGACGGCCGTGGTGATGGCGCGCACCGACCCGACGAAGGGCGCCAAGGGGATCTCGGCCTTCGTGCTCGAGAAGGGGACGCCGGGCTTCCGCGCGNGCACGCCGTACCGCAAGCTCGGGCTGCACGCCTCCGACACCGCGGAGCTGATCTTCGAGGACGCGCGCGTGCCGGCCGATCACCTGCTCGGCGCCGAGGGCCAGGGGTTCGTGCAGGCGATGCAGGTGCTGGAGGGCGGGCGCATCGCGATGGCGGCCATGGCCGTCGGCATCGGGCAGGCCGCGGTGGACGCGGCGGTGAAGTACATGAAGCAGCGCTCGGCTTTCGGCAAGACGCTCGCCGAGTTCAACGGCCTGCAGGGGATGATCGCGGACGTCGCGACCGACGTCGAAGTCGCGCGGCTGCTCCTGCTGCGCGCGGCGTGGCTCAAGGACGCGGGCCGGCCGGCCATGCACGCNGCCGCCATGGCCAAGGTGTTCGCCTCCGAGGCGGCGATGAAGGCGGCGACGAAGGCCGTGCAGATCCACGGGGGCGCCGGCTACATCACGGAGTTCCCCGTCGAGCGCATCTTTCGCGACGCCAAGCTCACCGAGATCGGCGAGGGGACGTCGGAAGTCCAGCGGCTCGTCATCGCCCGCGAGATACTCAAGACCCCTTGAGCGAGCTGATCGTCGTCGAGGGCGTCTCCAAGCGCTACGTCACGTCCTCCGGGCCGGTGGACGCGCTGCGCGACATCTCGCTCTCGGTCGGCGGCGGCGAGTTCTGCACCCTGATCGGTCCCTCGGGCTGCGGCAAGTCCACGCTGCTCGGCATGCTCGGCGGCCTCGTCACCGCCGACGCCGGACGCGTCGTCGTCGACGCCGGCCGGTGGAGCGTCCCGATCCGCGTCGCGTGGCCACGGTCTTCCAGGACCCGGGCCTCTTTCCCTGGCGCACGACGCTGGAGAACGTGGAGTTCGGCCTCGAGCTCCAGGGCGTGCCGGCCGCGCGCCGCCGCCAGGTGGCGACGGACCTGCTCGGCCCGCTCGGCCTGCGCGACTTCGCGGCGAAGTACCCGCGCGAGCTGTCGGGCGGCATGCGGCAGCGCGTCGCCATCGGCCGCGCGCTCGCCATCGACACCCCGATCGTGCTGATGGACGAGCCCTTCGGCGCCCTCGACGAGCAGACGCGCGTGCTGATGGGCGAGTGGCTGCTCGACATCTGGCGCCGCATGCGCAAGACCGTCGTGTTCGTCACCCACAGCCTGCACGAGGCGCTCGCGCTCTCCACCCGCGTCGTCGTCATGACCGCGCGGCCCGGCCGCATCAAGAGCGTGCTCGAGCTCCCGATGCCGTACCCGCGCGCCATGGAGTCGACCGAGCTGGTGGCCCTGCGCGCGAAGCTGTGGAGCGACATCCGCGACGAATCCCTGCGCGCGATGGGCGAGCTCTATCCATGAAGGTCCTGGCGATCCGCGTGGCGATCGTCGTCGCGCTGCTCGGCGCCTGGGAGATCGTGGGCCGCACGGCGAACCCGCTGCTCTACGTGCCGCCCTCGGCCGCGGTGCCCGCGCTCGGCCGGCTGCTCGCGCGGGATTCCTATCCCGACCTGGCCGAGCACCTGCTCCTCACGCTGCGCGAGATCCTGGTCGCCTACGCCCTCGCCATCNNCGCNGGCCTGGGATGCGGCTTCGCGCTCGGCTTCAACCGGCTGGTGGGCCGCGCGTACGGACCGATCCTGGCCGCGCTCTACGCGGTGCCCGCCGTCGTCTGGTACCCGTCGCTCATGCTCTTCTTCGGCCTCGACGCCGCGTCGAAGATCGCGTTCGGCTTCCTGCTCGGCTTCTTCCCGATCACGCTCGCGGTGCTCGCCGGCATCCGCCAGGTGAGCCCGCAGATGCTGGTGGTGGCGCGCGCCTTCGGCGCCGACGGCCTCACCGCGTTCCGCAAGGTGACGCTGCCCGCCATGCTGTTCACGCTGGTGGGCGGCCTGCGGACCGGGCTCGCGCTCACCGTCATCGGCGTGATCGTCGGCGAGATCCTCGGCAGCAAGTCGGGCATGGGCTCGCTGATCAACCACGCCTATGGCCTCTTCCGCACCGCGGATTACATCGCGCTCGTCGTGGTCACGCTCGTCCTGATCGTCGGCTCCGACGCGCTCGCCAGCGCCGTCGAGCACCGCGCCCAGCGATGGACCGACTAACGCCTCGCGTGCGCGTCGTGCAGGTGCTGAGCGTGACGGCGCTGCTGCTCGCCTGGGAGGGCGTGGCGCGCGCGGGGTGGGTGGACCCGCTCTTCGTCCCGGCGCCCAGCGCCGTCCTGCGCGCCTTCGGCCGCATCGGCGGCGCCGCGCTGGCCGGCCTCGGCGACACGCTGCTCAAGACCGCCATCGCCTACGTGCTCGCGGTGGTCATCGGCGTGGGCGGCGGCATCCTGCTCGGCTCGGTGCGCCCGCTGCGCCAGGCCGTCAACCCGTTCGTGATCGCGCTCTACGGGATGCCGAAGATCCTCGTGTTGCCGTGGATCGTGCTGTTCCTCGGCTTCGGCGCCACGCCGGCCGTCGTCTACGCGACCATCCACGGCGTGTTTCCGATCCTCGTGCTCGTGACGGGCGCCGTGCGCGACGTGGACCGCACCCTCGTGACCGTCGCGCGCGCGTTCGGGGCGCGGCGCTGGCAGCTCTACTGGAAGGTCGTGCTGCCGGCCATCGTCCCCACCGTCCTGGCGGGCATGCGGCTCGGGGTCGTCTTCTGCCTGCTCGGCGTGCTCGTGGTCGAGATGTTCGCGGGCGTGCGCGGCATGGGGTACGTCCTGTCGTCGCTCGCCAACGGNTTCCAGGCGCCCGAGCTGTTCGCCGCCACCGCCCTCGTGTCGGCGGCGTCGATCGTCATCGTGCTCTCGCTGGACGTGTTGAACGACCGCCTGTCGCAGTGGCGAGGGGAGCCCCGATGAAGCTCAAGATCACCGACGTCGTCGTCCACCGGCTGTCCGTCCCGCTTCCGCGTCCTGTGCGCACCGCGCGCCACGATCACGCCCACGCCGACACGGTCGCCGTCGAGATGCGCACCGACGCCGGCCTCGTGGGCGCGGGCTACTGCTTNGCGTTCGGCGCGCGCCGCGCGCGCGCGCTCGCCGAGCTGGTGGAGGANCTCGCGGAGACCTACGTCGGCCGGGCGCCGGCGCCGCAGGCGCGGCACGCCGAGGCGTGGCGGGCGCTGAACTTCATCGGCCACGCGGGGCCGTCGCTCATCGCGCTCGCGGCGCTCGACACGGCGTGCTGGGACCTCGCCGCGCGCGCGGCGAACCTGCCGCTGTTCCGGCTCCTCGGCGGCGACCGCACGCGCGTGCCGACCTACGCCTCGAGCGGGCTGTGGATCGACNNNAGCCTGGACGCGCTCCTGCGCGAGGCCGAGGACTTCCGCGCCGCGGGCCACCGCGCGATGAAGATCCGCGTCGGCCGCGCCGATCCCGAGGAAGACGTCGAGCGCGTGCGGATCGTGCGCGAAGCGCTGGGCGGCGACGCCGCGCTGCTGGCCGATGTCAATCAGGGCTGGGACGAGCCGACGGCGATCCGCATGGGGCGGCGGCTGGAGGAGCACGACCTCTACTGGCTCGAGGAGCCGCTGCCCTACGACGACCTCGCGGGCTGCGCGCGCGTCGCGGCCGCGCTCGACATGCGCATCGCCACCGGCGAGACGGACTACGGCAGCGCGGGCATGAAGCGCCACCTCGAGGCGCGCGCCGCCGACGTGCTGATGCCGGATCTCCAGCGAATGGGCGGCCCCACCGAGTTCCTGCGCGCGGCCGCGCTCTGCCACGCCTGGCAGCAGCCCGTGTCCTCGCATCTCTTCACGGAGATCTCCGCGCACCTGCTCGCGGCGACGCCGAACGCGCTGATCCTCGAGCACATGGGCTGGTGGGAGCCGCTCTTCACTGAGCCAGTGGCGATCGAGGCCGGCTGCGTCGTGCTGAGCGAGCAGCCCGGCCTCGGCTGCGCGTTGTCCCAGGCGGCGCTCAAGCGGTACAAGGTCTGACCCTGCCGCGTTTGGTCACCGCCCGGACAATATTTCCACGGAGGCCGTGAGCGGTTTTTGTCCGTTTGGCCACGGTCTGACCTTTGAGGTTAAAGAAAACAATGAGTTGAGCGACGGTCAGCCATGGAATGGCCCTTGCCTAAGAGACCTGCCGTGAGCCGGCACCCGCCGGGACAAGAGCAGGAGGCAAAGCAGCCATGGCAGTCGCGACGGTCAAGCCGGCAGCCAACGAGACGCCGACCATCACCACCGTTTTCCTCGGCGAAGACGGGCTGCACCACACGCGGTGCGGTCAGCCGATGGCCTTCTTGAGAAGGCGCCAGGGACTCGAGCTCGACTTCCACTGCCGGGTCTGCCACGAGCACGTCTCGCTGCCGGAGTACGCGCTGTCGCGCGTGCCGGTGGGCGAGCCCGTGAGCGTGTAGTCACCTCGCCCTTAGTAATGGGGGGCCCCGAAATGGCCCCCCATCTAGACCGTCGCCGGCTCCATGAGTCGCGAGCGGCGCACGTGAGCCTGGACGTCGCGCACGACGTCGTGCTCCAGCACGATCTCCACCTCGTGGTCCTCGACGTCCCAGTGCGTGACCGTCGCGAGCAGCCCGGCCACGCGGCGGCGGCGCGGGACGATGCGCCGGCCACGGTAGACGAGCGTGCGGCGGTCGGGGGCGCCGAGCGGTGACGTCCGCTCCTCCACCGTGCGGCCGCACAGCTCGAGCACCTGCTCGTAGGTCGTCGTCCCGGGCCTGATCCTGGCCAGCGTGTCCCTGTCGAGCACCACGCCCGTCTCGCGCGTCCTGTCCTCCGCGGTCTTGCTCCAGAAACCGACGCGTCCCGCCCAGCGCTTGCNGAGCCGCTCNGCGACGCTGCGCAGCAGCACGCCGCCGACGTTGCCGGCTGCGAAGATGGCGAGCGGGATCAGGACCGGCGCCCACGACTGGAACCCCGAGAAGTAGCCGAACTGGACCATCAGGACTTGTGGAATGAGGCCCTCCGAGCGGTCGAGGAACAGCGACACGCGCTCCGTCTTGGCGCGGCTCTCGCTGGGCTGCCGTGTCGCGGAGTGCGGGGACAGCTCGTCGATCTTCAGCCGGTCGTTCTCGGCGAAGTCGACGATGAGCTGCGCGGGATCCTCGCTGAGTCGCACGACGCGGTCCCTGTGCTCGAGATAGAGGCGGAAGAGCGCGCGCTGCCGCACCTCGTTGAACGAGAGCAACAGGCGGTAGCGGTTGCCCCAGAGCGTGTGCTCGAGCCACGTCGCCGGCTTCGGGCGGATGAGGCCCTCGGCCTTCATGCTGAGCCGCATGAGATAGGCGCGGTTGAGCGCGCGCGGGTCCCACGGGATTCGGATGAACGACGCCGGCGTCGTGCTCCCGAGGGGACCCGAGTCCTGACGCAAGAAGGTCACGAACGGCGCGCCGCCCTCGATGGGCTCGGCACGGTCGGGGCCCGAGCGATAGAGGTTCTGCGCCGTCATGGTCAGACGGCCGGAGCGCGTCACCTTGAAGCCCCGATCCGCGATGTACTTGTCGAGGGCGGGATCGCCCTGGCCCAGCTTGGCGTCGGCCACCAGGCTGCCCGGCCACATCAGATAGAGATCCTGCTCGACGCCGGAGGCCGAGCGCGTCGCGGGCAGCACGATGCTCCAGATGACGTTCACGTCGAGCGCCCCGAGGCTCGGCGTCACGCTGGCGCGGACGAAGAGCGGTCCGATCTCGAACGGGGCGTTCGGCTTGGAGGCGAGGAAGACCTGCGCGTGCGCGATCGCGGGGAGCCCGACGAGCAGGAGAGTTGCGGCGAGCGNGAGACGCGCGCAGGGCTCANANNCGGACGGGGAAGAACTCNCGNGCCACGTGCTCCTCGAGCGGCAGCTTNTTCTTGATCACCTCGTATTCGAGGAGCGTGTCCTGCATGGACCCCAGCGCCTGCATGCTCACCTGGCCGTCCAGCGAGAAGAGCGGGCTCGAGATCTTGTGCGCGGCGAGCACGGCCTCCGGACTCCAGCCGATCTTCGCCGAGACGAGCTTCGCGGCGTCGTTCGTCTGGTCCTTCATGAAGCGTAAGGCCCCGAAGATCGCCTTCTGGGCCTTGCGGATCTGGTCGGCGTTCTTCTTGATACCGTCCTCGGAGGCGTACTGGATCTGGCTGATCCATCTGGGCGTCACCGCGTCGAGTCGCAGCAACACCTTGGACTTGCCCGCGAGCTGCGTGACGGCGCCGCCGTCACCCCAGACGAAGGCCGCGATCTCCTTGCGCGCGAGCGCGGCCAGCTGCCCGTCGAGGCCTCCGAGTCCGACGATCTTCACGTCGCGATCCGGATCCCACCCTTGCTGCTTGGCGAACATGCGCGCGAAGACCCACGTGGTGGCGCCGACGCGCGTGACGCCGATCGTCTTGCCCTTCAAGTCCGCGGCGGCCGCCACGTCCGGCGCGACGTTGAGGGTGAAGTGGTTGCCTTCGGTGTGCGTGGCCACCATCTTCAACGGCTGCCCCGCCTCGCGCGCCACGAGGATGTCGGTGCTGCCGGCCGCGCCGAGGAGGAGCTCACCGGCGACGACCGCCTTCACGAGGTCCGGGCCGCCGCGGAAGGGGACGAACTCGGCGGCCAGTCCCTCGATCTTGAACAAGCCCTTCGCGTCGGCCACGATGAACGGCCCGGCCAGCGCGTAATCGCCGAGCACGGCGGTGCCGACCTTGACCGCCGTCTGCGCGTGACCGATGCGCGGGGCGCCGACGGCCAGCAGCGCGCCGGCGGACGTCGTCAGGAAATCGCGTCTGCTCGCTCGCGGCATAGGGCGTCTCCTTGACAGGATCGCGGTCTTTCCATACGTTAGGCCGCACTCTCCATGGCTGAACCCGCGGCTGGGAAGCAGTCAGATCGTAGCACGTCCGCTCCCGTGATCTACGAGGCGCGGGACGGCGTGAGCTGGATCACTCTCAACCGGCCGTCCGTGCTCAACGCGCTCGACACCGCGCTCGCCGCGGCCCTCGCGGAGTGCGTGGAGCGCGCGGCGGGCGACGCCGCGACGTTCGTCGTCGTGGTGCGCGGCGCGGGCCGCGCCTTCTGCTCGGGGATGGACCGCACCGCGCTCGCGGCCGGCGCCATCGACGAGTCGTTCTACCGCCACTGGATCCGCGCCCTGAATCTGTTAGAGGACATGCCGAAGGTCGCCATCGCCGTCCTGCACGGCTACTCGATCGGGGGCGG
>JGI25383J37093_10000125_pt1 | contig 14627 bp, 17 predicted proteins | sample GraSoi013_1_20cm_4_FD_37093 | JGI IMG/M metagenome (IMG submission 37093)
CGGGTAGCCTCTCAAAAAGTCCAGNGCTTTGGAAAAGTCGAAAGGTGGCTTGGGGCTGAGGAAACCCTCCTCTGAGTATAGGCTCCGCGCGAGCCGGTCAGCATGAAGCAAGATAGGAATCCACAGAGTCAATCGTGACGTATAGGTTTAGCAGAGGGTCGATTGACCTTCCACACGTCCAAAGGAGTAGGTGCCTCGAGAGTTGATGTCACTTGGAGGGCTTTGAGGTGAAACATGATTGGCGGTTTCCTTTGATCGTATAGCTGGCGTCTACGATGCTACGAGATGGTCTGGCGTTCCACCGGAAGTAATGAAGAGTCTCTTGAACGCGATGAATGAACTGTTCGCTGGTTGCAGGACCATTCTCGATGTNGGAATTGGGACGGGACGATTTGCAGAGTACCTGAATNATTCAGGTTTCGAAGTCGTCGGTATTGACGTGTCACTCTCTATGATGGCTAGGGCTCGGGAGAAGCGGATCCGAAGCTTGGTCCGAGCTGATGCGCACTATTTGCCTTTCCGGGATCGGGTCTTTGATGGTGCGATCATGGTTCATGTGTTGCATCTTGTTCGCGATTGGGTTCGGGTAGTTGGCGAAGTAGGCCGAGTGACGGGGAGAGTAATTGTTGCAGAGGTGGAGAATGGGGAGGGGTTCAGTCCGCGGTCGAGGTATTTGGAGCTGAGGAAGGAGATGGGCTATCCTCTGGATCGGTTCAATGATGGTGAGGCGGGGCTTCGCCGAGTAGTACCTCCAGCTACCGTCAAATTGGTCGGTGACTATTGGACAGATGTCGATGTGCATGAAGAGATAGACTCGTTCGACAGGAGGAAATCTTCAGTCTCTTGGGATGTCCCGGCGGAAGTCAACGATAAGATCATTCAGCGGCTTCACTCAGAGAATCCGGAGAAGACAGTTCGTCGTCGAGAAACTGTAGAAGTAGTCGGATGGGACCCAGCACAACTTCGACATCTCAATACGCCGGCGAAGATCAGGTAAGGCTGAGGATATTTCAACGTGGGAAAATCGCACGAAAAACCGCGGGATCTGGATGAGTTGGCCCCCGCCCCCCCGGGGGTTGCAAGTCAGATTTTTTCCCTGATTAAGCCTGACTATGTGTTTTGGGGCTGTTTTGAACCGTAAATCGACTTCTGAGAAGCCCGAAAAACGAGCAGCTTCTCCAACGCTAACGAGCAGGTAAGTGTCCGTGTTGGCCTATCTCGTGGCATCCGGGACCAGTAGCGGGCCTATTATTCGATGGGGCTTGTAGGGTTCTTCGAGCCTCTTCATGTCATCCGGCGAGAGCTTTACGTCGAGCGCGCTGACAGCATCTTCCACGTGCTCCACCTTCGTTGCTCCGATTATCGGAGCGCAGACGCCTTTGTGTAATAGCCAAGCCAGGGCAATCTGAGACACGGTCACTCCCTTCTGCTTTGCTATCTCTTCGGCCCGCTCTACTACGTCGAAATCTTCTGGTCTGAAGAATCTCTCAGCAAAATACTTGTCAGACCGATACCTCGGAGTATCCGTTTTTCCTCCTCGTTTGTATCTTCCCGTGAGGAAGCCGCGGGCCAAGGGGCTCCAGGGGATCAGAGCTGTGTCTTGGTCTTTGCAGAATGGTATCATCTCTCGCTCTTCTTCACGATAGCAAAGACTGTAGTGATTCTGCATGGAGACAAAACGCGCGACCCCCAGCAGGTCGCTCGCAGCGAGTGCTTTCGCGAATTGCCATGTGAACATGCTTGAAGTGCCTATGTAATTGACCATTCCCTGTCGGACCAGATCGTTGAGAGTGAGAAGCGTTTCCTCTATCGGGGTCGAGTAGTCCCAGCGGTGCGTCTGGTAGAGATCGATTCTATCAGTTCGGAGACGCTTGAGAGACTTCTTCACCTGACCCATGATGTGGTATCTTGAGAGGCCTTCGCTGTTCGGTCCCTCGCCAACCTTCAATCTGACCTTTGTGGCAATCACTACATCGTCCCGATTGTCCTTCAAAAGCTCCCCGATGATCTCCTCTGATCTTCCATTCGAGTAAACGTTCGCAGTGTCGAAGAAGTTCACACCGAGGTCAAGAGCACGTTTCACAATCATCCTCGCCTTATCGATCTCTACCATCCATTCTTCAGAATTACCAAAAGACATTGCTCCGAGACAGATGCGCGAGACCTCTAGTCCGGTGGGGCCTAGTTGGATGTACTGCATCAGGGCTTACCGAGAGTGATTCGACCCATTTCCCTGTTTAAGAGGTCCAGGGAGAACGTAGGATAAACTTGAGGCCTGAGAGAAGATGTTTCTGTAATTACCATCTGAAGCGAATGAAAAAATCACTGTTCAGACCAAAAGCGCCATATGCTTCTAAATTGAGGCAATTTTCACGTAAATGATTCCAAACAGTCTCGTTTTTGGTCTATGTTTATTAGGCGGAACATGGCCTCTATCAAATGGTATCTGGGTGCTTGAAAGTAGCTAGACGATTCATCGGTCTGTTTCTTTTTGTGATGGTGGGTGGCGTCGCATTTGCGCTAGCCGCTAGCAATATCATAACGTTGAACCACACTGCAACCATAGTTCAAGGCGCCACTTTAGGAGTTACTGATATTGGACCAAGCGCCCCAACGTCTTGTCCAAGTGCATCCACGAGCTACGGACCAGGCCCTGTAGGCATTGTTTGGGGGCCTCTAGCTGCCGGTGCGACTGTGAAGCATTATGTGTGTGTCATAAACACTGGCAGCGCTCCAGACACGATCACGGTCTCGGGCAGTCCCCCGTCGGGCTATGGTACGATTAGTAGTCCAGAAAACAGTATGATATTGACTCCAGCTAGCACTCTGGCTATCGAACTGGATTGGGCCATACCAACTGGTGCAACCTTAGGTCCAGTTCCCGCATTCGCCACGTCTATCACTTAGACAGGCAGTCGCACTCAACTAATTGGCCGAGGGTTCTGAAGAAAAGCGGTAGCCAATAATTCTAACTAGCTCGTCAAGCACTCAACTCCTTCGAGTGTTCCCGCTTGACTGCTCGCTCGAGCAACATCCCGGGCCGCAACATCCACAGCCGGGTCCGCAACAGCTCATTAACGCTTCACCTCGGTAACTGAGCAGTGACAGCTTAACACCCATGGAATGAACCGCGTCTTCAACATGCTCTACTTTTTTAGCCCCGATTATCGGTGAGCACATTCCCTTGTGCAACAGCCATGCTAATGCTATCTGAGATGGAGTTACTCCCTTCTCCTGGCATGGTCCATTATACGGTATCGTGAGAGTCCTTCCTTGTTCGGTCCCTCCCCAGTGCTCAGCCTTACCTTCGTTGCGATGATCGGAGCACTGACTGAATGCGACAGGTAGCGAAGAAAGCTTCGACGGTTTTGGGTCACGGTCTAATCTGAAAAAATGGTTGGAAAAACGAATTGCGATCCTCTAGATTTTCAGTCGCATTCGCACTGACAGGTTGGCGACTCGTCGGTCCAACATTGGGATCGCTATGTCCTCTGTGATTATACCCTAGTCTCTTGCTTCGCAATGAAACACGGGTCTATTCAAAAGTGGACATATTTCGCTGTTGCCGGTTTCGCCCGATGCTTACCGTTACGACTTGCTCCAAGGGACCCAAGATATTCTCCGTTCTCATTTCGGTACTCGATGGGAGGAAATCTACCAGCGAAAGCGGCCTCCCACATTCGAACCCAAGGGAACACGATCTTGTCGAGGTCATGGTACCGAGGACTAGAAACTATCCAAACGAGCTTTGCTACTGCGTCGCCAGAACGGATCATGAATAATAGTCGGGTCAGATGACCTTGAATGTGAAGCGGTTGAAATCCCGGTACTTCTTGTTCAAAGAGTACAATTCTACCGGAGTTCGTTAGGCCAGCTCCATCCCATCGAAAGATGAGTAGCAAGTCCGACTTGGCTTCATGGTACGCAAAGAGCCCTCCGTCTCCTGATTCTGTTCTTGGCCGAAGTTTCAATTTTCGAAGAAGTCGAGTTACAGATATCAAATGCATCCCAGTTTGTCTAACTAATCGAATATTGTTCTTCCATTCTGCTATTAACCAGAGAGGCAAGAAACCTGATCATAAGCTAGGAGAAGCCGGAGCGGAGCAGGCAAAAAAATGGGTATCACATTGAGACAACCTGCCTCCAAAAAGGCAAGGTTTTGCGCTTAGGGCGTTTTAGCGCTGGTCGGTCCACAGCAGCCGCCNCAGCATCCACCGCAGCAGGAGCAACAATTCTCCAGTAACTTCACCTCCGTAAGTAACGTGAGTTACCAAAGTGAAGTATTTAACCCGGCAACTTCCCATATGGTAACTGGGTTACGGAATGGTTAGACAAAAGGAAGGAGAACCATGTTGCATCTGTCCCTGTCCGTGCGAGGGGCTCGTTGATGTCATCGGGAAGAAATGGGTCTTATGTGCGCTAGCTCAGCTTGGAAATGAGGGAACGCTTCGNTTCAACCACTTGGCTCAGAAGCTTCCAGGCATAAGCGCAAAGACTCTCAGTGATGTGTTGAAAGATCTTAGACGAAATGGGCTTGTGAAGCGCGTAGCCTATCAGGAAATTCCTCCTCGAGTGGAATATTTTCTGACCCGGGAGGGGAGAGAGTTGACCATGCTTGTGGCTCCGTTGATGGTGTGGGCTGATAAGAAGACGGGACTGATTCAGCTGGACGCCTAGGCTACTTCTTACGAGAACGAGATCCGACAATTTCCTGAATTCTCTGTTCGAGTTGCAGAGCCTCTTTTCTTAGCTCGGAAACGCGAGAACGGGTCTGGTCTACGTAGTGCTTGTCATCCAGCATGTCTAGATTGATCAGGACATTGCTAGCAGCTCCTTCCAGAGCAGCTCGCCCTGCGGATATGGATGTGGTAATATCAGACAGCGCATTGGTAGCGCCGTATTTCGCGACCTCCCCCGCAAGGTGTAGAACTTCGATAGAAGATTCCAGTGTTCGGAGAGGTATTTCGGCTGCTTTCATTGTGGCTTCTTGAATCGTTTTTCTCCGAGCATCCGGCTTGTCTTTGGGCAGCTTGAACGCTTGCATGACAGCATCGAAGGATTCAGCGTCCTCGACAACCAGTCCCAAGAATCGCTGACGAAGCTCTTCTCCCTTCCTGATGAGTTCTTGTAGTTGATCGCTCTCTTGCGCGACCTCTTTCTTGGATAGTGTTATTCTTGCAACCATGCAGACGAGTCCCGAGGCAAGTGCGCCCATGTAGGCTGAGACACTGCCTCCTCCCGGAGTCGCTTTCTTTGAACCGACTTCTTCCGAGAAACGCAAAAGGCTCATGTCTGTAAGGCTCGAAGGGCTGGGTGTGAATAGTCGCTTCTCCAGAATCTGTTCGCGGCTGAAATTCTCAAGTTTCAGATAGAATTCGGCTGCATCAACTAGGGCGTCCATAGGGACGAGTCCTACGATTTCGCTGCCAACAACTGGGACACCGTATCTTTCGGCGAACAGCTCGACGAGTTCTTGGGCTTTGAAAAGCTGGCTCTTGTGATAATCGGTCATGTTCATTGAGACTTGTACAATTCCGCGTTCTTTCAGTTCAAAGCCGAGAGCTTTGACGTAGGACAGACCGCCATCCTTGGCCCGAAGTTGGTGCGCGATCTTCTTCGCGATCGAGAGGTCGTTTGTCCCAAGGTTAACGTTGTAGGCGATCAGTATTTCCCGCGCACCGACAGCAGTGGCTCCTGCTGTCGGGTGAATCTTGTCTGGGCCGAAATCAGGCTTCTTCGCAGGGTCTCTGCCTATTTTGTCGCGGAGTCCCTCAAATTCGCCTGCTCTTACATCTGCAAGGTTTCGTCTTTCAGGTGTCGAAGCTGCCTCCTCATAGAAGAAGACTGGGACGTGAAATCGCTCTGCAAATTCTCTCCCGAAATCTTTCGCCAGGGCTATACAATCGTCTATTGTAGCTCCGGACAATGGTACGAACGGGACGACGTCGACGGCCCCCATTCGAGGATGTTCGCCCTCGTGCTTGTTGAGGTCCAAGAGTTCGATGGCTTTCGCTGATGCGGCGAGCGCCGCTTGCTTTACGGGACCCGGTTCACCGACGAAGCTAATCACGGAGCGATTGTGGTCTGGGTTCGATTCTACATCCAGAAGGGTGACACCAGGCGTTGATCGGATCGTCTCTGCGACTGAGTTGATTACTTCTTGTCGTCGTCCTTCACTGAAGTTTGGAACGCACTCTATGAGCTTCAATACTCTCTTGCCGTGCCTTCGGTTCTGTCTTTGGGTCTTAAAGTCTGAGAGACCTAAGAACGGCCGTCTCAAGCGTCTATTCGATTTGGTGGTGACTTGACTTCTATCCTGTGGTCGATCAGTTTCTCAAATTCGCCTGAGTAATAGAACCATCCCTCAAATCTAGTTCCATCAAGTGCTAACCGGTACCAGTATTGATCGTCTTCCCACATCTTCTCAAAGGGTAGAGCATCGATACTGAACCATTCGAGCCGTCCTTCTCGTCCATTGATCGGCACTCCCTCGAATTCGTGAGTTAGGAACACGTGAACTGTCCATACAAGACTCATGCGTTTGCTGTTGTTGTAGAAGTATAGGAGGCCGACTTCTTCTGGGTTCTTTGCGATGAGTCGGGTTTCTTCGAAGACCTCTCTAACCGCACAAGCCTTTGGCTCTTCATTGGGCAGTATCTTGCCGCCAGGAGCGTTCCATTTTCCCTGCCCGAGTAGGCCTTTCGATTTCTTGAGGAGCAGAATCTTGTTGTCCTTTAGTATGAGGCAGAGGGTCGCTCGGATCAACGGCCTAAACGGCTCAGGAGGCNTTCTTCTGTTTGAGAATGATGATGGCTTGGGCGAGGTCGCCTCCAGATTGCTGGAGAGCTTTGGCCGCTTCTTCTGTTGTCGCTCCTGCCTGTGAAGCGACGAGCTTCGCATCTTCCTGTGAAGATGCTCCGGCCGGACCTTCTTCCCTGGCCGTTCCGCCGCCGACTTGGTAGACGGTCTGTCCCTGGACGGTAACGATCGCAACTTCAGGGTCATCGATTACTATTCTCTTCGAAGCGGATTCGATGATGACTCGGGTCACATCATCTACCTGTTTGACTTGCATGCCCATGCGCTGCATCATTCGGTTCGCCTCTCTTGGATTGATTCTGCGCTGCATGGTGAAACGCTCTACAGTTCTCGGCTGATCCTGATTGTTAAGCCTATCAGCCTTCTATCCCGTGCCGAACCTTTACAGCCACGCCAATCTTGAAGCTCAACATTTCTTCTGCGTTGAAGAAGCTTCGGCCGACCGCCAACAAGCGATCCTTTTCGTCTACAACGAGAACTTCCTCTGCGGGGCGGAGTTCAGGATCCACATGTTGAACGTGTTTGCAGAACACGTTGCCTCCATGCTTAATGAACTCCTCAACCCCGGGGACGACCTCGACCCGTAGCCTGGGTGGTTTGAAGATTCCACGTAGGGCCTGTCCTCCAGGGATCGATAATGCGAGCAGTCCATCTTTTGGACGATAGGTTGCTAGTAGTTCGTCGTTGTTGTAAATGTGTCGGATTCTGTGAGTGTTGGGCGACCTTGTGATCAGGATGGTTTTGGGAAAGGCTTTGCTTGCGCGCTTGCCAAACTGGTAGTTGGCGACGACCCTGATTCTTCTCAGCTCGTGAAGCCGGGGCTTTACAAGCTGGAGGGGCATTCTAAATCCGATACCTACATAAGCATCCTGAGCAGCTATTTCTAACGTTCTCGCCTAGAGGTATCCTGAACCCTTGTTCTGTGAGATTTGTGGACGTGAGATCGTCGGCAAACCTGGAAGATCACTGGTTGAAGGAGCCACTCTCATTGTATGCCAACAATGTTCGAGCATAGGCACCAAGCTGCCCGGTTTCCCCGATAGACCCCGTCGCCCAGTGATAGCACCGTCGCATACGCACGCACCGATAGAGAGGCTGCCGAAAGCAGTTGAAGAATCGGATCTCATCGAAGAATATTCCCGTGTCATCAAGGAGGGTCGAGAGAAACTCGGCATCTCACAACAGGACCTAGCATTCAAGGCGAAGGAAAAGCTGACGGTTATTCAGAAGATCGAGATTGGAAAGATGCTGCCAACGATGAGACTCTCAAAAGAACTGGAGCATATTCTCAGAGTCAGACTGCTTGTTCCAAGAGAAGAGCTTGATCTCCCCTCTCCACCTCGCAAGGCTTCGCAGCCTCCTATAGTCACGCTGGGCGATGTTGCCTTGGTAAAGCACAAGCAAGACATTGACGAGTAACCGACCTAACGGTGTTTAGTGGGTCCATGTCCTTAGTTCCTTAGCTAAGATGTCCGATGCCCTATCCAGCAGGTCAATCTCTTCCCTTACGAGCGGTTGAAGAAGGTCAACCAAACGTTTCTCCCTGCGACTTCTTCCTTCATGCATGATCCGAGTTCCCTTGTCCGTTGCCGTAAGGATAACTAAGCGTCTGTCTCTCTTATCCGTCTCTCTCGTAACTAAACCACTTCGAACGAGACCATCGATGATTCGACTCATGGTTGGTGGACGGACCTGCTCGGCCTTGGCCAGGTCTGAAAGTGAGGTTTTCCCACCAAAGACTATGACGGAGAGGGCTGAGAGTTGAGCTGGTGGCACCCCGAGTGCGGTATCTTGGGATCTTACGTAACGCATCAAGTGCAGTGCTACACTGTGAACCCTCCTTGCCACATCTTCTCTGCTTGGCGACTTGCTCATGTCTCCAGTTTTCCTAAACGTATATATATTAGCATTACTAACCGTTAGTTATGCTAACTATTCAGACAGACGAATTCCTGGACGCGGTCAAGAAAGGTGATACCGCGAGAATTAATCAGCTCCTCCATCAGAATCCTACACTCTCGAACGCTAGAGAGAAGAACGGCGTGTCGGCCATATTCCTCGCATTGTACCGAGGAAACAAGGCCGGTGCGCTTGCAATAGCTTCTAAGAAACCAGAACTCGACGTCTTCGAAGCATCCGCGCTAGGTGACGTCGAACGACTCAAGAACATAGTGAACCGTGATCCCGCTTCGGTCAGCTCCTACTCTCCGGACGGTTTCACAGCCCTAGCCCTAGCAGCGTACTTGGGCCAAAAAGAACCGGTTGAATATCTCATTGAGAAAGGAGTGGATCTGAACGCTCTTGCCAGGAACGAGACGGGCTACACAGCACTGACGGGAGCGGTCTCACAGAACCACAATGAGATCGCGAAGTTCCTAGTCAGGAAAGGAGCGCAAGTTAATCATGGCTACGAGGGCGGATTCACCCCATTGATGCACGCAGCCTATGCAGGAAACGTTGAACTCGTCCGTTTCCTTCTCCAAAATGGAGCCGATCCGACAGCAAAGAACAGTAAGGGCAAGACTCCGCTGGCCTTTGCCCAGGAGACGAACAATCGTGAGATCCTCCAATTGTTGAGGGAGCATGGCGCTTCCTAAGTTCGATTCCATGTCGCTTGTTCGCCATTCCTTTAGTTTGGCTGATCAAGCGTCGCGAATTGTCAGTCTCCGGTTCTAGGTCACAGTTATTCCCCAGTAACAGCATCCATTAATTGCGAATTTTCTCTATGACGAAGCTATGGCAAAGCCCGTAGTCAAGCCAGCCTCCTCATCTCCGGGTTGGACCTTTGAAGAGTTCCGCGAACTTGTAGGAAAGCTGAGAGTTGTGTCCGATATCCTAGCACGGGAATTAGCCAGTCATTCGGGAAGCAAGAAGGCGGAAAAGCTGTCAAGAGAGTGTCACGATCTGTCCGTTGCAATTGTGGGGTTCTGGGGTCAAGCCGCCTAAGTCTTGGCCTCAAGTCATCGCCTATGCGATCTGATGTCGGTCTTATTCAGGTGGAGAGCTGTTGAATCTCCTTTCCGCTTCTCGATGGAACAATCTGGACTCGAGCTTTCGAAAACTCGTGTCCAAATTCTCGGTGTTGCTTGAACCAGTCTAAGAATATGGCTAATGCAGCGACTTCGCTCATGGGCTGATTGGTAACTGATACATTCCAGTCAGCCACTTTGAAGATCTCTCCCGGCATCTTCTCAGACCCGACGACTACGAGAAGATCCTTGTCTGTTTCTTGGATTTCTGGCAGCGTTTTCGGTAGTGGTAGTCCATAGGCTGTCAGGTGGACGATTCGTCCTCCAATGGCTCTCCAATCTCGGATAGCCTGTTTCCACGGTTTTCCGCTCTGGACATCGAAGGGTCCCCCGAACCTGTTTGTCACATCTCGAATTGTGGATTCCACAACCTTGTCCTCATGGTCCGCGATGATGACCTGATCAGCGCCCAAGGCCCGGGCGGTGAGGCAGACGTGGGTGGTCACTCGTGAGTCTCTGAAGACCCGGTGGCCTATCCGGAGAATTACTACTTTCGGCATCCTGTCCTCAAGAAAGCGTTTTGCAGAATACGTGTAGATTAGGTCATCTGAGACGACAAAAATGAGGTCGTCGACAGACATTCACGAGAAAAGTGTTCCCAGACGTTCATCGCGGAGAATAAGATTTCTGAGCTTCGATTCATCTTAGTGCAACAGTCGACAAGGATTTGCGAGATGATAAGGTCCTGACTCTCGATAGGTTCCTTTACAAGTACCCCTGTATCTGCCCGAAATGTGGCAATTGAGGGTATCTGTACGAGAGATACAAAAGGAGTCACACATCGCTTAGAGGGCCATATCTCCTCGTAAGGCATAGAGTATCTAGCAACTATGACAAACGAAAGTACCGTCTTGCCCGATTAAACGGCTTGGACCCTTATACGGCGGCGAATCATGCAACAAGCCAAAGATGAAAGACTGCTATGTCAAAGGTCCGCGCCCGACTCCAAATCGTCTAAGGAAGTACGAGTCCGTAGCTTCCACAGATTACGGTGAATCGGGAAAATTTTCCGACTGTCCTTATTGGGAAGCTCGAAGGCTACAAGCCGGGCATCTGGGTCGGAGGGGTGAGTATCTTGTTGTTTCTTGGCTTCAGAGTCGGAACTGGTTTGCCAAAAGGTCCTTCGGTTCTAGAGGGGTAGATGTGTTTGCGGCAAAAGGTAACAGGGTATTGCTGATTGATGTTAAGTCTTCTAAGAGTAAGTCAAGAAGCTTAGAGCCAGTTCCAAAAGACCCCTTCGTTGAAGCGGAATCGGTGAGAACGAACATTCCGGCGGTTCGTGCCGCTTACACAGAAGGCAAAACCCCTCGTTTCTTCTGGTATGCAACAGGGAGAGAAATCTATCCCGGGTGGTTTGGCAAATAAAAAGTGATTATTAGGGATTTCCCTCGCTAGACAGAGAATAAACTCGATAGTTTAAATGGTGAAATGCGCATTATAGGGTGTATCGAGGGTTATCAGAGATTATGGGGAACCACCATGACGATCTTGCTCGCCTGGCCAGCTTCTTCGGGGGAGAGGAGGCCATGTGTATCGAGGGTTATCAGAGATTATGGGGAACCACCATGACGATCTTGCTCGCCTGGCCAGCTTCTTCGGGGGAGAGGAGGCCATTAGCGTGGTCAAGGCGCTGGCCCAAGCCGGGACTACGACCGATGATGTTATCGCGACCCAGGCTAACGTCCGGCTGAACACGGCTCGAAAGGTTCTCTACAAGCTCTACGACCATGCCCTGGTGACGTGCCAGCGGTCGAGGGACGAGAAGACTGGATGGTTCATCTATCACTGGAAGCTCCAGCCAGACCAGTTGGACGCGTTCGTCCGGAGTCGGAAGAAGAAAGCTCTCGAGACGTTGCGGACGCGGTTAGAGTTTGAGAAGGGCCATAGCTTCTTCATGTGCAAAGAGTGTTTGAACGTACGTGTCACGTTTGAGGATGCGATGGAGTCCGCATTCCGATGTAGCGGTTGCAATGGACAGATGGTAAGCGATGACAATCGTAAAACTATACAGTTGTTAGAGGATCTTTCGCGCAAGCTGGAGTCGGAGCTCTCAGATCGTCCCGCAGCTTTCGTCACCGAAAAAATCTGATCCTAGAGAGTAATAGTCTTGGCTGAGGGTTGGCAGATAGCCACCCTCGCAGAAAAGATTCCTGAGACAGTTCTGAACCGAGGGCCCAAGCCAGTATGGAATGTTCTTTCGAGAGAGTCCAAGGGTCTAAGGGTAGAGTGGGAAATCGCTGCTCCACAGCAATGGTTGCAGGTCCAGGCTCGAGGAGAGGATGCTGAGACATTTCTCAATCTTCTAAGGGAAAAGTTTGGCGAAGCACCTGTGCTCCGTTCAAAAGTGGAGCGGTGGGATGTTCGCAAAGGATTCATCACTGGATCGGGAAGAGTAGGCTTTGGCGTCTACGTCGACATAGGAATCCTTGAGCCCACACGTAAAGATGCACTCTATCCTCTGCACAGGATGAGGGCTCAACTATCGGATGGTGCTTCGAAATCCTCTCGAGAGATTCTGCAGGAGAATGGCATTGCCGACTATTTTCCAGTCTATGTGATTGTTACCGAGCTTCAGGGAGAGAACGTCACTGTCGAACTGGCTGACAGGAGCCGAGACCAGTTTCTGTGGTGGAAGAAGTTGCTCTTTGACCGGGTAATCGCTGCTGGCATCGATAGAGACTATGCTGAGAAGATAGTGCAATCAGCAAATCTCGGATTGGACGTTATCAAAGTCGAAACACTGTCATTATTGGTACAGTGTCTTGTTTGCAAGTTCGACACGGACGCGCCGGGAGTCATTGCAAAGATTGGGAATCGTCTCAGGGGAGTCGAATTGACTTCCTTTCGGACACCTGCTAAGGCAGCGTTCGCGCAGTGAAAACTACAGCCGGAATTAACCAGCTTTGTTTCCTATGATTCTGTTTATTGCATGTCTAGAGTAGCCGAGTTCTCGAAGAACTTGGGCAGTGTCCTGCCCCAACGTGGGAGGAGGACTCGAGAAACGTTTCTCCCGTTTGAGGAACTTGATTGGCGAGGTCATCTCCGAGATGCCGGACCTCGCCTTCTTGAAGAGACCACGATCTTTGACTTGGGGATCCCTGCTCACATCGGCGATCTTGTAGACGGGTGCTGAGGGGACTCCATTCTGATTGAGGAGTTCGTTCCAATATGCTGCGCTCTGTCCCTTCAAGCGTCTCGAGAGTATTGGGACAAGTTGCTGTCTGTTTCGCACTCGTTGAGGATTCGTGCTGAACCGCCTCTCTTCCGACAAGCGCTCTAATCCGAGGCTGCGACAGAGTCTCTGAAACTGTTGGTCATTGCCCACCGCAATTATCAGTTCCCTGTCCTTGCAGTTGAAAGCTTGGTAGGGGACGATGCTGGGATGGGCCGAACCCATTCTCTCGGGTTCTTTTCCTGTCGCGAAATAGTAGGTTGCAAGATAGCTGAGCCAGGAAACGATCGAGTCGTAAAGTGAAATGTCAATGTAGTCTCCTCTTCCCGTCACCAGCCTACGGGAGAGACAGGCGAGAATTGCTGTTGACGCGTAGTGACCTGCTGCGATATCTGCAACGGGAACGCTAACTCTGATCGATGGACGACCTTTTTCGCCGGTGGTGCTCATGATCCCACTCATCGCAAACGCCACGATGTCATATCCAGGTCGATCGCGGTAGGGACCCGTTTGTCCAAATCCTGAGATAGAACAGTACACAAGGGCCTTGTTCACTCTCCGAAGTCTCGGATAGTCAAGGCGGTACCGGGATAGTGTGCCGGGACGGAAACTCTCGACTAGAATATCCGAATCCTGAACGAGTTGCCGGATTACTTTCTGTGCCGCAGAAGTCTTTAGGTCAAGCGTGACGCTCTTTTTTCCACGGTTGAGGCTCAGAAAATAATAGCTGAGGGTCTTGACGAAAGGCGGTCCCCAGGTGCGGGTCTCGTCGCCGGACCCAGGCCTCTCGATTTTGATGACCTCCGCGCCTAGGTCTGACAGTATCATGGTGCAGAAGGGACCCGCGAAATCCTGGGTCAGATCTATTACGCGCAGACCCTTGAGTGGCAGAGCCATGCGCTTATCTCAGACTCTAACCAATTAATGCCTAGCTTGACTGCTCCCGAGGCTGTAACTGCCCCAGTGAAGCCTCTTGCTGACGTCTTGGTCGAGGGCGAATTATCGCCGTTCGAGGACGAGGCCCTCTATCGAATACTACGGAAGGGATTCCAGCTCGAACATCCGTCCTATACTCAACTCGTGGATGAGGATTTGGCCACTCGAATCAACATAACGTTTCACCATCCATACGTCACGACGGTTTTTACAGATGTTCTCCAGGAAAACTGGCGTGACCTCAAAGAGCTGCTCAGACAGATCAGATACCGAAGAGGAAAAGCCGGCGCAGCGGTGACCTTGAGTTTCATAGGAGAGAAGAACAAACTCGTTTTCAAGTCTGGAGTTCTTGAAGAGAAAGAGTTGAGCTCTGCCATGGACCAGATAGGGCATCTTACTGGGATTCTGGGTCAGATGCTGCGTCCCGAGTCGATGGAGAAGCCATTGGAACTGGTCGAGGCAGCCTACGACAAGAAGTCTGATAGGTGGCACGAGTTCAAAGGATTCACCTCAGCTGCTCAGAACGAGAGTTATGTTTTCGACGAGTCAGTCTTCCGCTGGATACGGTTGTAGAGTCGAGAAAAATGAGTGACGATTTTCTTCCTCGCGCCCACTCGAAGAGGTTGGGGGAGCTGGAACGGTCGAACTGGAAGAGCCTTCGGGACGGACGA
>JGI25383J37093_10000128_pt1 | contig 14522 bp, 13 predicted proteins | sample GraSoi013_1_20cm_4_FD_37093 | JGI IMG/M metagenome (IMG submission 37093)
GATCGGCGTGTACGGCAGCTCCAGCGGCGGCCACGTCGCCCAGCTGCTGGCGATGCGGCCACGCGATGCGCGGTACACCGCGATTGCCTTGCCCGCGGCCCCGCACCTCGATGCGACGCTGGCCTACGTCGCGACCCGCTCGCCGATCAGCGACACGTACGCGCGCTTCCAGCAGGCCGAGCGGATGAAGCGCGAGGGGATGATCGAGAACAATCGGATCTACTTCAACCCGTGGGACACGATCCACGAAGGCAACCCACAAGAAATTCTCGAGCGTCGCGAGCCGGTCACGCTGGTGCCCATGCTGATCATGCAGGGCGCGCTCGACGACAACGTGTTGCCGGCCGTCCAGGAGAAGTTCGCCGCGACCTACAGGGCCGCCGGCGGCGTGTGCGAGCTGACCCTCTTCGAGGGGAGCGAGCACGAATGGGTCGCCAAGCCGGGACCGCAAACGGACCGCGCCCGCGAGATGGTCAAGGCGTTCATCGCACGTCAACTGAGGGGATAGCGCTGGAGGTGTGACATGGCACGCGACGGCTTTCTGATCCTCGACAGCGACCTTCACATGATGGAGCCCGACGACCTCTGGGCTCGCTACCTCGAAGGACCTCATCGAGGGAACCTGCCACGGTTCTTCGCCGGGCAGCAGCGGAAGCTCGAAGCGAGTTCCGAGGACAAGGGCAACGCCGATTCGATCATGGGCATGGAGGTGGCGGGACTGGCGATCCCCGCCCACGGCAAGGCGGCCGCCGCCACCGCGTCCAGCCGAGAGCTGCGGCGCCGGAGCCGCGCGCGGCATCCCCACTTCCAGATCGCGCGTGAGTCCGGCTTCGACGCGAAGTCGACGCTGACCGCGATGGACATCGAGGGCGTCGACGTCGCGGTCATGTACGGCACGCGCGGGCGGCAGATCCTGTGCCACGACGACCTCGCGCCGGACTACGCGGCGGCGCTCGCGCGCGCCTACAACAACTGGGCGCACGACTATTGCCAGAGCCACCCGACGCGGCTGAAGTTTGCCGCCCAGGTGGCCATGCACAGCATCCCGGCGGCGATCGACGAAGCNCACCGGTGTGTNCGAGAGCTGGGGGCCGTCGCCATCATCGGCACCCCGAACCCGGTCAACGGCCAGCATCTGCACGACGAGGCCTGCGATCCGTTGTGGAGTGCCCTGGAAGAGCTCGGCGTGCCGATCGGGTTCCATCCGACCGGCAACACCTCGCTCAAGGACGACGCGGGCCGGCGCTACGTCGGCCACGCCAACTTCCACCCGATCGCGCANGCGATCCGCAATCCGGTCGAGCTGATGGGCGCCATNGCGAGCATGACCACCGGCGGNATCCTCGAGCGCCACCCGCGGCTGCGCTGCGCNTTTCTCGAAGGCACCGCCGGCTGGCTCTACTGGTGGCTGTGGCGGCTGGACGANCAGTGGGAGAAGTTCGGGCCGGGCTGCGAGCATCAGCTGTCGATGCNGCCGAGCGAGTACTTCAAGCGGCAGTGCTACATCGCGCTCGACGTGGACGAGGAGCCGGCCGTCGACGTCGTCGAGAAGGTCGGCGCNGACTACTTCGTGGTCTCGACCGACTATCCGCANTCCGACGGCGCGTTCCCCGAGGCGATGGCGCAGTTCTTCGGGCTGCCGTTCGACAAGGAGGTCCGCCGCAAGATCCTCTGGGACAACTGCGCGCGCCTCTACAACATCGATCCGCCCAAGGGCGTCTCCGCTTGACCGCGCCCCGTGTTCGGCGCAGGATTGGCCCGGCTGTCGCGGGTTTGGCGCTGAGAGCTCGGTTCCCGCCGCACGGAGTGCGCGACGGGACCGCCGCCAGAAGTACCTAGGCGCTCCGACAGGAGATCGGCTGTGCGCAGAATCGACCTCGCCATCGGTATCGGCGGCGCGGCAGGCCAGGGGATCGCCACTCCCGGCGACATCCTGGCCCGGATCTTCGTCCGCCGCGGGCTCCACGTGAACGCCTACAACGCCTACCAGTCCATCATTCGCGGCGGGCACATCTTCCTGACCCTCCGCACGAGTGAGCAGCCTGTCCTGAGTCACGGCGACAAGATCGACGTGCTCATGCCGTTGAATCAAGACACGATGAATCGACACCTGAAGCTGATGCGAGCAGGCTCTGCGGTGCTGTTCAACAGCGACACGGTCAAGCCTGGTGTCGTTCCCGACGGCGTACAACTGTGCCCGTTTTCCGTCAAAACACTGGCGCCAACGATCAAGGGCGACCTCGTCCAGAACACCATCGCGCTGGCGGCAATCTTGAGGTTGATCAAGGTCGACTTCGAGATCCTCGAGGAGATCCTGACGCTCCAGTTCAAGCGGAAGGGCGCGGCCGCCGTGGCCGAAAACGTGGGCGTCGCTCGAGCGGGCTACGACTATGCCGCGACGCATTTCACGTCCTTCCCGTTCTCGCTGCCCGACACCGGCAAACGGCTGGCGTTCTTCGAGGGCAACCAGGCCCTTGCGATGGGCGGCGCGGCCGCCGGCGTGCGCTTTTACTGTGCCTATCCCATGAGCCCGTCGTCGGGAGTGCTGCACTGGATGGCGCGGCACGCGCGCCAGCTCGGCATCATGGTTCGACAGGTCGAGGACGAGATCGGGGTGATCAACATGGCGATCGGGGCGGCGCACACGGGCTGCCGCGCCATGTGCGCGACGTCCGGCGGAGGCTTTGCCCTCATGAGCGAAGCCCTGGGCGCGGCGGCCATGATGGAAATCCCCGTCGTCTGCATCAACGTCCAGCGGGCGGGACCGGCCACGGGCGTGCCGACCAAGACCGAGCAGGGCGATCTCTGGCAGGTGCTGGGCGCCGGTCAGGGAGACTATCCCCGGATCATCGTCGCGCCGACGAACATCGTCGATTGCTTCACGCTCGTCCCGACGCTCTTCAACCTGGTCGACAAATTCCAGTGTCCCGGCATCATCCTNTCCGATCTGCTCCTGTCCGAAGGCCGGTCCAGCATCGATCCTGACGAGCTGGATTTCAGCGTGCCCATCGACCGCGGCGACGTCATCGGCCTCAACGGTGACGGGCCGCCCGTGAACGGCGGCTTCAAGCGCTACCTCGTCACCGACAGTGGCATCTCGCCCCGGGCGTTGCCGGGAACCCCCGGATACGTCCACGTCGTGGCCACCGACGAGCACGACGAGGANGGCGTTCTGATCAGCGACGAATTCACAGANCCTCACAAGCGTCAGGCCATCCACGAGAAGCGGATGCGCAAAATGGACGGNGTNCTTCCGCTCCTCCCGNCGCCCGAGCTCCATGGGGCCNCGGACGCTCAAGTCACGCTGGTGGGCTGGGGCTCGACCGAGGGCGTCATTCGCGAGGCCATGCAACAGCTGGCCGGCGCCGGCATCGTGGCCAGTAATCTCCAAGTCCGATGGCTCGTCCCGCTGCATGCCGACGCGATCGTTTCGATCCTGTCCACGTGCCGAAAGGTCGTCATCGTCGAGAACAACTACAGCGGGCAGTTCGCGCGCTACTTGAGATCGGAGACGGGGATCGCCGCCGACGGTCACATCCGAAAATACGACGGCGAGCCGTTCATGCCGCACCACATCGTGGACGGCGTCAAAGCCATTCTGGCAGGCTCGACCAAACTCTACGTGCCCGTGCACGAGATCCAGGTTTGAAGGAGACGGAGATGGCCACCGTGGTTCAGGCCGAGCGCGTCAAGGTGACGGTCAAGGATCTCAAGGGCAAGGTCGATCCCGATTGGTGCCCGGGGTGTGGCGACTTTGGCGTGCTCGCGGCCCTGAAGCAAGCGATCGCCGAGCTGGGGCTGCAGCCCCATGAGGTCCTGACCGTCAGCGGGATCGGCTGCTCGTCGAACCTGCCCGGCTATCTCAACACGTACGGCATGCACACCCTGCATGGCCGCGCCGTGGCCGTGGCCACCGGCGCCCAGCTGGCCAATCACCACTTGAAAATCGTCGTGACGGGCGGCGACGGCGACGGCTACGGCATCGGCGGCAATCACTTCGTCCACGCCATGCGCCGCAACGTCGATCTGACCTATATCGTCATGAACAACCAGGTCTATGGACTGACGACCGGTCAGCTCTCGCCCACCAGCATCAAGGGGATGAACACCAAGAGCACACCCTTCGGCAGCGTCGAAAACCCCATCAACCCGATCCCCCTGGCCATTGCGGCCGGGGCGACGTACGTCGCCCGGGGATTCACCGGCCAGCAGAAGCAGCTGGTCGAGCTGATCAAAGGCGGCATGCAGCACAGAGGCTTTGCCCTGATCGACACGTTCAGTCCCTGCGTGACGTACAACCACGACAACACCCATGAATTTTTCAAGCAGCGGACCCGCAAGCTCGAAGAGATGGGTCATGACCCGACCGACTTTCATGACGCCATGGAGAAGGGTTGTCTGTGGGGCGAGGTCATCCCGATCGGCCTCTTCTGGAGGTACCCGGATCTGCCGGCGCTGGATCAGCTGGAACCGGTCCTCGGTGAAGGTGGCCCGCTGGCGCACCGTCCGCTGGGCGTCGCCCCGGACATCGCGCAAGCTCTCGTCAACGAGTTGATGTAAGCCTTCGTGCCGGCGATCGCTCGGCGCGAGCACCGAACGGCGCCCGCGCGTGCGGCGGCGCCGTTTGGCCGAGCGTACGCTGTCGTGGCGCGCTACGATCTCGCCAGCATGGTCCGAGCGGCGAAGTACCGCGGCGAGCGTAGGGGGCTCTATGGCAGCGACGGTGCGCGAGGCAGNGCGGGANTTNCTCGAACAGGCGANGGCGATGATGGATGCCCTGCTCGCGGCGTCGGATCGCGAGCTCACGATGCCGTCGTCTCACGCATGCGCCCAGGGCAAGGACGTCTGGACGTTGATCACCAACGATATCGATCACGAAAAAATNCATACGGGACAGGTCCTCGAGGGACGCTATGAGTCCAAGATCACTGCGTCGCCCATGGAGCGACTCGTTGCCGAGTGGTTGACCGAGCGGGCGCGTTTCATCGGCTCACTGATCGGGCTCAGCGACGCGCAGTTCAATAGTGAAACGGCTGCCGGGCAGTGGACCTATCGAGCTGTGGCCAAGCATACCCTCGTGGTGGCACAGGACTCCCTGAACACGATGGCCGCGGACCAAGCGGCGCGAGGGCACAGCACCCGCGGCTGACCCCACATCCTGTCAACCATCGCCGGGATCGAGAGGAGAGCCACATCATGGCGCACACCGGATTTCGCGTCCTCGACAGCGACATCCACATCATCGAGCCGCCGGATCTGTGGGAACGCTACATCGACGCGCCGTTCAAGCATCAGGCGCCCCGCGGGTTTGCCGAGTGGGTGCTCGACCTCCGGATCGAGGTCGACGGCAAGCTGATGCCCGCCAACGTCGACTACTCCGCTGGTGCGCGCGGGCGATCCACGCAACACAACCGCGAACGGTTCCGGCCGTTCCACGAGCGCGGCTGGAGCGCCGAGGCGCAGCTCGACGCGATGGACGTGGAGGGCATCGATGTCGGCGTCGTCTATCCGACCCGTGGGCTGTTCGCGCAGGGGATCGACGGGATGGAGCCGAAGTTCGCGGCGGCGGTCGCCCGCGCCTACAACGACTGGCTGCATGACTTCTGCGCAGTCAATCCCCGACGCCTGATCGGCGCCGGAATGATCTCCCCGTTCGATATCGAGGACGCCGTCACGGAGGCACGCCGAGTCGTGAGACAGCTCGGCTTCAAGGGCATCTTCCTTCGCCCCAATCCCGTCAACGGCCGCAACTGGCACGATCCGTACTACGCGCCACTCTGGAGCGAGCTCGAAGCGCTCGATGTTCCGCTGGGCTTTCACGAAGGCCTCGGTGCGCACCTGCCGCAAGTGGGCGAGCGGTTCGGCGGCAATGTGATGCTGCGCCACACCGTCTGTCATCCGGGCGAGCAGATGCTCGCCGCCGTGAGCTTCTGCGGCGGCGGGATTCTGGCGCGGCATCCGCGACTGCGTGTCGCCTTCCTGGAGGGCAACGCGAGCTGGGTGCCGTTCCTCCTGTGGCGGATGGACGAGCACTACGAGTGGCTCGGTGACGTCTTCGCGCGCGACCTGTCGATGGAGCCGAGCGCGTACTTCAAGCGGCAGTGCTTCGTGTCGGTCGAGTGCGACGAGGAGCCCGTCAAGGCGCTGCTCGACCTGGTCGGAACGGGAAACGTCGTGTTCTCGACCGATTTTCCACACCCGGACTGCAAGTACCCGGGCGCCGTGGAGCGATTCCTCGAGCTGCCACTGCCCGAGGTCGCGAAGCGGGCGATTCTCTGGGACAACTGCGCCCGATACTACGGCCTCGCCGGATGATCGAGATCGGTGAGAACACTCGAGTCAAGCGGGCCCCGCGCGCCCGTGACGAGCCATCGCGGCGATCTCGGCGCGCGTCACGGGCACGCGCTCGACGCGAGCACCGAACGGCGCCAGCGCGTCCTCGATCGCCTGCGCGATCAGGGGATGGACCGGCATGATGCCCCCTTCGCCCGCGCCCTTGGCGCCCAGNGGATTGAGCGGCGTCGGCGACTCGAGGTGGCGAAGCTCGAACGAGCGCGGCGCGTCGGCGGCCGTGGCGAGCGNGTAGTCCATCAGCGTCGCGGTGAGCCGCTGGCCGGTCTCGTCGTACGCGAGTTGAACGTTCAGCGCGTCGGCGATGCCCTGGACGACCCCGCCGTGGATCTGCCCGTCGACGATCATGGGCTGCAGCACGCGGCCGCAGTCGTGCGCCACGACCCAGCGCAGCAGGCTCACGGCGCCCGTCTCGGGATCCACCTCCAGCACGACNGCGTGCGTGCCGTTGGCGAAGCTCGACTGCGCGACGTTGAAGACCTCGAGGTGTTCGAGCCCCGCCGTCTCGCCGGGCACCTGCCCGGCGTGCGCGGCGGCGGCCACGTCGGCCCAGCCGAGCGCGCGGCTGGGNAGCCCGCGCACCGAGAACTTGCCGCCCGCGCAGACGACGTCCACCGGCGCCGCCTCGAGGAGATGGGCGGCGATCCGGATGGCCTTGTCCCGCACCACGCGGCCGGCCAGGAGNGCCGCGCTGCCGCCGATCGCGGCCGTGCGACTGCCGTACGTGCCGCCGCCCGTGGCGACGAGCGCGCTGTCGCCGGTCAGCACGTCGATGGTCTCCGGATCCACGCCGAGCACGTCACCGATCAGGTGCGAGAACAGCGTCACGTGCCCCTGGCCCTGAGGCGCGGCGCCGCTCACGATCGTGACACCGCCGTCGGGACGCACGCGCACGATCGCGCTCTCGAGCGGCACCGTCGCGGTCGCCTCGACGTAGTTCACGACGCCGACGCCGAGATAGCGTCCCTCGGCGCGAAGTCCTGCCTGCTCGCGGCGCACGGCGGAAAGGCCGAGCGTCTCGAGGGCCAGGTCCATGCAGCGCGCGTAGTCGCCGCTGTCGTAGTCGACAGGACCGCGCCCGGCGGTCGTCAATCCGGTCGCATACGGATGGCGGTCGGCAGGGATGAGATTGCGGCGACGCACCTGGATGGGATCCATCGCGAGCTCGCGCGCCAGCGCGTCCATCGCGCGCTCGATCACGGCGGTGCCGTACGGTCGCCCGGCGCCGCGATACGCGCCCACCGGCGTCGTGGTCGTCACCACGCCGCGGAAGCGGAGGTCGAGGTGTGGGATCACATAGGGCCCCACCGAGTGGATCATCGCGTTCTGCGGCAGGTTCAGCCCGGAGATCGTGTAGGCGCCCATGTCGTGCAGAAAGTCGTCGCGCAGNGCGACGATCTTCCCGTCNCGGGTCGCCGCGATCTCGACGTCGTGGATCTGGTCGCGCTCCACGCACGCGACCAGCGTGTGCTCGCGNCGCGTNTCGATCCACTTGATCGGCCGGCCGAGTGACCGGGCCAGGGCCGCGACGACGATGTACTCGGGGTAGTACATCCCCTTGGTGCCGAACCCGCCGCCGACGTCGGGCGGCGCGATGACGCGGACGTGCTCCTCGGGGACACCGAGCTGTCCCGCGATGACGTCGCGATGACGGTGCACCATCTGGACCGCGCCCCACACCGTGAGCCGGTCGTCGTCCCAGCGGACAACGAGGCCGCGCGGCTCGAGCGGATGCGCGCCGCCACGGGCGAGTCGGATGCGCGTGCGCACGCGGACGTCCGCGGTCGGGAGCGCTGCCTCCACGTCGCCGACCCGCTGTCGCCACTCGGCGGCGACGTTCGTGGCGAGCTCGTCGTGGATGCGCGGCGCGCCGGGCGCCAGCGCGGCTTCGACGTCGACGACGGCGGGCAGCGGTTCGTAGTCGACGCGGACCAGGTCGAGGGCGTCGTGCGCGCGATAGACGCTGTCGGCGATGACCGCGACGACCGCCTCGCCGACGAAGCGCGCGCGATCGGTGGCGAGCGGCCGGATGCGGCACGGCACCGGGAGGGCCGGATGCGGCGCGTAGATCGGCATCGGCTCGCCGGCCCCACCGAGGTCGGCGGCGGTGAAGACGCCGACGACACCCGGCGCGCGGCGAGCCGCCGACACGTCGATCGCGCGGATGCGCGCATGCGCGTGGGGCGAGCGCACCATCGCCGCGTGGAGGCAGCCGAGAATGCGCAGGTCGTCGACGAACTCGCCTCTCCCCGTGATGAGCCGCGGGTCCTCGCGGCGGCGAACCGTTCCGGCGTGCTCGGCCATGCGTCACCTCATCGTCGGTCGTGCGCGCTGCAGGCCGTCGCGGGGCTGGGGCCCCGCCGGCCGAGGCGCGCCGATGAATTCAGCCACGATCAGTTCGGAGCGAGATCGATCCGCCGGACCCAGTAGTGGCGGGAGACGTACCGCACGTTCGCGGGCGTCACCCCGTAGAGCTTCGCCGTGCTGTCCTGCACGCCGCGCATGATGCCCACCTGTTGGAGGAGCCGGATGTGAAACTCCTCGGGCGGGAACTTCGCGGTGACGAGGACATCGACGGTCGACGGTCCTTCCGTGAGGCGCGCGCGCAGGCGGTCGGTCATCCGCGATGGACCGGCGAGATACAGGTAGCCGTGGTAGACGGCGAGCACCGCGAGCGCCAGCGCGAGAAATCGGACTGTCGGATGACGGCGCCAGCGCTCGAGCGTCTTCGCCGCGGGCATCTACGAGGGCCTCCAGACGAGCCCCCAGCGCTCGATCGTCCAGCGCTCGAGCGGAACCAGGCAGGCGCGGTCCGTGAGCATCCAGATGACGGCGATCACAAGGACGCCGAGGAAGACCTCCTCGGTCTTGTACTCCTGCGCCGAAACAAAGAGCATGAACCCGAGGCCGCGATCCCCGCCGATCATCTCNGCCGCGATGAGGGCTCGCCAGCCGAAGCCCATGCTCATGCGGATGCCGGTCACGATGNTCGGCAGAGCCCCGGGGACGTAGACCTGTGTGATCACCTTCCACCGCGTCGCGCCCAGGGCGAGCACGCCGTGCTCGTANACCCGAGGCACCCCGCGCACACCCAGCAGCGTGTTGAAGAAGACGAGCCAGAAGACGGTGTTCAGCAGGATGAAGAGGGTCGTGCGCCAGCCGACCCCGAACCAGACGATCGCGAGCGGGACCCAGGCGATGCCCGAGATCGCGTTGGCGAAGACGCCGACCGGCTCGAGCGCGTTCCCGAGACGGCGGTGGATTCCGGCGAGCACGCCGAACGCGATGCCGAGCGGGAGACCGACGACGAGACTCAGGGCCACCCGGCCCATGCTCGAGAGAATGTGGTTGGTGAGCAGGCAGCCGGAGCCCTGTCGGAGCGCGTCGAGCAGGCCGGGACAGCCCTCCTGCAAGGTGAAGATCGCGCTCCACACCGCCGCCGGCGGCGGCATGTGGATCGGCGCCAGCCAGCGGTAGACGGCGTTCAGCTGCCAGAGCGTGCCCAGCACGAGGAACGGGATCGCGCCGAGCAGGATTCGTCTGAGACGCCCGCGCCCGAATCGCTTCATCGCTGGACGAGCCCCCAGCGCTGGATGGTGTCTGACTCGATCGGCCGCAGCACGTAGCGGTCGAGCAGGATCCAGAGGACGCCGATCAGCGCCATGCCGAGGACCACCTGCGCCGTGCGATCCACCTGTTGCGCCGAGAAGATCATCCAGCCGATCCCGCGCCGGCCCGCCAGCATCTCGCCGGCGATGACCGCGCGCCACGCGTATCCGATGCTGAGCCTCGCGCCGGTGGCGATCGACGGCATCGCGCCGGGCAGCAGGACGTCCCGCACGATCCGGAGGCGGGAAGCGCCCAGCGTGCGGAGCGCGTTCACGTAGATGCGCGGCGTGCTCCGCACCCCGGTCAGCACGTTGAACGCGATCGGGAAGAAGCACGTGTAGAGGACGACGGCGAAGACGGTCTTCTCGGTCGTCCCCCACCAGATCATCACGATCGGGAGGAGGGCGATGCCCGAGATCGACTGGAAGAAGTTGAGGATCGGATAGCACATCTCCGACACCGTCCGGTTCAGGCCGACGAGGATCCCGAANGGGATGCCGAGCGCGATGCCGATGANGCTTCCCGTGACGAGGCGCCAGAGNGTCTGTCCGAGGTAGTTCGGCAGGATGCCCTTCCAGAGCAGGTCGCCCGAAGAGTCCAGCACGGACACGGGAGAGGGCAGATAGCGATCNGGCCGAGCGATGCTGGCCGAGATNGCGGTCCAGAGCGCCAGGGCGAGGAGGGTCACGAGCGCGAGCTCGAGCCCNCCGTGCCTCCAGAAGCGCCGCGCGCGCGCGGAGCGGAGGAGGTCCGGCCGCGCGACCGAGATGCTANTCAACGCGCACCTCGGCGCGNACGAGTTCCANGATCTCGTCCCGCCGCGCCGTGAACGCCGGGTCGGNCACGACCTCCTTCCAGANGCGGCGNTCTCGGGGAATGTGGATCGTGACGGTGGCCTTGAGGCGACCGGGACGCCTCGTGAAGACGAAGCAACGGTCTCCGAGAAACGCGGCCTCGTCCACGTTGTGGGTGACCAGGAGGATGGTCTTCCGGGTGGCGATCGCGATGCGATTCAGCTCTTCCTGGAGCGTGATCCGCGTCTGCGCGTCCACTGCGGCGAACGGCTCGTCCATCAGCATGATGACCGGGTTCGCGCAGAGCGTGCGCGCGAGTGCGACGCGTTGTTTCATGCCGCCCGACAGCTCGTGGGGGTAGCGCTCCTCGAAGCCCGTGAGCCCGACCAGCTCGACGAATTCTCGAACCTTCCGGCGGCGCTCCTGCCGCGGCACGCCCTGGAGCTCGAGGCCGTGCCCGATGTTGCGCGCCACCGTGCGCCAGGGCAGGATCGCATGCTCCTGGAACACGACGCCGCGATCGGATCCGGGTCCCTTGACCGGCACCCCGTCCACCTGGACCGTGCCGTGCCGGTAGGGAAGCAGCCCCGCGAGGATGTTGAGGAGCGTGGTCTTGCCGCAGCCGCTCGGGCCGACGACCGCGGCGAACTCCCCGTCGTACACGTCGAGGCTCAGGCGCTCGAGCGCGTGAACGTCCTCGCCCGTGTACTCGTCGGGGTAGTGATGCGTCAGGTCTCGGACGACGAGTTTCGGCTGCAGTGGTTTAACGCTCGCCCGGGAGGTCGTTGAACCACTCGGGATGCTCTTTCATCGCCCGCTCGATGAAGGACGTGTCGTAGTACTTCAGCAGGATCGAACGGCTGCTTCATCTTCTTCTGCGCGATGAGCACCTGGACCGCGTCGTTGAACGCCTTCGCGCTGTTCTTCCCGAGCCGCATGTCGTAGACCCAGTACTTGTGCGTGCGCTTGATGAGCTCCGCGTCCATGCCCGGGATGTAGCGGGCGCCGATCGCGCCGATCTCATCCAGGTTCTTCGGGTCGCGGACGAAGCGCGCCGCCTCGGCCATCGCGTTCACGAGCCGCTGGGTCGCCTCGCGGTCCCGGTAGACCGTCTCCGGCTTGGCGTGCATGGCGGCGCAGAAGCAGACGAGGTCGCCGCCACGAACCAGGAGCCTGGCGCCCTTCACCTTGTCGAGCATCCGGGTCAGATACGGTTCCCAGACCGCCATCGCGTCGACGTTGCCGGTGTCGAAGAGGGCAGTCATGGCGGCGGGCGTGGAGTTGATCCGGTTGATGGCCGACTCCGACAGGCCGTTCTTTCTCGAGACCTCCACGAGGTACATGTCGTTCATCGAGCCGAACGTGGTCCCGACTTTCTTCCCCTTGAGGTCGGCGATCGACGTGATCCCCGAGTCCGGATGGGCAATGATGCCCAGCATGTTGTCGTCGGTGGCCTTCGCGAAGGACCCACCCACGTAGCCAACGATGGCCCGCACGTTCAGGCCGCGCTCGAGCGCGACCGGGATGTTGCTCACGTTCGCGGCGCCGAAGTCGATCTCCCCCGCGTCGAGGGCCTTGCTCAGCTCGGGCCCCGTGTTGCGGACGACCACCTTGCCGTCGATGCCGTGCTTGGCGAAGATGCCCTTGTCCACGGCGACGAAGACGACCAGGCCTCCCGTGTTGTTGACGGCACCGACGTTGAACTGAGGCCCGGCGGTCGCGCACACGACGGTCGACCCCAGGGTGACCACGAGGGTGAGCAGCAGGACGCAGGGCATCGTCTTCATCGCTGTTCCTCCAGGATGGGCGGGTGTGCCGGCATCCTAGACGACCCGTTCGCGGCGTTTCAAGGACCGAGTTTTCGCGGTACCTTGTGCGGCAGCCACGGGGCCGAGGGAGGTGCGGGATGACGGGCTACAAGCTGATCTCCGCCGATTCTCACGTGAGCGAGCCGACCGACCTGTGGGTCGAGCGCGTCGACAAGAAGTATCGTGACCGCGCGCCCCGTCTCGCGGCGAACCCCGCCGACCCGAAGGGCGCTTACTTCTACTATGAAGGCCATCCGCTCCATCCGATCGGGATCGGTCTGGGGGCGGGCAAGAGCCCGGAGGAGCTGGCCCAGTTCCTCACCCGGGGCACGTACGCCGACGCGCGGCCCGGCGGCTGGGATCCGGCCGAGCGCTGAAGGACAACGAGCTCGATGGGGTCGAGGCGGACGTGCTCTACACGACCCTCGGCTTTCGGATTTTCTGGCTGAAGGACGCCGGGCTGCAGCAGGACTGCTTCCGTGTCTACAACGATTGGCTGGCGGCGTATTGCAGTTACGCCCCCAGGCGGATGGCGGGGCTGGCGATGATCTGCCTGTACGACCCGAAGGCCGGCGCCCAGGAGCTCGAGCGTTGCGCGAAGCTGGGCCTCAAAGGCGCGATGATCTGGTGCTCGCCGCCCGCGGAGCAGCCGTACAGCTCGGCCGTCTACGATCCGTTCTGGGCGGCCGCCCAGGAAATGCGGATGCCCGTCAGCCTGCACTCCATCACCGGGATGGGGCGTGAGAGCCAGTGGGATTTCGCTGATCGCTACATGCGGGCCACGGTCCTCTCGCACGAGGTCGAGCGCTCGTTCAGCGTGCTCATCTTCTCCGGGGTGCTCGACCGCTTCCCGGAGCTCCAGGTCGTCTCGGCGGAAAACAACTGCGGCTGGCTGCCATATTACCTGCAGCGTATGGACCGCACCTTCGAGCGGGGGCGCTACGCCGCAGGGTTCAAGATCCAGTTGAAGCCCAGCGAGTACTTCCGGCGCCAGATGCACTGCACCTACATCGACGACTACGTCGGCGTCGCCAACCGCCACTTCGTCGGGGTGGATCGGATGATGTGGTCCTCCGACTATCCCCACCAGGCCTCCTCGTGGCCCCACTCGCAGGACGTGGTCGGGCGAGACTTCAAGGACGCGAGCCCGGACGACCGGTTCAAGATCACGCGCGGCAACGTCGCCAGGCTCTACGGCTTCGCGCTGTAAGCATTCAGGGAGGCGCCCATGGTCGTCGACGACATCCTCGCGATCCGCGAGCGCTGGCACACCAANCGTCATCCCTTCTTCGGCGCCCTCGGCGAGGGCAAGCTGCCGTTGCGCGTGCTCGGCATCTACATGGCGATGCACTGGCAGTTCGTGCAGCGCGCGCTGGCGAGCTTCGGCATCCTCTTTACCCGCACGTTCTCGCAGGAGGACGTGCGCAAGATGATCGTCGAGAATCTGGCGGAAGAGGAAGGGCTGAAGGCGATCCCGCGCGAGGGCCACGTGCCCCACGATCACAGCGAGCTCATCTTCCGGTTCTGCAAGGCCGCGGGTCTCTCCGAGCCCGAGGTGCGCGCCATGAAGATGACGCCCGCGTGGTGGGGCCGCTCGCTCCACTACTACCAGACGGCGCTGCAGGAGCCGATCGGCGTCGTCCTCGCGATGCAGGCCACGCAGGAGGGCCAGCAGCCCGCACTCAACAGCGAGGTCGTGCTGCCCGCGCTCGCCCGGCACTACGGTTATCCGCCGGGCTCGCCCGAGATCGAGTTCTTCACCGAGCACGCCGAAGCGGACGTCGAGCACAGCCGCCGCCAGGCGGAGCTGTGCGCCCGGTATCTCGACACCGACGCGGTGAGCGCGCGCGCGCGCGAGGTGGCGGAACAGGCCTGCATGCTCCGCTGGGCCTCGATCACCGATCTCTACCGCCGTGACTATCTCGGGGAGAAGGACATCTGGCCCTGAGGATCGCGACGC
>JGI25383J37093_10000131_pt1 | contig 14434 bp, 8 predicted proteins | sample GraSoi013_1_20cm_4_FD_37093 | JGI IMG/M metagenome (IMG submission 37093)
ATCGAGCCTGAGGCGGCATACGAGTCCGGCAGCGTCACGCTAGCCCCTGGCGATCTGCTGGTGATCTTCACCGACGGCGTGATTGAAGCGATAAACGAGGATGGGCAGGAGTTTGGCGAGGGACTCCTCCTCGAGCTGCTGCGGGCGTCGCCTGGCGGCCTGGGCGTAGCGAGCGCACGCGGCAAGAGCGCCTCCGGAATGACCAGCCAAAGTGCCGGTGAAACGTTCGTGCCGAGCGCGGCAGCAACACTGGATGAACTGATGGCAGCGGTGGAGCGCTTCGCCGGAGCTACGCGTCAGCACGACGACATCACGTGCTTAGTGCTGCGAACGACTTAAGGCGGAAACCAAGAAAGCAAAAAACCGAGAGGAGTAGTAAACCCTCCACCCTGACCACCAATTCTTAATCCCTGGTCCGTGCTCACGACCTGCTTTGCCCCGGCTGGCGCGGTGCCTCATAATCTAACCATGCAACCGCGTGAGCTAGCTGAACGAATCTGCCGCGACCTGCGCGCCGCTGGCTATCAGGCTTATCTGGTGGGCGGGTGTGTTCGCGACCTCTTGCTCGGCCGCGAGCCCGCCGACTATGACGTTGCGACCGACGCCACCCCCGAGCGCGTGCAGCAGCTCTTTCCCGGCAGCCTCACGGTGGGCGCGCAGTTTGGCGTGATCATTGTTGTCGACGATTCCACGCAGGTCGAGGTGGCCACGTTTCGCTCCGACGTGGGCTACTCCGATGGCCGCCATCCTGACCAGGTTGTCTTTTCCCGCTCGCCGCAGGAAGACGTCCGGCGACGCGATTTCACCATCAACGGCTTGCTGCTCGACCCGCAGACCGGGCAGGTCTGCGACTTCGTGGGCGGGCGTGACGACCTTCGCGTTGGCCTGGTGCGCACCATCGGCGATCCCGAGCTGCGCTTCCGCGAAGACAAGCTGCGCATGGCCCGCGCCGTGCGTTTTGCCGCCCGCTTCGGCTACGCAATCGAGCCAGCCACCTTCGCGACCATCCGCAAACTCGCACCGGAGGTGCTACAGGTCTCCGCCGAGCGGCTCCGGGACGAATTGACCAAACTGCTCACCGAGGGCGCCGCGCGCCGCGGGCTCGAGTTGCTCGACGATACCGGCTTGCTGCAAGTGGTGCTGCCCGAGGTAGCCAAGATGAAAGGAGTAGAGCAACCCCCGCAGTTCCACCCTGAGGGAGACGTCTGGATCCACACCCGGCTGATGCTGGAGCGACTCACGCCGGGCTGTTCGCGCACCTTGGCCTGGGGTGTGCTCCTCCATGATGTGGGCAAGCCGCCCACATTCACCCCACCCTCGGGCCCGGGCGACCGCATCCGGTTCGACAACCACGTCGAGGTTGGGACGCGAATGGCTGAGGAAATCTGCCGCCGGCTGCGCTTCTCAACTGGCGACACTGAACAGATCGCCGCGCTGGTGGCCAATCATCTACGGTTCAAAGACGTATTCCAGATGCGGGCTTCGACGCTCAAGCGCTTCGTTCGCCTGCCGCGGTTCGACGAGCATTTGGAACTGCATCGGCTGGATTGCCTGGCAAGCCACGGTAACCTAGAGGCGCACGACTACGTCCGCCGTTTCCTGGCTGAGACCCCGCCCGAACAATTTCGCCCCGAGCGTTTGGTAACTGGCGATGACCTTAAAGGCATGGGGTTCTCGCCGGGCCCATTGTTTCGAGAAATCCTCGAGGCCGTGGAGGACGCGCAGCTCGACGGTCGGGTGGCCACCCGGGAAGAGGCGCTTGCTTTCATCCGCCAGAGCTTCCCGGCGCCATCGGTATAGTACAGTTCGGGTGGACTCTCCCCATTCGGCCCTGCGAATTGCCAGAAAAGAAAAGCCCGGTTTTGGGCGATGGAACCCGCTGGCTTGGCGACCATCCTTGGAGTTTCGGAAGTGCACTCCATGAGTAGGAGGACGTATAATCGGAACTTGTCCGCATAATAAGTTATTTACTATATATAAGTTACAGGAGGCTAGGAGAGGGCCGAACTTTAGAGCAATCTTTTAGTGTGTTATACTAAGGTTTCTTAAATGCCGCTATGTAGGCCCATCGTATCTTTTTCGCGTAATCCGCATCTAATTTGGTGGCTGACCAACTGCTGCGACGGTAAGATTGAAAGGGCAGACGAGGGGGACCAATGACTGAAAAACCCATACACATTCCGGAGGAGCTGGCTATTTTGCCGGTCCGGGACACTGTGCTGTTTCCCGGCGCGGTTCTGCCTTTGACCGTGGGTAGGGACAGCTCGCTGGCGCTATTGAACTCGCTGCATGGGGAAGACAAGTTGCTCGGCGTCGTGGCCCAGCACGACCCGCGAGTGGAAGAGCCTACGGCGACTGACCTGCACGCGGTGGGCACGGCCGCCAAGATCCACAAGACAGTGAAGATGCCCAACGGGAACGTGGTGATTTTTCTCGAAGGGCTGCAGCGCATCCGCGTGGTGGAGATGCTGAGCTTTCGACCATTCCTGCGGGCGCGAGTACAGGTGGAGCCCGACATCGTGGGCCCTGCCGACGCGGAGTTGGCGGCGCTGGAGCGTCAGGCGCAGGAGCTGTTCCGCGAGGTTGTCGCGAGATCCTCGCAGCTCTCCGACGACTTGCAAACTGTGGCGTTGAACATTGACGACCCGGGGCGCCTGGCCGACTTTATTGCGGGCACGCTGCCTTCTCTGAGCACGCTATTGCGGCAGGAATTGCTGGAGACTGCGAGTGTGCGCCGGCGGCTGGAGCTTCTGATCCGGGAACTCTCCAAAGAGCTCGAAGTGCTCGAACTGCGCAACAAGATCCAGGAGCAAGTTCAGGAACAGGTGAATCAGAACCAGCGTGAGTACTTGCTACGCGAGCAACTCAAGGCCATCCAGAAAGAGCTGGGCGAATCCGATGACACCCAGGCCGAAGTGGAGGAGCTGCGCCAGAAGGTGGAAGAGTGCGGCATGCCGGCCGAGGCGCGCAAGGAGTGCCAGCGCGAGCTGAAGCGGCTTCAGAAGATGACGCCAGCATCGGCCGAATACATGGTCGCGCGCACCTACCTGGAATGGATGACCTCGCTGCCGTGGACGAAATCCTCCGGCGCGGAGGAGATCGACATCGCCAAGGGCCAAAGTATTTTGGACGAAGACCACTATGACCTGGAGAAGGTCAAGGAGCGCATCCTGGACTACCTGGCAGTCAAGAAGCTCCAGCCCGCGATGAAGGGGCCAATCTTGTGCTTCCTGGGACCGCCAGGCGTGGGGAAAACCTCGCTAGGCAAATCCATCGCTCGCGCGTTGGGCCGCAAATTCGTGCGTATCTCGCTCGGCGGGATGCATGACGAGGCCGAAATTCGCGGCCACCGGCGCACCTACATCGGCGCGCTGCCCGGCCAGATCATCCAGGGGATCCGCCGCGCCGAGACTAACGACCCCGTCTTCATGCTGGACGAGGTGGATAAACTGGGCCGCGACTTCCGCGGAGATCCCTCCGCGGCGCTGATGGAGGTGCTGGACCCGGAGCAGAACGCGGCGTTCCGCGACCATTACCTCGATGTGCCTTTTGATCTCTCGAGGGTGCTGTTCATCGCCACGGCCAATTGGATCGACCCGATCCCCGAGCCGCTGCGCGACCGCATGGAGATCATCGAGTTGCCCGGCTACACTGAGGAAGAGAAGATCCACATCGCGAACAAGTACCTGATCCCCAAGCAGGCCAGCGAGCACGGGCTCAAGGTCGGTGAGCAGCTTGAGTTCACTGACGATGGCCTGCGCGAGATCATTCACAGCTACACGCGAGAAGCGGGCGTGCGCAACCTCGAGCGGGAAATCGCCACGCTTACCCGCAAACAGGCGCGCCGCCTGGCCGAGGGGAAGACCGACAAGCTCGTGGTTACTCCCGAGGTCGTCCGCGAAGTTCTGGGCGTACCGAAGTTCCGCGCGGAGAAAGAGGTCGAGGAACGCGTCAAGCGTCCGGGCGTTTCTGTCGGGCTGGTGTGGACTCCGGCGGGCGGCGACATTGTCTTCATCGAAGCCACCCGCATGCGTGGAGGCAAGCAGTTCACCATCACCGGGCACCTAGGCGAGGTGATGCAGGAGTCCATGCACGCAGCTCTTTCCTGGGTGCGGGCCAACGCCGAGCGTTACGGCATTGATCCGGACTTTTTCCGCAAACAGGATATTCACATCCACGTGCCGAGTGGCGCGGTGCCCAAGGACGGCCCCTCGGCGGGTGTGGCCATGGTGACGGCTCTGGTCGGCCTGTTGAGCGGCCGGCCCCTCCGCCCGCGCGTGGCCATGACTGGCGAAATCTCGCTTTCGGGCGTGGTGCTGCCGGTGGGTGGGATCAAGGAAAAGGTGCTAGGCGCCAAGCGCGCCGGCATCCGCGAGGTTATCCTACCGGCGGACAATGAGGCCAACGTGAAGGAAGATCTGCAGCCCCATATGTTCGAAGGGATCGACATTCACTATGTGCGCACCGTGGATGAGGCGCTTGAGATTGGCCTGGAAAAAACGCCGGTTCCCGCGCATGTTTCGCCGAAAGGCCGGAAAGAGGTGGAGGAAACCGTGCCGCTGACCCCGCCACCGGTGCACTGAGGACTGCAGGGTAGAAGAAGGTTCTTGCTTACCCGGTTTCGAGTGCCGGACAAGCTTGAACCTGGCCATAAACAAATTAGACAGGCGAGAACAGTTTTCCCGGTATGAAGAGGGGCCCGGCGATCACTTCGTCGGGCCCCTTCTGCGTTTTTCTCGAGTTGCTTTTGGGTTGGTTCTTTACTTATTCCAGCGGTTTTTGCAATTGTGCCTGAAGCGTGGTGGAGATGCGCGCCTGGGTTTCCTCCAGGTGCGCCTTTGTTGTGGGGTCAGCCACCTTGCCCGCGGAAAGGGCCTGACGGATTTTCGCCTGGATGCTGACCAGGCTGGCGCGTGCCAGCGTCGTCGCGTCCTCGGGCGGCCGCGGCGTAGGAGGCGTCGGGATCACAAACCCACTGGGAGGTGGCGGCGGTGACGCCGGAGCGGGCCGCAACACTAAGCGGATCAACTGCTTCAGGTGTTCGCGCTGCAGGTTGCGGCGAAGGCTAGAGATTTTTCCCGCGCCCGTATCCAGCTCCGACCAGATCGCGCCGTCCAGGCCCTTGAACAGATCAGCCATAGTGAACGACTTTTCGTTCCGTGCGAAGCGCAACTCGTTGTCCTGGACACGTGCGAGCAAGACGGGGTGGTAGAGACGGTTCAGGACGTTCCTTTGCAGGTTGAGCACCGCGTCGTGCCAGGGGAAGTCAATCCGCTGAACGGTGAAGTAGGCAATGAAGTCGAGCCCCGGTTGCCTCTCGATGGCCAGCTTATTCAGGACTCCTGGCGGCAACTGAAAAGACTTCTCGCTGAAGGCGTAGGTGCGAAGGAATTCCAGGGCCTCGCGCTGCTTGGCCGCAGGAACAGCGGTGTAAGGCGGCCGGCCGTGGGGGTCACCGGCATGGTCGCGGACGTGGTAGATCCCGCCGATGTACTTCGACGAGGTGAGCAAGGCGCGGTTGTACTCGTTCAACCCGCGCCCGACCGCGCGGCGCAACACCTGGTAGCCTTCGCCGGGCTTGGTAAGTTTCGTCTCCATCGAGTCCCACAACTCGTTGACGATCCCTATGCGCTGGCGGAAGAAGGCGAGGGGGTCGCTGGACTGGTCGAACTGATTCACAAGCGGGTCAATCGCAAGCGGTGAGTATGTTCCAAGCGCGTCCTCGTCGGTCGAGTAAGCCACCATCGGGTCAGCGGCGCGCGAAGCGATTTTGGAGAGTTCGGCTTTCTCGTCGCCTTGGATGGGCTTATAGGCGTATTCGATGGCCCAGTAGTCGTAAGGGCCCAGCGTGGGCGTCAGGAAATGTCCCTGCCGCTCGCCTTTGCTGGCAATGAAAATGGGGTTGTAGTCCATGACTGAGCCGGTCTGACCGATCGTGTCGGTCTTCTGCAGATCGTTGAGTTCGTCCACCTTTAGGATCGTGCTGGCGCGGAAGTTGTGCCGCAGGCCCAGCGTATGGCCCACTTCGTGCGCGGTGACCTCGATGATCCACTCGCGCATGACTCTCTCTTGAACTTCCGGCGTGAGTTCGCCGCGCGCCTCCAGCACCGCGACGCCAAACGCGGCCTGCTGCGCGAGGCCTTCGGCGTAGTTGCACTGGAGGAGCGGATTGCGGCCCCAGAGTCTTGATTGAAAACTCTCCTCTTGCCCTGTCGGAAATACGGGCGTGACGAATTCTTCCGCATCTCGCCACACGGCACGGATGATGCCCTCGCTGAAGCCGATGTCGGCATCGTAGACCTGCCCCGTGAACGGGTTGGCGCGCGACCATCCGACGGCGAACGTGGCGTCCACTCCCCCAAACCAGCGAATCGTGCTGTAGCGTGTGTCCGCCGCTTCCCAATTCGCGTNATCCGGCTGCTGCTTCACCTCAATAGCATCCTTGAACCCGATGCGCTCGAAGGCTTTGTTCCAGAGCAGGACTCCTTCCTTAAACCACTCGCGGTATTGCACCGGGATGGTGTTCTCGAGCCAGAAGACGATGGGCTGTTTGGGCGGGGATAGCTTTGCCGCTGGGTCGGCTTTCTCCAGTTGCCAGCGGTGAATATAGCGCGTGTAGGGCGACGTCGTTCGTTCGTTGGTAAAATCCTGATGGATGGTCAGGAACTGGCCCACCCTGTCGTCCGCGAGACGCGGCTTGTAGCCGGTGTCCTTCAGCGACGACAGGTCGTACTTGACGAGGATCGGAATGCTGCGCTCGTCCGGCAGCGTCACCGACAGAACGCGCGGGTTGTCCGTGGTGTAGTGCAGCGTCACGTCCAGCAATACGTTTTCCGGGAACACTTTTACCGGGCCGAGGGCGCTATTTGCTTTGTCGAAGCGATAGACCGTCGGCTGGTAGCTATGGTTCAGATCGGGCGCGAATCCGGGCAAGTCGCTGACGAACAGCTCCGCAGCGTCCACAAGGATGCTCTTCCGTTCGGGGTGTGGCTTGGACTGAATCTTCGTCGTGCCCTGAATGGCGTCCGGAAACGATCGTGCGGTGTAGCGCGCCGCGGGTGTGCCGGAGGTGGCGGTGAAGCGGGTGTTCTTCTCGATCCACTGGATGCTCTTACCCACGCGGTGAAAAACGAAGGGGAAGCTGCCGCCCTGCTGCGAAGAGTAGAGTCCCCGCTCGCCCACTGCCTGCTCCGTGGTTCCGGCGAACAAGAAGACCTTGTCAAGCTGGTCGGGCGACAGCTCCATCAGCAGTTTGTTTTCGTCGGCTTTGTAGTAGAAAGTGAAAAGGCCCTTNTTCACTTCCATCTCCTTCACAACTTCGTCGAAGGGCTTGTCTTCGCCCGGCTTGGGCCCTTCGGGCTTCTTGGCTTCCTCCTGCTTGGCTGGGGCCTGCGGCGTCGCATCCTTTTTGGGTTGCGGCGCGGGCGGCTGGTGCGCAAACGCCATCCCAACCAAGGCCAGGCCGACGCTGATCGCCAAGGCCAGTGCAAGCCACCAAGTCCTTGTTTTCTTGCTCATGGAGCGCCCCCTTTTTCAGGTCGGAAATGAAGTCCAGAAATCCACTCGCGACGCCGGTAGCGGCTCGGAAGCCCGCCTGCCTGCGCGCGGAATGAGACCAGTACAGCGATCCGTAGCTTCCGGCGAGATTTCTTGTTACCCCCGGATCTTCAGGGAGGCGCGTGACACACCCACCCCTGCTCTTATCACTATGACGCTGCAACGGGCAAAAGGTTTCGTCCCCGGCAACGCCGAAAGCCCACTTGTAGCCGGCAATGGCGCCTCGATACCGCGGTAGCGGCAGATTCTGGTCCCGAGCCCCGCGGCGGGGCGAACTCGCTCTTCCGTGACACTCCCGCGTGACCGAAGATGGGCATGGGTGTGGCATGGCGTCGAACCGAGGTCGAGCGCGATGCCGCGGGAGGGGTAGCAGCGGCTGCCTTCAGCGACTTGCTTGGCGCAAGACGGGCAGGTGATCGCTAGGGACACGGCTGGCGCCGTAATGTATCACCGCTCGTAAAGCCTTTCGCGCTCACGAAGCTCTTGAGCTCCGCGTGCGGGCTTACAAAGTAGCGCCGCTGTCCCGGGGGCAGGTTACAAATCGCCAGCGAGACGCTGGCGCTACAAAGCGTAGACCGTCGCGCGACCCTCGCGGCGCCCGCAGGTGCGCCGGCGAGTATGATTTGGTATTCTCGCGCGGGCATGGCTGAAATCTTCTATATTTTGGCGGCACTCCAGATTGCTCTGGGCATTTATGGGCTGTGGGAAGGCCTGCGCTGGCTGCGGATGGCTCGGCGGCGGCTGGCCTCGCACCCCGGCTTCTTCGCGCCGCGCGTCGCGCTGATCTGTCCTTGCAAGGGCGTGGAGCCGGGCCTGGAGCAAAACCTCGTGGCGCTCTCGGAGCTCGACTACCCGAGCTATGAGATTTTTTTCGCGCTGGCGAGCCGCACCGATCCGGCGCACGAGGCGTTGCGGCGTGTCGCTGCCAAGAGCAAACCCAAGGCGCAAATCGTCGTTGCCGGGCGTCCCGAGGGCTGCGGGGAGAAGGTGAACAACCTCCGCGCCGCGGTCGAGCAGATTCCTGCTGACTTCGAAGTGCTTGTGTTCGCCGATTCCGATGGTCGGCCGCCGCATCACTGGCTGCGGCATCTGGTGGCGCCGCTGGCCGACGCGAAGCTCGGTGCCACGACCACTTTCCGGTGGTATCTGCCCGACAAGGGAGGCTTCTGGAGCGCGCTGGCCGCCGCCTGGAACGCGCCCATCGCCACTCTCCTCGGCGAGCACCGCAGCAACTTCTGCTGGGGCGGCGGCACCGCCATTCGACGGCAGGTGTTCGACCAAGTGCAAGCGCTGGANTACTGGCGTGGCTCNGTGAGCGACGATTATTCGCTCACCCGCGCGCTTCGCGCGGCCGGCCGGGGCATCCGCTTTGTNCCGGAGTGTCTGGTGCCCGCGGTGCATGACAANGATTTTCGCGGCCTGCTGCAATTCACCAACCGGCAAATGATCATCACTCGGGTCTATGCTCCGAAACTCTGGGCGGTGGCGGGCCTGGCGCATCTGCTCTACTGCGCAACGCTGCTCTGCGGCGTCGCAGTACTGCTTGGCGCGTGGGCATCCGGCGGCACCGGACTGCATATCCTGCTGCTGATACTCGCCGTGGCTTTGCTTGCCGCGGCCAGGGGCTATCTGCGGTTGGCTGCTGTCAGCGAGTTGCTACCCGCCTGGAAACGCAAATTGCTCGACTATGGATGGGCGTGGACCCTGCTGGCCGCGCTGGTGCCGTTTCTTTACCTGTTTAATTTCGTGGTAGCGGCGTTCGCGCGCCGGATCGTCTGGCGCGGCGTTCACTACCAACTCGTCTCGGCTCACCAGACGCGCATTCTCTTCGGCTGATTGACCATCCACACTTGGCGCGGCTGCCCCGGGCGCGTGGCTTCATCATTCCAAGGCCACGCAGACCGGCGGATTTGTCAGGACACAGAGTTCCCATGCTGCGCTCGAATCACGAGGCTGCAGGAGTCGTTGCGATCCCGAGCCCGGCGCGCGAGGGATCTCTCTTCGCTATTTGCCGGACAAGAACGGGTAATGGTTCGACGCGGCCATGAAGAAGAGCATCGGAAACGAGAGCCAGAAGTTGGCGCGCGAGGCGAGAAGAGCCAGCCGCGCAACTCTGTCTGCCTCGGGCGGCATTGGCGTGCCCTGCTCTACGTTGGCCTTGGTCCAGGCAATCAATCTCTTCTGGCACCGCCAGATAATGCCCCAGACGTTCAGGAACATGATTGTGCCAAGCCCGCCGCCCACGCTGATCGAAAGGGTGCGGTTGCTCACGTCGGGATGCGCGAGGAGAGAAAGCACCAGCCAGGACGTGGCGGCGATGATGAAGCCGATGAGCACGGCCAGCACCCAGCCGTTGTTGAGCAGGCCTTCGGTGGGCCGCAACAGCGCATAGATGATGACGAAGGCCACCAGCCAGACCGCGAACCAAATGCCCAGCCAGCGCCACATTAGGCCAGGGGCGTGGGCGTTAATCGCATCGGTCTTGGCCAGAATCATAAAGTAACGAAACCCCGCCAGCCAGGTCACCACCGCTCCCCAACGGAACCACCACAGCGCTTTTGGCATCAGCACTGGGACCACTTTGCCTCGCGTGGCCGCGTCGAGCGCTTTCATGGCCGGTGCGTTCACTAGGTTAAAGAAGTACAGCAGGCCGACCCAAATGATGCCGGCCACGAAATGCAACCAGCGGAGCACGATCTGCTCCGGCTCGCCACCGCCGACGGGGAACTGCACGTTGAGCTTCCAGAGAACGAGCCAAACGGCTAAGGCACCGGCTGTCATCATTGTTCCTCCGAATCGAATTCAATCTGGGGCCGTGATTGGGCGCCATTGTAAGCGAATTGACCATGGATTGGCTTCTTCTCCGTTGAGATTAATCCGGAGTGGGTCGCCACTGGTAACGCCGGCGTCCCGCCGGAGGTTCCACAAACCCCGCCGCGAGTTCACCGCCAAGGCGAGGCGGCATCCGGGCATCTATGAAGGCGGCGGTACGTACGACGAAGGGCTGCGGCGGGGAATGCGCAACGTTTCGGAGAAAGGAATCAGCCCGCCACCGGTGCCNCCGGCGGCGGGCCGCTTGATTCTTGGCTCTGCCTACTTCTTGGCACCGGCGTAATTTGCAGCGACGGCGTCCCAGTTCGCAACGTTCCACCANGCCTCGATATAGTCGGCCCGGCGGTTCTGATACTTCAAGTAGTAGGCGTGCTCCCAAACATCGAGGCCCATGACCGGTTTGCCNCCGGTCATGATTGGATTGTCCTGATTCGGAGTAGAGTCCACAACCAGCTTGCCGTCCTTGATGAAGAGCCAAGCCCAGCCTGATCCGAAGCGACTGATGCCGGCCTGCGAAAACTTAGTCTTGAATTCGGCAAACGAGCTGAACGCGGACCGGATGGCATTTGCCAATTCGCCGGTGGGTTCGCCGCCCCCGCCCTTCTTCATAATCTTCCAGAACATCGAGTGATTCCAGTGGCCGCCACCGTTGTTACGNACGGCCGCGCGGATATTCTCGGGAACCTTGTCCAGGCTCGCCAGCAGGGCCTCGAGCGACAGCCCCTGCAGGTCTGGGTGGCCTTCCAGAGCCTTGTTCAGGTTGTTGACGTAGGCGGCGTGGTGCTTGCCGTGATGGATCTCCATCGTCATTTTGTCGATGTAGGGTTCAAGCGCATCCGGTGCGTAGGGAAGCGGTGGAAGCTCGTGGGCCACGGGCCCCTCCTTCCTCAAACCAGGTTGATATGCCAAGGGAAACCTCCTCAGTCCGAGATGATCTTCGTGCAAGCTAATCGGCCTTGCATTTTATCGCTACGGCGCAACTCGCACAACCGTCCTCTCGGCAGAGTCGGCAGAGTCGGCAGAGTTGGCAGAGCCGAGCGCACCGCTTTCGATCTGCTGCTGAGCACAGCGCTGCCGCCCAGCGCGGTCTCCCGGGGCCGCTAGTTGGAACGGCACTAGCTGCGGACAGAATGGAAGCCATTGCGAAGCGGGCTCTAATTGGTCGTTCCGCACAAACGCCCCAGGGCCCAACGGGCGTGCTCGGCGATGATGGCGTCGTCTGAGTCCGCCAAGCGCTCGAGCAGGCCGACAATGCGGGAGTGCGCGGCAGTGCCAGCGCTCACACCGGAGTTTCCTAGAGCCACGCAGGCGTTACGCACCAGGCCGCGCCACTTGGTGCGCTTGGTTGCGCTGGCGCGGAAGACTTCTTTGTACTCCTCTTCGGTGAGCCCCGCGAGCCACTCCAGTTCCGGCGCGAAGAGTGAAACGGGATCGAGCTCCGAGCGCCTCCCCCGCGCTCGGCAGGGGCAGGGCGTGAAGGATGTCTTGACGACCCACAGCGTGCCGTGTCCCTACGGGCTGTTGCGTTGCGAACGTGCGAGGAAGAAGCTCCGCGAGCTGCGTCACCGGCGCGTCGCGGTTCCAGGGACAAACGTCCTGGCAGATATCGCAGCCGAAGACGTGCCGCCCCATGGCTTGGCGGAATTCCATGGGGATTGAGCCGCGAAGTTCGATCGTCAAATAGGAGATGCAGCGCCGCGCGTCGAGCAAGTAGGGCTCGACAATCGCTCCGGTTGGGCATGCTTCAATGCATAGGCGGCAATTGCCGCAGAGGTCAGGGAGCGGTGGTTCCGCACTGGGCCGAGAAGGGCTATCGGACGACTCGAGCGAGGGAGCCAGTTCAAGGGTGGTCAGGATTACGCCCAGGAAAAGCCAGGAGCCTAGTTGCGGGTTGATCAGGCAAGTGTTCTTCGCCAGCCAGCCAAGGCCGGCGTATTTGGCCGCGACCCGCTCAACCACCGGGCCGGTATCTACATAGACGCGCGCCTCAAACGGCTCCGAGACCTGCGCGCGCAGCGCCGCCACCAGCGCTTTGAGCTTGCCGAGCATCACCGCGTGATAGTCGTCGCCCCAGGCGTAGCGCGAGATCCAGCCCTTTGGTCCCCGCCAGCCTCGCGGATCATAGGGATCTCGTGGGTCGCGACTGGCTGGCGAGCTGATGGCTTGGCCGGCTTCGCGCGGTGTACTGGGAGCGAGCGTGGCGTCTCGGCTGCCCTCGGAATAAGCAAGCCCGGCACCCACCACGTCGCTACGTGGATGCACACCGGCGGGAACCTCAGTCGAGTACGGCAGCGGCGTATTGTAGTTGAGCGCGCAGACGATTAGGCTACGCGCTCCCGGCAGCACGCGCGCAGGCTCTCGCCTGCGCGCGTCTGCTAAGTAGCCCATCTCGCCGGAATAGCCCCGGGCGAGCCACTCCGGTAGCCGCGCCAATTCCTCAAACTCTTCGATCGGGGCGATGCCGCAGAGGTCGAAGCCCAACCGCCTCGCCTCAGCGACCACCCAGCGCGTCTGCTCGCTTCCGGCCACATGGGAATTATGCTGCCAATTTCATCGAATGGCGAGACAGCCGGCCAATCCCAGGCCGCGACCGGGGCGTCCGGCGACCGGCCGGCCCTGGCGATTGTTCCCCTACCTCGGCTACACTCCCTGGGGGGCAGCGCCCGCCGATGACCCAGGGGATGTTCTTCACCTTTGCCTGCGCCTATCTCCCTAAGTGGACATCGGTGCCAGAGATTTGGGCGGTGGAGCTAGCCGTACTGGCCCGCCGCTGTTACAATGCCGGGCGATGAGCGACTGGAAACAGATTCAGGGGCGCATTCGCAGGGCCAAGGCCGGCGCAGACCCTCTCGGCCGGCTTGCCGCGCTGTACGAGAAAACGCGCGACGCCATGGTTGCTTTCGAACTAGCACAGCTTTACGAAAAGTCCGGCCAGATCGTGGAGGCAGTCCGCTGTTACAGCGCTGCGGCGGAGCGCTTCCGCCGGGCAGAGTGGAAGACCAAGGCCGAAGAAGCTTTGGCACGCCTCGGTGCTTCCAAGTCCACACCAATCTGGTCCACGCCGGCACCAGATGAACATGTCCCGGCGTCTCCGTTTGGAACAAGTGTGGGAACCAAGCCCTCGCTGGATTCCAGCGACCCAGTTGCGGAGCAGACTGAGACGCGACCCGAGCCGGTTGCCGCGCAGACGGGGGGCGCAGAGGCTGAGCCCACGTCACCCCGCGGCAAGCGTCGCCGGGGCCGGCGTGGAGGCCGCGGGCGCCGCCGCAGTGCAGCAGCCCCAGCCCGGCTCAGCCCTGAAAGCTCTCGCGTTCCGCCAGCCCTGCCGCACATCGTCTCGGAGCGTCCTGCGGAGGTAGGCAGAGTCGAAGAGCGGCCAACTGGAGCCGGTCGATACGAAGAGACGGCGCGAATCACTCCTGAGCCTACTCCTTCCGAGGAGCCCCCAGTTGGCCCGGCAGCCTGGCAAATTCGTGGCCGCGCTGGCGAGCCTGCGCTCGCCTCGCGGATGGCACAACTCGAGTCGCAATTGCGTCGGTTACTTGCCAGCCCGCTCCACCGGCTCGATGAGGCTGACCAGGCTCCCGCAGGCCCTGGCGTCTTCATTCTGTCCGATTCGGATTTGACTACCTACTACGACATTGAGTTCTGCCANACGCTGCGTGTAGGCGTCGGGAATCTTTTGCGTGGGGAGCGAAGTTCCAAACAAGGCCGAGAGTCGCTCCGCGCCCGTTTTGCGGAACACCTGGGGATCAGCGAGTCGCGTGTCTCCAAGTATCTTAAAGATCATTGCGCTGTACGCTGGCTCCAACTCGATGAAGGGACCTCTCCACTGGCGCATTTCGCCATTGCCGTTTTGAGACCTGTCTTGAACGATTGAAACCATTTCTCGCCGAGCCCAAGCCCTGCGCTTGGTGCCACTTATCGGAAATCCCAAACTCGAGACCCTTCCCCATGTCGTTGCCGTTGGCTGCAGGAGAGTGCCATTCACCCCCGTTTTTGTGCCTTTTGGCACATACGGCTGGACGGAGACCGGGGTAACAGG
>JGI25383J37093_10000141_pt1 | contig 14200 bp, 15 predicted proteins | sample GraSoi013_1_20cm_4_FD_37093 | JGI IMG/M metagenome (IMG submission 37093)
GTATCCCCTGACAGTGCTCTGGGCAAGCTGTCCGGGAAAAGTTAGGGGAGGCTTAGTAGTGGGCGTGGTGCTCTTCGGGACTGCGAGCCCCGGTAGCCTGTTCTTTGCCTTTCGGTACGAAGCTGTGGCCGCAGCCGCAGGTGAGGTAGCTTTCGGGGAAGTTGAATTTGAAGCCGCCGCCCATCTCTGTCTCAACATAGTCGATCTCGGCGTCTCCGAGAAGATCCGCACTTTTCGGGTCGGCTACGATGTTGACACCGTTCTTGTGTTCGATGACATCGCTGTCGCTGGTCTTGTCAAGTTTCAGACCGAACTGGTATCCTGCGCATCCTCCCGCTTTGACGAAGATGCGTAGGGCGAGGGACGGGTCGCTGACTTGTTTCAGATAGTCTTGGACCTTGACCGCTGCCTTTTCAGTTATACTGATTGCCATATTCTCTATCTAGTCCTAGTTCAGGACTTCCTTTTTAACCCAATCGTAACCCCTTGCCTCCAGAACGTCTGCGAGCTCAGGTCCCCCCGACTTTACCATTCTACCATCGAGGAGGATGTGTACATGGTTGGGCTTGATGTATCGGAGGATTCTCTGGTAGTGTGTGATAATCATGACGCCCATTTCGGGGCCTACCAGCTTGTTCACGCCTTCAGCGACGATTTTGACCGAATCTATGTCCAGTCCGGAGTCTGTTTCGTCCAGAACGGCTATTTTCGGCTGTAAAACGGCCAGTTGGAGTATTTCGCAGCGTTTCTTCTCTCCACCAGAGAACCCTTCGTTGAGGTAGCGTGTTGCGAAGGAGTCGTCCATGTCCAAGAGCTTGAGTTTTTCCTTAAGGAGCTTTCTAAACTCCAGAACCGAGACCATTTCTTGGCCCAAGTCTCCTCTCTTTCCTCCCTGCCGGACGGAGTTGTAGGCGGTTCGGAGAAAGGTGGAGAGTGATACTCCTGGGACTTCGTATGGGTATTGGAATGCGAGAAAGACTCCTTTGCGTGCTCTAGCATCTGGCGCTAGGTTCAGTAATGTTTGTCCGTCGAAGCTGATGTCGCCCTTTGTCACCTTGTATTTGGGGTGTCCCATTATTGCGGAGGCTAGCGTGCTCTTTCCGGAACCGTTTGGTCCCATGATCGCGTGTATCTCGCCCTGTTTGACTTGAAAGTCGACTCCTTTCAGTATCTCTTTTCCTTCAATGGAAGCATGCAAGTCTTTGATTTCTAGCTGGCTCATTTCCTAATCATTCTACTTTCTTGTTTGGGTTCTATTCGTGGCTCGTCTCGTTCTTTCAGGTTCGCCAAGAGCGGCATGACGTACGTCATATTTAAGCGCACCAAAACTGCGCGGAGAATGTGTGTGAGTCTGTTCTCGGCCGAGTCCCGAGACCACAGTCCACACTTGACAACATCCAGTAATTTTCCGAACTGACAAGAAATCGAACAAGAGTTGCCTTCACAGTTCCGTGTCATTTTTCCCGTGGCGTCAAGGTCGGGAAATCTGTGACTATGAAGATAACCTCACAGTTACGCCCTGGTTATCGCTAGGCGAGAGCTAAGTTGTAATCAACCGCCTGGTTGGTAGAAAAAACGGCAATACAACTAACGCCCACAAAGATCAAGGGAAGCAAGTACCTACTGATTCCAAAAGATCTTGCACGGCTCCTCGAGATCGAGGACAAGAGCGTACTCAACCTGACCATTGAAGAATCGGAGACAGGCCAGAGACTCGTCTACTCAATTAGCCAACGAAACCACCACCCCGCGGAAAACAAAAACCCGGAAAAAAGCTAGCGAACAAAATGGGACTACTGCCCGAGTTCTTCATGCTGCTGGGAATCGACATCTTCCTAGCCATGAGCCTCCTAACCGCCCTCCTCGAAGACGAGCTGCCATCCCCCGTACAATATCTCTTCCAAGGAGCTGCACTTCTTGGACTTGGACAGCTCTTCATCAGCCGCGGATTCGTTGACAGCGGAGTATTCACCAAGGACCCGTCAGACCCGACACGATTCTGGATCAGCGTCATCTATCTAGCCTCCGCGGTCACCAATGTCGTCGGGCTCAACGCATACCTCGCATTCGTTCGCCACAAGATGGCTCTCGCAACCACGTTCTCAGGGACAGTAACAGTGCCTACAGTCATGACATCCGCCTTCTTCATCACCGCATTCGTTGGGACAGGTGGAGAAGTCGGCATCACGCTTGCCAGTCTCTCAATCCTGGGGATTGCTGCGCTGATCAGCGGGCTTAGCGTCTTCGGATTCCTACGACAAGCAGCAAAACACACCAGCAGTTCTCCCGCAATGACCCGGGGACCTCGCTTTCCGAGCGCTCCGGGCGCAAAGTCGTCCGCTACTGGGGTTTCAGAGAAGGTCGCGTCAACGCCTCTTGGCACGCCCTCGATATCTCTCCCTCTCCGTCTGCCAACCAGGCAAGAAACGGAGTGGGAGGAGGCGCCCGCGAAAAGCGGGGAGGGGGAGGTGAATTAGATTATGAAAAGCATCAAGGAAATTTTCAACCTTCGACACACAAAGGCTCTGAGATTAGCGGTTCTAATCCTATCAACACTACTGATCGGTAGCGCAAGTGCACTCACCTACTACTCGATCACCTCATCCGCAACAAACACGACGACCACGGCAAAAGTACAATTCGTTGCTGGAGGTGACACACCTGCAGGCTACAGCATTACCGCAGCAGGAACATTCGCCAAGATCAGCATCAGTGCGTATCCTAACGCGACTCTAACCTACCAGAAGGGTCTCAACATCAGCAACACCGACACCGTAGCACATTCCGTAAGGCTAAGAAGCATTCAGATTACTGGAGGATCCACATCGTACGCGGCGGGCACTTCCAAGATCGAATTCGACCTTGTCAACTTTGCCGGAACGGTACAGGCTTCGGTCACATACACTGGCGGTGGCTCCTGGACAACCACCGGATCTCCAACAGCATACTTCAGCGTACCTGCTAGCACAAACTGGACCATTCAGATAATCACAGCAGCTGACTCCGGCGCTTCCACAGGCGTTGTCACCGGCATACAGCTAGCGGTCGACGTGCAATAGACTCCTCTCTTTTCCCATTTTCCGTTTGTTGTAAGAACGGAAAGGTTCGATAATGTTGAATTCGAAGAAAGAAAACCTGGAATCGGGCCAGATAATCTGGCCTGACTCCACACTTTTTCTTTCACATATCCTTGTCACCATGTTGAGCGAGACCACAGGATCCAGGGGCCCTAGTTGAGGCAAGTAAAATGATTCTGAGATTGAGAATTCTTCAACTGAGACTTATGGTTGCCTTGTTTTTCATCGTCATTCTTGTCTCCTCAGTCAACGCCTCTGCCAGTTACCGTCTAACCGGAAGCATAACCACGACCACTAGTACGCCGAACGTCATTTTCCAAAGCGGTAACGCTGCGACCAGCACAATCTTTGCTGCTGGCACGAGCGCAAGGGTTACTACTCCAACAAGTCCAATTATCTACTATCCAATATCATACAATATCGTTACTGGAACGTATTCTTCCGGGACAGTGCCTGGAAGCGTTAACGTCACTGACTCTAACTATTTCGTAACCGCGAGCAGCACAGGGGCTAACCCCAAAATTGCAGTTACCGAATTCACCTTCTCAACATCCTCCACCACTCCCCACCAGCTCAATTTCACAATTGTAGAACAATACTCGGTCAGCGCCGCCGCTGTAACTATTCAGGTATACAACTATACCGCTGGGGCCTATCCCTCGAGTGGGCAGGGCTACCTCACGTACACTTCTTCAAGTACTGCTGGAACAGATGAGACCCAGACATTAATCATCACGACCAATCCACAGTTCTACACCTCAGCGGGTCAGGTGAAGATCATGATTACGGCGAGTCGAAATGGCGCTGGCTTCAATCAGAACTTCAACCTTGTCAGGCTCTACTACTTCCTGGAGACTTACGATTACGTGCTGAAGATCGTAAATCAGCAAACCACCTCGTACAGCATTCGACTAAACTCCACAACATTTTCGCAATCGAACATTGGACGGCAGAGTAACTTTACTGCATGGATTCATGACCCCGGGTCGCTTCAACTTCAAATAATTACCGGGAGTCCCGCAGTTCGAACAGGGGCGTTCTACACCCTGAGTTCAATGGCTACGGCCTACCTCGCGATAAGAGTCACAACGAGCGCACCTGGCCTTTCCACAATCGACTGTTTCCTTCAAGTCTACGTCCCAGGCACATCAACACACCTAGACTACAGGTTAACCTTCAAAATAGCCTAGTATGTCTTCAGCCCTTCGATGCAGCAGCAATAGGTCTATTTTTCCTCGCACTCCCTCTTTGAGCGTTGAGAAGAAGATGGGCTAGGCGATCAGCCTGCGAATTACTCAATTCTGTTAAATATTCAGCATGACCGACGAGCGTTCATGGATAAGATGGAGAAGTCTTCCGAGAAGANAAAAGGCTTCGTCAAGGAGTTCATGGATTTTCTTCAAACGTTCGGAATCATCGGTCTCGCAATCGCTTTCATCATTGGAGCCGCGGCATCCGCTGTTGTGAATGCGCTGGTCAAAGACCTCATAAATCCGCTTGTTGGTATCTTCCTTCCCAGCGGCAATCTTTCCTCATTGAATGCTACAGTTACGTCTCCCGTCTCACAGAAACCAGCAGCCTTCCTCTATGGCGATTTCATCTCTCAAGTTCTATACTTCATCATCATCGCAATAGTCGTCTTCTTCCTATACAAACAGCTCAAGCGAGCGGGTTTTGCAAAGATGTAGCCTCTAATCCCTNTCAACACGTTACCGCGGGGGATAGTAAAATTGTATCCCTGCGAGAATGTATTGTACGGCTATAGCAGCTATGAAAAGCGACATTATTCTGGCGATGACTGCNGAACCTGTCCTGCCTAACATGCGATAGATTCTATCGGTNTGCCTTAGAACGACCCAGCTGGCGAACATGACGATTACGATGGCAAGAAGGGCAACTGTGATCCCGAAGGTTTGAATCGAGATCAAGGTCAAGGTTATCGCTCCAGGACCGACTAGCAACGGGAAGGCAATTGGAAAAACCGCGGTCTCCTCGGCGGAAACAAGAGCTAGCTTGTCGAAACGTTCTCCGCGAAATATTATTTCAATCGACAGCAAGAGAAGGACCAGACCGCCTGCAATCTGAAAACTCTCCAGGGATATTCCGAATAGGAGGAGAACTTCTTGCCCGACCAGCGCAAAGACCGCAAGCAACACGGCTCCGATAACCGCAGCAGTTCTGAAGACCTTCCGCTTCTCATCAAGACTCATCGTTTTTGTCAACCCTGCAAAAATCGGAACTGGCCCTAAGGGGTCGACTATTACGAATAGCGCCACGGTTGCTTTCAGAAGGTCGAAAAGGAAGGCGTCAATCGAGCTCATTCTAGCACTTCATATTGCAATTGCAGTTCGAATCCTTGTGGTGGGCCGGGAGGGATTTGAACCCACGACCTTCGCCGTGTGAGGGCGACGTCCGTTCTGTGCAACCGTATGCCTACCAGGCTGGACTACCGGCCCTACGGGTGGCTCTGGAACGCGAGTATATTTCATCTTTCAAAACGGGAAAAACGGTGATCGAGTTCTTCTAGCGGAGAAGTCTGACGTTCGTACCTTGAGGATTTTCTTCTATGAGCCGAAACAAGGGAATGCACCTTCCCCCTGCTTTTTCTATTTTCACAAGTGCTCTTGGCGAGAACTTGAACGCCGCGATTGTAAGTTTCTCCTTGGGGATGCCTGATCCGAGTACCTTTCCAGGCACCACGATCACATCTCCCGGCTTGGCAAGTCTCGATACCTGCCCTAAGTTGAGGACGATTCTGGTTCTTCGGGATTTACCTAGGAAACTTGCGACCGTTATCCAGAGCGGGGCCTGGTGTTGTCTGCCTGCGCGCTTGAGATAGCTTATCGTGTTTAGCATTTCGGGGTTGGTAGGTCGGTGGTCTCGCATTGAAGGGTCCTCTTGGCAGGGAAGCGTCTCATCCTGAATCGGTACCAATAAAGCCTTTGGAGATCCAAACTTGCATTTCGAAAACAATTAGTGTTGACAGAGTCTAGTTTATCGTCTGGACCTTTAGAATCTCGGTTTTGCCAGACGGGCCTTTAGGGTCGCCCGCGATTATGACGATTCTATCGCCCGTTCTAGCAAATCTCATCCCAACAACCGTTTTCTCAGCCTCCCGAAAAATTTCCTCGCTCGTGCTGAACTCCTTAGTTAGTAGAGCTTGAACTCCCCAGGAGAGCAACAGCTGCCGCTGAACCTCCGGATGAGAGGTCAGGGCAATGATTGGGAGCGGGGGTCGGTATTTGGAGACAAGACGGGCAGTTCGCCCCGTGCGGGTCGGTGCCACAATGGCCGAGGCGGCGACTTGCAATGCTGTCTCGCAAGCTCCCAATGCTAGCGCGTCAGCTTGGCCGTGCTCGTACCATGCTCTACGCTGGGCTGAGATTTCCTTCGGGAGGAATCGCTCCGTTTCCTCCGCGACCCTTCCGAGGATCCGAACTGCTTCGACCGGATACTTGCCAATCGCTGTCTCTTCGGAGAGCATAACCGCGTCCGTGCCATCTATGATCGCGTTTGCGACATCTGTCACCTCGGCTCGGGTTGGCGTGGGTAATGCGACCATTGACTCTAACATCTGCGTGGCGGTAATCACGGGTTTTCCGAGCCTGTTGCTCTCATGAATGATTCTCTTCTGTATTATCGGGACAAGTTCGAGTCTGAGTTCCACTCCGAGGTCGCCCCTTGCAACCATGATGCCGTCTGATTCCTGGACTATCTTNTCGAGATCGTCGACAGCTTCCCTCTTCTCTATCTTTGCGACAACGAAGATATTGTGCCCACTGGTTTCCGCAACCTTTCTCGCCATTCTTATGTCGTCCGCTTTTTGGACAAAGGATACAGCGATGATGTCGACCTNGTTCTCCAGTCCGAACTTGATGTGCTCCTTGTCATCGCTTGTTATTGCGGGGACCCTGATTCTGAGCCGCGGAAGATTGACTCCTTTTCCTGAGGTCAGGTCACCACCGTTAATTACTCGCCCTTCGACTTCATCTCTCCTCGTTCGTAAGACTTCGATCCTGATGGTTCCATCAGCGAGGAATATCGTGTCGCCTTTCTTGACGGCTTTTGGAAGGTCCGGGTAGGCGATTGGAATCTTGGACTTGGCGTTGGTTGGTCTAGTCGTCAGGCTGATCTTGTCGAGCCTCTGAAGCCGAAGAGGTTCCCTAGCGAGTTTGCCTACTCGTAGCTTTGGTCCAGGCAGGTCCTGAAGTATGGCCACAGGGCGGTGGAGACGTTCGCTTACTTGTCGGATCGTCTTGATGGTGCGAACGTGTTGGTCATAGGTCCCATGTGAGAAGTTGATGCGTGCAAGGTCCATCCCGGATTGGATAAGTTGGGTCAGCACTCGGGCGGAGTCTGAGGCTGGGCCGATCGTGCATACGATCTTAGTTGCGATGGTGTTTGCTTTCGTTGTCAGTTGGTCGCGACCTGGGGGGAGAGCGGGCCCGGTTTGTTCATAACACATTCTCTCTCAGTTTAGGAAGGCCTGCTCAGTGAATTCGCTAGAATCTGATCCTTTGCTTGGGTGGGGGGCGCNGTCTCTAGAAATCGGCCNGTAACATTTCTCAGTAGGTCATTGTTGAAGGAAAAAAATCGTTTTTGTTTTCGAGGAGGTCGGCTGCCCGTTGTTGTTGGGATAGTTATTGGGCCGCGACCAGAACTTCTACTGGTTCGGGTTCTTCGGTGATAGCTCGCGATTGCTTCGCGAAAGTGTAGACAAGGGCGCAGCCTCGTTCATCGATCCTGAGTTCGACAGCTCCGGTTGGCGCGCCCATGATGTCCAGCAGTTCTGCGACGTCCTTTGGAACTCGAAGGTACGCTGATTGTTTGATGAATAACGGTTTCACGCTCTGGGTCAAGTCACATCTTCCGAAAGTGTAATTGTTGGAAGATCGAGTTCGGGGTTTCGGAACTCTACGTCCCTTGTGCGTGGTGCCTGGGGAGCAAAGGGCGTGCGTGTTCGTGTCTGTGCTGGAATCATGAGAACGAGCGTGCTCTGGATGGAAGCTACTACTACCCCTCTTTACTAGTAACGTGTAGTTTTAGTTGAGTGGTACGCTCTCGTNGCAAGGTCTGACGAATCCGGGAATATGTCAATCGGNCGGGTGAATGGGCTTAGCAACGATACTAGCTGTTCAATCCTTCAAAGGCGGAACTGGGAAGAGCACTGTCAGTGCCAATCTTGCGGTTACACTCGCCAGACTGGGCAAGAGGGTTGCTGTAATCGACCTTGACCTGGAAGGCCCGGGGCTACACGTGATCTTCGGAATATCTGACGCGGAGATCAGAGTGACGATAAATGATGTTCTCCAAGCTCCCATTCCCATCAGGGATGCGGTTCTCGATCTAACCCNTAGGCTTGGAATCGGATCGGGATGCCTTCTCTTCTGTCCAGCAGGCCACAGGCTCGAAGAAATTCTGAAAATGGTTGACACCGGCTTCAATCTCAGCCGCTTCAAAGCAGTTCTCTACAACCTAGCTACGGAATACCAGCTTGACTATCTCCTAATCGACAGCCACCCTGGAATAGAAAAAGACACAATCCTGTCAATGGCGGTCTGCGACGTCGTAGTTCTCTTGTCCCGGGTTGATCACCAAGACATGTTCGGAAGTGGCGTCATGAACGAAGTAGCGAGCCAGTTGAGGAAGCCGGTGGTTTTGATACTCAACATGATCCCTAGCAGTGTGGGAGAGAAGGAATCCAAGAAAATCGGAGAGAAAATAGCAAGCCTCTTCAATCTCCAAGTCCTAACAGCTCTACCCTTCAACTCGGACGTCTTCGAAAACCTCAGCAGAGGAGTATTCGTTCTTGAACACCAGAAAGATCCGCTCACCAAAAGATTCACAGAACTCGCCGAGAACATGGTAGCCACCATCGATCGGGCCTTGCAAGGCGGAGAAAGTTATGANAACGGATCTACTCCTCAGACTGTTGGCTAGCCCNTAGAGGAGCCTGCCCGATCTATTCAGAAGCGCTCGGCTAGTTTCAATTTCCGTTCACAAATTGAGAAGGTTGTCATCTGATTGTTGTGGGAATTGGATTCTTTCGTTTTGGGCGTTGGCTTTTGTCGTTCTTACAATCGTTGCTCCAATTTCACTAGGTCGAGCTAATGTTCAATCCAGCCCTGGGCAAATATGGTGTCCTTCCAAAGTCTCTATAACACCCCCATTTCTCTCGTAACCCGGCTTCACCTTGAGTTACCAGTTGGCAGACGAGTATTTCCAGCGGATCCACCAGATAATGTCACTACTAGACGATGAAAACGTAGAGATTATCGGCGCGATGAAAAAGTTCGGACCTCGAAACCTTCAGTCCATCGCACGAAAATCCGGCGTCCCCTATCCCACAGTCTACACCCGTGTCAACAAGCTCGGTACTCAGGGATTGCTCGACACTTGGACCTACCCCAACCTTGCCAAGATCGGATTGGCCCGGTCGATGGTTCTGCTGACTCCATCCCCAGGTCGAGAGGTCATAGCTAGCGAAGCCCTGAAGATTCCCGGCTACTGGCTCTGGATAGCAAGATGTACAGGCGAATGCAACGGATACTACTCGCAACATGCTGTTCCCGTGGAAAACAGACAGGACTTTGTTCAATATCTGGACCAGATAGTCTCGTCGGGCCTTGCCACGAGCTACAGGATCTTCTGGCTCGGCGACTACCACTCCCACATTCCCAACTTCGAATACTACGATTTCAAAAAAAGAGCATGGAGATTCGACTGGCCTGCATGGCTCAGCTTGTTTATGAGAGGCAAAAGCGTTCAGAACGGCTCTGAGGAAAAGGAATCGTCGAAGGATGACTTCGACAAGAACGATCTGCTGATCCTCAAAGAGCTAATGAAAGATGCTCGAAAGAAGCTCTCCGAGCTCTCGCAAATGATAGGAATGACGCTTCCCGCAGCCAAGTATCGGTTCGACAATCTGGCGAGACGAGGATTCCTACAAGATTACGTCATCCAGGTATTGCCCTATCCTCCGGAGATATCGGACCTCTACGAGGTCCGACTAGACTTCGGCGAGCACAAGGCGATGATAGCCAAAGAGAACTTCTTCAAGCGCCTACCGTTTGTCTTGAACTACTCACGAATCAAGGGGACCAATTCGATAACCCTTAGAGTCTATCTCCCTAGAACGGAGGTCAACAATCTCTTGACGTTGCTATCGGCTCTCGTCAGGGGAGGCGCGATAGACCGGTTCTCTTACATGTTGCTAGATCCTATGACGATACAATCTCAGACCTTCCACTACAAGGCCTATGAGGACAAGTCAGGATGGCGCTATGACAACCAAGAATACCTAGCCGCTCTCCGCAAGCTCGTCTCGTCCTTCGACAAGGCGGAAGCTCCTGCAGTCACCTTCCCGCCATCGAAGGGCTTACCTGTTAGTATGATGTAGTCGTAGTCTAATTCGGATTGGTTGGCTGTCGGGACTGGGTCGGCACTATTACTTAGCTATTGGAAGCTCGGGACAGGCGCAGTATGGAAAACTACCTTCATACCATCTTCCTTGTCGAACGCGGATGAGACTTTCCTGAGCTCTTCAAAATATGCTAGGTTGTCGTAGCGCCAACCAGTGTTATCTTCATAGAACTTGTACGCAAAGGTCTGTGTTCTGATAGTCATAGGGTCTAGCAAGACATACGTGAATCCTGCAAGGACTTCCCGTCTGGTCAGTGCGGAGAACATCGTGAGTAGATTATTCATCTGGGTCCGGGGAAGATAGATTCTGACGGCGATGGAATTGGCACCTTCCACCCGGGAAAGCGTCAAGACCATTGGAAGACTGCTCAGTACCTTCTCGCCAAGGGCCAAGCCCTCTCGCGTCTGGAAATCTAGTACCATCTCGTAGAGGTCGGAGATTTCCGGGGCGAAAGGCAGCATGTCGATGACATACTCGCGTATGAACCCAGATCGTGCCAGATTGTCGAAACGGTATTTGACCGCTGGCACTGTCATGCCTAACAGCTTCGCTAGTTCAGTCAGTTTTGTTCGGCCGTCCTTGATCAACTCTTTGAGAATGATCAGGTCTTTCTTGTCAAATGGAGTGGGCAGGAATGTCTCCTTGCGTTGAGCTTGGGACGGTTTTGCGGCTAAAGCGTCGAGCCAGTTGGACCAGTCGAATCTCCATGTTTTCTTCTTGGTGTCGTAATAGCTAAAGTCTGGGAGCGGCGACCCTGCTTCTTCTAGCCACAAGAGTCGGTATTCGGTTGCGATTTCTGACGCAACTATTCTTTCAAGGTACTGTTCGAAATCCCAGCGTTTGTCAAGGGGTATCGCATGAGTCGAGTAGTAGCCATTGCACTCTCCCATGCATCTGATGAGTCTTAACCAGTATCCGGGGACGCGCAGTGCTTCTGGTGCCAGTAGCTCCTTGCCCGGCTTTGTTGTGAGGAAGACCATGGCTCTCACCAGACCTAGTTTCGTGTAGTTGGGGTGGATCCAAGTTCGGAACAGTCCTTCTTTTTCGAGTTTGGAGACTCTCGCGTGGACTGTTGGTCGGGGAATGTTTGTCTTGTCAGCAATGAGTTGGAGATTTCTTAAACCATATTTTCTCATCGCCATGATGATCTTGATGTTCTGGTGGTCCAGGAAGGAGACGAAGCGATTGATCTTCTCCAAGTATTCTTCTGGGGCGATATTGCTCAAATATGGTCCGAAGACGACATGAGGCAGTCGGGAACTTTTCAAGGTTTTGGCTACATTGATATGGTCCCTTGAACTGGCAGACCTAGATCGTCCCCTCGGGCAAAAAGAATCACCTCGCAGAGTATTGGGTTAAGCTTTAACTTACGTTATTCTAAATATGATTTACAAGCGGAATCTTAACAATGCATTCGAGTTAGTCTTATCTCTTCTCGGGGCGTAATGTAGCCCGATGGTTGGAAACCAAGATGGAAGCGGATAGAGAGAGTAGAAACGTTCGCCTAAAGACGCGGAATGCCTGCTAAGGGCTTAGCCGATTCCTGTCTCGTGGAAACATGGTGGTTTCTCTAATGTTTTCCCGACCAGTCATTTTCATGGTTAGTCTCTCAAGACCAATAGACCAGCCTGCGTGGGGCGGGGCGCCATATCTGAAAGAGTCGACGTAGGACTTAAAGTTCTCAGGATTCAGTCCCTTGGACTTGAGCTGTTGAATTAGGAGAGTTGGAAGGTGTATGCGTTGGGTTCCGGAAGCGATCTCTAGTCCTCGATAGATCAGGTCGAATGCTCGAGACGTCTTACCGTCTTGGCCAGGCATGGCATAGAACGCTTTCTGTTCTGACGGCCAGTCGATTATGAAGAAAGCTTCCTTCGTCAGGAGCTGTGAGAGTCTCTTCTCCTGCGTCTTGGAGAAGTCGCTTCCAGCCTGTATGTCTTCGCCGTTTTTGAGTAGAAGTTCGATCGCGTCTTTGTACTGCACCCGAGTTAGTGGCAGTTGGAGTGGCTCGAGTTTTTGATTGATTTTCTCAAGCTCTTCGCTGGATGACGCGCTGATCTTCTTGATGCACTCGGCGAGAAATTCCTCAAGGACCTTCATGACGTCTTCGTCTGTTGAGAATGATTGTTCGATGTCCATCTGTCGGACCTCGTTGAGATGGGTTGGTTGTTCGAATTTTTCTGCTCTGAACACTGGTAGAACGGTAAAAACCTTCTCGAATGAGATGGCGCACATTTGTTTGTAGAGTTGCGGGGATTGGGCTAGGTAGGCGTCTTTCTCGAAATATTTGAGTGAGAAGAGTTCGGCTCCACCTTCGCTGGCCGAGGCAATGATCACCGGCGGTTGTATCTCCACATAATGTCGGGTGGCGAAGAATTCCCGAAAGGTTTGGAGGATCTTTGATTGAATCTTAAAGATGGCGTTGGATTCTTCGTTGCGGAAGTCCAGGAATCTCCAGTTCAGCCTGGTTTCTAGGAGCGTGTTCTGGACGCCTCTTGGGTCGAGGGGTAGTGGTGTCTCAGCTCTGTTCACCACTTCGAGCTGTTCGGGGATGACTTCGATTCCTTTCTTGGCGATCTTGCTCGACACAACTTTGCCTTTGACGAGGATCACGTCTTCCTGGTGAAGTATGCCAATCTCCTTGACAATGTCAGGGCTGACCTTTGCTTTGGGGGCGGTCACCTGAACGATTCCACTCATATCGCGCAGGAGGATGAAGGATATCCCCCCTAGGACCCTGACGTCGTGAACCCAGCCTGCCAAGACAACTACTTTGTCGATATGCTCCTTGAGTTCGGAGGTGAGGGCCGTCCGCTTGAGATGGGAGATGTGACTGGTTGGGCTGTTAGACAGGGCTGTTCAGCTTGGAATCGAACAATGCGCTTGTTCTTTTAGGGCTTCTTTTTCGGTTCTGTTAACTCTTCGTCGGTTGAGTTAGCTTCGGAGCATCGACTCCTGGGATTACCGTAGGCGTCGGGTTCCCCTTCACTGCTTCAACTGCTCCGCCTTGCGCCTCGTCGATCGGAGGCTGGGAACGTGCGAACCTCACCCGTCCCCGCCGGGCCAAGTTAACAGCTGCTACCATGTCCCGGTCCATTACCATTCGACATCTACCGCACCAGAGCTTGCGTTCTAGTCGTTTGTCCGATTGGAGTCTCTCCCCGCATCTCGGACAAGTCACACTGGAACCTCTGGTCTCACGCCTAGACAAACGGATAACCGGTAGTCCAACCCATCGGGCCTTGTACTCTATCTGTCGCTGGGCCTCGCCGAAACTCCAGCCGTTCATCCTACCCCGATACTTTCGACCTTGCCCGTTACCTTTACGGTAGAGGCAGCGTATGCCTTCGATATTTTCCAAAACTATCGCGGTCCTTTGCTGAACTGCAACAGCGATGATCCTTTTCGTCACATTATGAAGGAGGTGTCTTGTCCTGACGACTCTCCTGCCTCCATACTTTGATGCTACCACCTTTCTTATCCGAACATCATTCCTCTTGAAGGAGCTGACAATCCTAGCTGTGACTTTGGCTATTCTAACAGTTTCCGAGAGGTCGTAGTGATGGGTTTGATCGTCGTTTCCAACCGTCAAATTATAGAGATTACGGTCGACTCCCACCGTCGACGTGCATTCTATCTTGGGAGCGTCGCGGGCGATGCAAAGGCTCAGTCTGGTTCGCGTGAGAGTGAAAGAGCGAACGGT
>JGI25383J37093_10000143_pt1 | contig 14170 bp, 17 predicted proteins | sample GraSoi013_1_20cm_4_FD_37093 | JGI IMG/M metagenome (IMG submission 37093)
TCTTAGCTGAGATCTCGTTGATGTTGTTTGAAATCAGGCGAAAATTCTCTATGTTTTTTACCATCTCGGGAGATTTGAGAGCTTCAATGATTTCTCTTGCAACCATGGCAATATCCATCATTTTGCCAAAGGATTCTTGTACGTCGGGCTTTCCTGCCTGCCGGATTATTTCTACTGCGCCAAAGACGGTTTCTTTGATCTCTTTTAGCTTGCTGGTCTTTCCTCCCTCTATCATCTTAGGTAACCCCTAGAAGTAATGAGCATAAGATGACTTTGCCCAGAGCAAAAAAATTCTCTTTACCATCTACAAATTGCATTATTTGAATGGCGTGCTCTAACAATTTGGAAACTAAGAAAGAGTCATCCATACAAGATTGTCTCCTAGGATTTCTTTGCGATTACTTGATGATGCCACGTCAGGAGCTCGTCTTGCCTCTGGTTTGTCATTGTTACCAGACATTTCCCTTGCTACTATCTTTCTCCCGATAGAATAATCACTACCACATTTTGGGCAGTTAAAACTATTCCATCCAATTTGATCAAGAGCCACTTCTTCATCTGAATGGTTTGCGCAAGTAAATCTTTGCTCCGTCAAAAAGATCCCCGGGTGTTTTTCACAGAAGGAGTGGTTACATATAGTGCATACTTCACCGCAACGCTCAGAATAGGTATCATATCGTGACTTGGTTTTGCTCTCTATTCTTGGTATTCCTATCATGCCAGCACTTGGTAGAAAAATTATATATCAATTTAAGATGTTTTTGCGACAAAAATGTTGAAATAGGCAAGTGCAAATCTTACTCGTAGCTAGTCGGTAGCTAACGTACAAAAAATACGTATTAGTATTCTGGAACTATCAGTCATATGATTTTTATATGAATTTTATGTAGAACAAAGACACTCGGGACTAAATTTGAATAAAATTAACGCACCAAAGGGTCACCATATAAAAGGCATCTTGATTGTAGCTCTAGGGGTTGCGGTAATATTCGTTGGATTCAAGGTAGCTTTTGGGGCAGGAAGCCCATTTTATATAGTCTCAAGCGGTTCAATGACTCCAGCCCTTGGGGTAAATGACGTAATTTTGGTGCAGCAAAATGTTCCATTTGATAATATAAAAATCGGCGACGTAATTGCCTTTATCAATCCAAGTGACCGAGGTGAGCTCATAGTTCACAGGGTTGTCCAGATAATAAGCCAGGATCCATTGGAGATAAGAACAAAGGGTGATGCTAATGCAGATTCCATTGCTGGAATAGACCTGCCAATTACAAAGGATAATTATATCGGCAAAGTTGCCTATGTAATTCCGCAAATGGGGTACCTTGCAAAAATATTCCATCCCCCATTAAACTATGTCGTCATTGCTGCAATTGGGGGAATAGTCGCAGTAATACCATTCTCGCGACAGAACTGAACAGAAGGATTTTTTGTTAACCAAAATCCAATACAAGATATCTTAATACCAACTGAATTCTTTTGATACCCTACTTTTGTGCCAGATTGATAGTATTTTTAGCGGAATTCTTAGCTTCGCGGTTCCAAATATATCGAGATCACTTTGGTTAGTCCCCAGTTGGTAATAGTGATGTACCAGTTTCCTGTCTCATACGAAGGTGAAGTAGGAAAAGAAATGACATACGAACCATCAAAGTTTGTGCTGTAAAGGAATACGGGCCAGGACTAGTAGATGACATGTAGATAGAAAATCCTCTACTTGCTCCCTCGTTGGTTAAGATTCCAATATCCTGCTTGATACGACTGGGAAGTAAAATAATATAGTTGGTAAGAACCATCAGAACTAGTCATAGTAGCAGCGGTGAATGTTTTACCCGACGGGCTAGTCAAAGCTGCGCTAACAGTAGTATAAGGTTGGGCTATTCCAAAGACGCGAATATGGCCCGCTAGCTTATCTAGTATTTGCAGTGGCAGTTATATCGATAATATTTCTTACTTCAGGCTATATTCAAAAGTATAAGATCATATGAGAATATTTGTACGTAACCTGGAATTGACGAAGCAAACTATTTTGTGTCTTTATGCAACCTTACATAGTTTTATCTTTGGGATGCGTTATAATATTACAGGTGAAAAAATGAGTAGTGTAGAAAACGTACTTAGGCATTGCGACTGTGGCATTTGTGGCCACTTTATGGAAAAAGAATGCCTAGAAAAAGAATGTAGATGCTGCCTGAATTTCCATGTCAGGTCAGGACCAAAACTAGGCAAACAGTAGAAGTCTCAAAGTCATAAAGTCATAAAGCAGCCATGTTACATGATTTTTTATTTTAGGGCATTTCATTGAAGACTATAATAAGTTAAATGTTGGGCATTGATATTGTACCGCAGTTGAAATTCGACGAGTTTTGGAGTCTACTGGCAACCGAGTTGGCATCATCGAAGAAATTTTCCCTTCTATCACAATCAAAGGAATTTGAGGCAAAATATTCTGGAGGAAGAATACTTGTAACCACATCAAGCAATAGCTTGTGGGCAATTGAAAGGTCGACTATGCACGAAATATGGGACAAGGCAAGTGCCATTGAAGAAACTAGGAGGTATGTCGGTACAAATTACAACCAGAGTACAACTAGGACTTTGTCGTATATCCTGACGCTAATCAAGCATTTTGTAGCCAACAGAAAGATGGAATGACATTCTGATAAATATAATAGAGAAGGACTTGCCGGGTTATACCATGGAAGAAAAAAAGAAGATGAAGTCAAATACTGAAGATGAATATGAGAAGTCACTAGCTTCCGAAGACCCGACAAAAGTAACAAAAGAAGACCTGGAAAAGTTTGCAAAAGAAGCTGCCAAAAAGTTTAAGTCGCTGTCATAAAAATAAATAGAAAAAATGGTATACAAAAATTTTTTGAAATCAGCAATACTCTAGCAATATACATCTTTTAATAATTGATGGCCATTATTTCATTTATTGACTCTTCCAGACCGGTGTCCTATCTGCAGAAGAAAATTCACAGAACATTCAGAATTCCAAGATAAAATATGCAAAATCATTACAATAAAGGAATTTGCGGCCTACTGCCCTGGCTTTGATGTGCAATACAGACCTTCATTTGAACTAGATTGAAAGATTTCCAGTCAGAGCAGTCTTATCGCTTCATCTCTGGGCAACGAGACCAAAGTTTCCGTTCTTACAACCTCTCCGCCTGGCAGCCAGAGTTTTATTGCATCCTTTGGATCTTTCCCCTCAAAAATCCAGACGGAATCGTATCTTCCCAGAGTCCAGTATGTACCGATTACTTTGACGTCAGGAGGTAGGTTTTGCATTATTTTTTTTCCCACTTCTATTACGTCACTTGCTTTCTTTCTGAATTTGATCAACGTTATGAAAATCATTGCTATCTCAATGTTGCTACAATTACTTAAGATTATTCAACGAGAGGTTTTCCTGCTCAATTTCTCTCTATATCGTCTTCTGTAAGGTTTTTTGTACTTTTTCTTCTCCATGGCATGGTGTCTTATTTTTCTGGCAATGGTTCATTGTGGTTACACCACAATATTTCATTATCTAAGAATTTAAAAAAAGTTCTATCTGAATAGGACGATTGTGATTATTCATGCTCCAATCATTGCACTGATTGTCATAAATAATACGTTAAAGGCAATGACTTTCTTAAACGAAACACGCACCTTCGCTCTCCAGACAGAGTGTCTTTTTATTTCAAGTACGACGACCATGAAAAGATAATTCGTAACACTATCTCATACGCCTTAATCAGCTTAATTGTAGATATAAGCTGAATCGTGGTTTTCTGCTAAAAAGACAGGTGCTTAGATGCATAGCTAACTCTATCATATATCATGTTGTTCAAATTGATTGTATGGCGTTTGCCTGGTGGTCTAATTCGGCAGTGACGTTTCGAGATATGGAAACTACAGAAATTCCATGTCCACGATATGCCAGGCAATGCAAAAACATACCTTCAGAATGTATGAGAAAAAAGACAAGCTTATTCTGTTTTAACAACGTCAACTGAACTACAAGTAACTGTGGTTTGCCACTGATGCCTCTTTGAAAGACAACTTGAAGAGAACCTAGAAGAAAAATTGCTAGTAAAGTTAGCAAAAGAAGACCTCATAAGATCTGCTTCAGCTTGTTCGAACGGGGAAAATACAAAGACGCAATAAAAAAATATGACAAGATTTTGAAAAATGACTCATCATACATACAGGCGATCTACGGCAAGGCAAGTTGCCTGATTACATTAGGTAAATTCAATGAGGCAAGACCATATGTTGACGAATTGATCCGTCGATGCCCAGATGATCATGAAGTCATTGAAATGAAATCAGCCTTGGAAAGGAATCTGCATCTAATGAGCCATACTACTGATCAATTCTCTTATTTGACTCGAAACAAAAAAAAGGAAAAAGTTGGGGTTTAGTTTTTTCTATTCCACGTAGATATCCAAGAGTTGACGATGTTATGGTTTAGCTCTGCAAGTGAACTAAAAGTAGCATTTGCTGCTTTTACGTTCTGTCGTGTAGCATCCAGGCTAGTCGTTATTACTTTGTTTTGTACGTCAACTGCCTTTACAACCTCATCAGTAGTGTCCTGAATGACTTTGATTGTTGCCTCTGGTGCTCTTGTGTCTATGCCAATCTTATGGACAAATTCTTGCTGGCTAGAAATAGCGGTGCTAACAAAGTTTGTCCAAGCTGCAAGATATTCTTGCTGGAGATTGGTAAATGACTGCAGATACTGTGGAATTACCTTCTCAACATTGCTATTGATTTTCTCAAAGCTATGTCTTGCTTCCGCAAAGATATCCCTTGTGGGCTCTTTTGTATTGCTCATGGAACCTCTATTTGGTATCTATAATATAAATCATTGGTAATGATAGGTAACCAGAGGTAATGGAGACCAGAACCCTAATTTTGGGCCAGGATAATTTTGCAAAATATTATCACCTTGATTTACGCAATTTTTTATAGGATCTTGATTTTACTTGGCTGTGGAAGGGATTCTAACTGGACTGTTGAGGGTTCTGCGGAACAAAAGAATGGAGGTTTCTGACACGAACAGAGAGCTAGCCCAGGTTGTGCGTATAGATTGCTCCATAGTTTTGGATTTAAAGTAGACCAATGACACAAAATGAAAACTCTACAACTTCCATTAATTGTAATCCTTACAACTGTATTCAGCATCGGCATTAGCGCGGCATGCCCTCAATAGGCCTCGGTTTTCTTTTCAAATGCAATGATCGAGTTTATTTTAGACCGTATTCTCATAGGATTTGTAAAATTGGACTTGTCAAACATTGTTTTGAGTTTTGTCTCCGTGGCTGTGTTGTTATGCTTAGTTTTGAACTCAGGTCTTGCGTTTTGGCAGCATGACAAGAGACGAAAGCCAGGTTCTGGCTAGTTCAATTCCTAAGGCTTCACAGAGCATCAAGTAATACTTATCACATATAGTTCAAGCTAGATTGACTGGAGCTTCTATCAGCCTCTCAGTTTACGTTGCCCTGAAGACCAGAGCGATGTATCCTACGAGTACCCCGCCCCAAATAAGACCTGCCGCTTCCCACATGGATAGAGGGTTATTACCTCCGCCATATCCGCCCGCTTGGGGATTTACTACGAATATGGTCACTAGGCTGCAGATCAACATCAGAGCCACCGCTATTGGAAGATATCCATAGTGATGTTTTCGTTCAAACTCTTCAGTTCTGCCTCCATACGTGGACATGGAGTAATTATATGTGATTCACCGATATACGGCTATCTATGATTCTCATCGTAGTAGGAAATACTGGATAATTATCTGATAACCGTTTCACCGATACCGCTGGATGCGATTGTTTCTTGCCCTCTAAACTATTATATGTCTCAGACAATGCTTGTACTTCAATAAGGAGACAGGCTGTAACGTAGATGTGGGAAAAAGACAAAAGATCGATAAGACTCAAGCCAATACTTTTAATTGCCTTGTCCGCTGTTTTCATTCCAGTTTCTTACGCCTGGTATGATACACTTAACAATTTCAATTGTAAAGAATCAACATCGACTACGAACTATGCCAATACAAATCCAACATTAGACAAGAGAAATAATTGCCCTCAGGAGACTAATTTTCACTGGATTGCATTTTATGGCATTAATGGGATAATCTATGGTATGCCATTAATCGTACTGGTTCGAAGAACCAAAAGAAAACGAAATCTGTAGTGAAGAAATAGAACATTGATACAGAATATTCTGTCAAATTATTTTTATGATAAGTGATGGTATACAAGCTGTGCAGAACCGTAGCAGATCAGAAATCATTACGTCGATACTGGAAACTGCAAGAGAGGGGACTACAAAGACAAAGATGATGTACAAGGCATATTTATCACAGGTACAACTAGTTGAATATCTGACTTTTTTACAAGAACATGGCCTTGTGAGATGTGAAAAAGGAACTCAACTCTATAAATTAACAGAAAACGGACGCAGTTTCTTGAACGCATGGTAAAGACAGCCCGGAGCTGATTTGACTATGATAGTAATGGTTTCAATTATAGTGAAAGTTTAAGCTAATTTTGTAGAGACAGGATAAACTGCAAACGTCAAAGTGGTTCCAGATAGATTAGAATTGGTCTAATTACCATCAATTTGTCTCAATACAATCAAGAACTCGATTTTTAGGTGGTCAATCCTAAATTGTTACAGCCGAGACATTAAGTATCTTATTTTTAGGATCATGATATAAAATGATGACAAGCAGTAAAAGGATGAAGTTTGGCTAGATGCAAGATTTGTCATAAAGAGAATGTAGACACCATTGATGACTTCTGCATGCAATGCATCACCGAAAATAGAAAGCAACCTCGGAAAAAAAGAGGTGTTGTAAAGATACTAGCTATTGTAATAATTTGTGCAATTTGTCTATATGGGCTGCAGTATATCATAACGCCGCTTATTACGCCAAATATCCCCAGTGTAAAGGGTTCAGCTCCACAAACAATTGGTCAGATACAAAGTAAGATATCGGAGCTTGGTGCCTCACTACAAAGTCAGGCAAGCTCTGCCGCAGATTCGCTCAAACCAAAGCCAACTGCCACGCGCGAAGAATTGTATCAATATGCACTGAGGGTAGTTAACGATGATAGAGCTGCTAAAGGGATTCCTCCTGTAACACTTAGCAATACGCGTTCTGCCCAAGAGCATGCCGATAATATGCTAAAGGTACAATATTTTTCACATTGGAATTCAGATGGTCTCAAACCATACGTGACATATACAATGCTTGGAGGTAGGGGTGATGTAAGAGAAAACATCAGCTACGTGGTGGCTCACTGCTTTTCAGGAAATTGTTACGCTAATGCATTTGATCCGTTAAAGGAAATAAAAGACAGTGAATACAATATGGTGTACCATGACGCGTCATCAGACTGGGGCCACAGAGACAATATCTTGGATCCAAGTCATACTGCTGTTAACTTTGGAATAGCGTTTGACAACAATCGTTTCTACTTTGTTGAACATTTTGAAAACAATATAATCAGTTGGCATGCTGTACAACTAGTCGGAAGCGAACTACATCTCTCTGGGTCATTACCAGCATTATATTCATTATCGCAAATACTTGTTTACACTGATCCTTCCCCTACCACACTTTCAGCCAATGATCTTGATGGCCGTGCGCCATACAACTTGGGACACTATGATTCAGGAACGCTTGCAGGCATCATGGCTCCCAAACTTTCACCTGGATATTATTACACAGAGTGTTCACCTGGCAAAATAGAGATCCAGTCTACCAGTGAGAAGAATTGTGTTGACTATATTACTTTCGAAAATACGAGCAACGCTGCAGACGAAATGGATATGACCGTAAATGTCTCAAAATGGATGGGCTCCGGCATACATACGATTTACGTCCAGTTGAAAAAAGCAAACGGAGATGAAACAAGTTCTTCATCTCTTACCATGGAATATTTGAAGTAGTTCCTACTAATTAAAATGCGTTAGCAATAATTATCAGAAGATACTATATTAACGGTAGATCCAAGCCTTACAAGACTCAAGCCTTTGGGCTCAGCTTGTAAAGTCTGACAATTTTTTCTGAAACTCTAATTTTATTGTAACTGTACAAAAATATTAAATTGATAGAAACAATTTCTGTAACACACGATTTAATCGTCATTTCCAAAAATGGAAAATTGTAATTTTTAAAATATTGCTGGTCTTTAATACTTAGTTAACTTGGTTAAGTTACAAAGCTACGCAATCCCTTTTATATCAAAACTTATACCCAGTCCATGCAACAAACAAAAATGCAATATGCTGCATTGATGGCATGTGCTTTGCTGATTGTTCCAGCTGCTGCGTTTGCTGACAGCGGTTACAATCAACAAAATCAAATGCCAGTAGAACAATCATATATGAATGCTGTACTTGCACGAACTACATGTCAGGCAAACCTTGAAACTGGCTCTACCAGTGCTGCAATATCTGATATGCAAAGCATAGATCAGACTACAATAAGCTCTGATTCAAATAAGATAAACACAGATTTGCAAGCACTAAACACAGATGCTAGCAACAAAGACAAGACCCAGTTTAAGATCGACTTGAAATCATTTAGGACAGATTCAAAAACTGCCACATTTGATCTACGTTCTGCAATCAAGAATGCAAAACCAACAAGTGATGAGAGAACAAAGTTAAAAAATGATCTAAGTAATCTGAGGTCTACTTACAAAAGCTGTATGTTTACTGCAGGTCAACAGTTTGCAAATGCTAGAGTTCTGGCATACGGTATAGGAATACAAAGGGTGCAGAACAGGACTAATACTCTCCAATCAAAGGGAGTAGACACAACCCAGCTCAACCAGCTAATCAGTCAGGCACAAACAAACCTTGGCAACTTGGCTGCGGCCCTCTCTTCTGCTACCAATTCATTACAGCTAAAGGCTGCGCTGCAAAGCTATTGCCAGTACAATGGCTGCAAGAGTGGCATAAACTTCCACTTTGCCGCTCAATCTACACTGACAGCAGAACAAGCTGCACTTGATAAAATAAAATCAAATCCAAATTCCGGACAGTACAGCAGCCTGATAGGACAAGCACAGACAGATCTTACCAATGCCCAAAACACCCTACATGCCGTTGGCACAAGCAAATATCAGGGCACACAACAGACAGATGTCTGGAATGCCTTGCATGATGCCCACGGTATCATAAAACAACTATGGAGCGAACTTAACGGACACGGCCATAAGAGCGCAAGTTCATCTTCTCCAAGATCATCTGGTTCATCCGGGCAGTAATACCATAGGTTCTCCTTTTTTATTTTTAAACAAATCATAACTCAGATGAAAACTAGTATAGTTTGTAACCGAACCTTAACAGGATTCCAACTTTTGGGTTCAGACTTGTGAGGATTGGGATTGGAAGGATTGAGAATATGGATTACAAAGTAATTAACAAATCAACAGCCATGTCTTTGAATTATTTTCAGATATATGAGATTTGAAATAAAAAAATTTAATATTTTCAAAAGTGAGAAGATCTACTTATATATTTCTTCAAATCAATGACCACACGGATAGTATGAGAAATATGAGGAAAATTCCTATTGTTACAATTTTGTCATCTTCATTTCTATGTCATCTCAATCTGAGGGGACGCGTGCAAGGGATGAACAAAGAACGATGGAAAGGAATCTGATTTATGATGGATGACAAAGTCCAATGGACTCTTGGCCTTATAGAAAAATTGCTAGAAACGGGAATAGGTGAGCCATCAAGGCTTGACGCAATCAAGTCTTCCCTAGAAAATGGCAGGTCAGTTTATCAAAGCGACAAGCAGTATCTGAAAGGAAAATTCAAAGAATTACAAGGAAGGCAAATANCNNAAGTCTCAATTAGTAAATCGGCAGACTCCANAATTAGTGATANTGCAAGTCAGGGCAATAGACCCAAGATGCCATTAGAAAATGATTATCCTCTGATGATTCTCAAGAGTCGGCTTGCCAAGGGAGAGATTTCTGCTAAGGATTTTGATTTTCTCAAGAGAAAGATTACTGAGAGCGATTCAGATAAAGTACAAAATGATATTGATACAAGATTGAATTATCTGATAAATAGAATAGAGAAATTAGAGAAAAGAGTAGGCTTGGGGCGAACAGAAAGCGATTTGGAAGGATCTCAGCGAGATACGGAATTTCAAATCATAGAGCTGGACGATGAAGCAAAGTCTACGATCCTACATCATCTCAAAAGTATACGATGAGATTATCAGTCTCTATCACCATTTGGACCGTTCATTTTGCTAGCGATGAAATTTGAACAAATGAAATCGTTAGTGGAAGTTGGTTGAATGCGATCAATTCATAATAATGTGTCAGGCAAACAGGTTCACATGATATCGAGGTTGGGATTCTGATAAGAGATCATCCTGCTTGCCTCAATGAATATTTGGTTTTAATTGTTAAAAAGGAACGCGCATAATTCATCAGTAAGAGCGCAAAGTCCGTGCTTTGGTTATGGTCATGGTCTTGAGCAGTTTCCAACAACACACAATACTCTACAAGAAACAAGATTGATAATTCTATAACTTGATTATTCTCTGATGGACAAGGAACTTTATCGCTGTAACAAAGTCGTCGTCAGATATCTTGCCTTCAGCCCACCAACCTGCAATTCCTCTTACCCATGCCGGAATTCCATTCGATGATACCATTACTCCTGAATATTAGTCAGACTAGGGCTTGAAGATGTACCAGATGCCGGGCTATTTTGAGAGTTATCGCCAAGACCAGGATCTTTGTTCACACCAGGATCATTTACGTTTCCGCCTACGTCAAGATTGTCGGAGGAACTTGAGTTATCGTCTTGATTGTTACTATTTTGGGGGGGAGGTAATCTGTTCTCATTCGGATTTACAGTTCCAGATGGCTGCACTTGCTGTGAACCGCAACTCTTGAGGAACGCAGCAAACTTGTCCGGGGGTTGCTTTAGTGATGAAAAAGTTGGCAGACATATTTAGAGTATTCTTAAGAGACATAAGGTTCCAAGCAAAAATATCTTCGAAGGCTTGGACCTAGGATTTGCCTTGACAGGAGACTATCTAATTCGTTGTAATGGAGGTTCAGTAACAGTATTTGAAATTGAGATTAAATCTGATAAAGTTTTTTCAACAAAACAATACGGGAATTATGAAAATCCAAGTCCAAGACACCAATAGCTAATTTCGAAAATGTGTCTTGTTGATAGTAATATAGTCGTCTTTAATAGGCGTCACCTCACACAAACCCTCTCGTCTGAAGTGATCCCCGCTAATTAATACTGGCTTTTAGCAAGTGATTACAATGGGACACGGATACTAATTCTCGCATAACTCTTCCTCCTGTCACTTCATCCCAAAGTATTCTTCGAACAACTTCAAGATATTCCATACACGCCTTACATGCGTGCGAGAGGAGATGTTTGCTGGAGATTAGTTGTCTTGTGTTAAAGTCCGGCATGTTTGTCATTTAATCACAATTATTTTGCAAATCATTTAAGACTTGCTCAAGATTATTCTACAAGAATGATTCGTATCTTTTGTAAGCAAGTTTTATTTGATATCACGCCTTTTTCATGATTGAAGCTGTAGGCAAAGTCATTTAACCCGAGCACCACATCATTTTTCCCTACAGTTTCATTTGTCAAAAAGAATGGGGATAACAACAAAGCTGGCAATATTATTAGTTAGCTCTGGTTACGTCGAATCTGTGTTTCGTTGAGCCAAGAGGAATTTGTATCTTGACCTTGGCTATCGCGCTTTTCACACTTGATGATATCTCTTCTGTCTTTGATACCACATCCTTTCCCTGTACTTTGGAAATGGTATCCTTTACGTAATTAATCGAAGTTTCAATTTCTGGTCTTGCCACTTGAAGAATATTTGTATAGAGAGCCATGCCCACCATGACTACAGCTCCTATTGCTATACACATGGCAATTCCGTTTGTATTCATGGAAGAATAATGTGACTTCTTTCATAAATCCTTGACGTACGATTCCTCACGAACAGTAGATGTTATTATTTTTCTTCTAGACCTAGAATATTTTCATTTGAAATGGCATCCTAATCTTGTTCTAAAACTATAGTTAACNAGTTTACACTGTGTGATTAATAAGAGGGTTTGGGATTAATATTTTACAGGTGGTAATAGCCTCCAAATGATTGCCTCGTCTCATAATGAGAAACATCCGACACTAGACGAAATGTGGAAAGTGATTGAAGATTTTGGTATCAAGCGAGAGATAGTTGAGAAACACTTTAAAACCAACGAAGCCGTCTCCGACTTGTATCGCCGCATCGAAAAAAAAGTGCATGCCAAAAGAGAACAAGAGATGATTACACGCCTAAGATTATATGTTGAAAAACTCAAGAGCAACGAGTTTTTGAAAACATTGGAAAAAGTCAGTCAAAATAAGGAAAAGTAGACTCGAGGAAATTCATCTGGTCTCTTGTTTCCGTCAAGAGAATACTTGGGTTGTCTGACCGCAAAAAGTGCACTTGTCTACAAACTTGTTTATCGGTGTCCAATTGTGTTTTCCATCAGGTGATTTAGGGCATTTGTCAATGTCACCCATATCTTTTCGCACACTGAGAAACATGGACTCTCCAGCATGGTTTTCCTAAAATATTGATACATCTTAGATGCACAAAAAGTCTAAGATACAGGCATTTTCTATGTTCCATTCAAGTATCCTGACCTTTTCCAACACAACCATATCTGTTTCATGTCTATTTCTACGAATCATCTGAAAAAAGAAATCTAATTCTACGGGGTTGTTCTGCTAGATCTATAAAGTAGAAAACCTACGCCAATCTTTTAAATTATAAACGGAAATTGAAGCTATTCTTGAAGATTCTACTCTTAGCAATTGCACTTGCATTATCATTGATTAGCAATCCAGCTTTTGCTCTCAGTGTTAACCAAACATTTCCTGTTTCTGGCACTGGTTTTGCCGTTTCCGATGAGATAATTTATCCAGGCAATGACNCCAGATGTAGTACAGAGAGTGTGGATTCTCTTCCAGAAAATACGGCTTTGGAATTAAGAGTGGCAACTAAACCTGCGCCTTGGTGTAAAATACGCGTGTGTATACCAACTGGTTTGCTTGATTCAGCAAAACCTGATGGTACCAGACTCCCATTTCTTATTTCCGAATCCGTAAATGACAGAGTTACAGCTTCCTCTCCAATTGAAGTAAGTCCTTTTACTCCTTGTAATGACTTCGATAGGGAATTGGAATTTTTATTAAGCCCTATTGGTTCACCAGTTGAAATTAAAATAGTTGGCACTCAATGGCTAGGAGCTCCAGTGCCTGAATTTCCATATGTAATTCCAATCTTGCTTGTCAGCCTTGTTTCATTGCTTGCGTTTTACAGAATAAGATCTGGAAAATGAAAACTCTGCACCTATAAACCAAGATCTGACTAAGATGGCTTCGTAGAATTGATACGCAATACTTTTCATCTTTCATGCAGTCTTAAATATTGCCGATGGTCACACCATGGAAGGCGGTATCTCTTGTTGTGTTTCTAATGCTATCTACTTCTCTTGCTACGGCTCAAACGCCTAACAATTTGGTACTTGCTCCACTAAAGCAGCTCGGATCAGGAATTGCTCAAAAGGATATTTCATGCAGACAAGGCTTTGAGCTTATACTAAAGTCTGAAAACAACTATCCCATATGCGTAAGGCCACAAACAGCGAAAAAGCTTGTTGATCGTGGCTGGGCTTTGCCCGCACCCTCGTACACAAGCAATACTTATAGTCAAACAACTTTTACACCGAATCAGGATACATATTCAGTAACAACACCTCCTCAGGTGGTGGTGACCGATATTTCCTCAACAATGCCTGGCATGATAAAGATATTATCTGTTAAGATGCATCCGGCCATATTGGAAGTTGGAGATCAGCCAGTTTTCGCTGTTACATTTAAGAACGTGTATGACAAACCAATTTATCTGCATGGTGACTGCGCGTCTCCACCATTATCCTATACCATACATCTTACATCTGGTGCAGTACAGTATCCGAGTCATAGCATGAGGTGTCCAACTCGAGCAGGAGTCGTGCAACCTAATCAAACATATACGTTACTGGGAGTCAGCTCTCCTCTGTTAGGTAATTACAGGATAACAGATTTGG
>JGI25383J37093_10000155_pt1 | contig 13724 bp, 8 predicted proteins | sample GraSoi013_1_20cm_4_FD_37093 | JGI IMG/M metagenome (IMG submission 37093)
CCGCCTCGAGCACGTCCGACTCTGGGCGCTCGATGCCGACGCGGCGCGTCCTGGCGAACGGCACCCGGGTCGTCGTCCAGGAGTTCCATGCCAGCGACGTCGTCGCCGTCCAGCTCTGGGTTGACGTGGGCGGACGCGACGAGACGTCGCCAGAGCTCGGGCTCGCCCACTACCTCGAGCACATGCTTCAAAGGCACGGTGACCCGCGCTCCGGGATTCGTGGACCGCGAGGTCGAAGCTCTCGGGGGGCGGATCAACGCGGGGACGTCGCTCGACTATACGTACTACCACGCCCTGCTTCCCCCGCCGCGCACGGTCGCCGCCATCGAGATGCTCGGCGACATAAGCGTGAACTCGACGCTCAGCGAGGAGACGCTCGACCTCGAGAAGCGCGTCGTCCTCGAGGAGATGCGGCTCGGCGAGGACAACCCGCGTCGCCACCTCTCCCTTCGGCTCTACGAGCTCCTCTTCGACGGCCACCCCTACGGTCGACCGGTGATCGGCACCCGGGAGATCATCCAAGGGCTCTCGCGGGAAACGCTTGTCGCCTTCTACCGGAGGCACTACGTTCCCGAGTCCTTCGTGCTGGTCGTCGTGGGACCCGTCGTGCCGTCGGCGGTGCTGGCGGCGGCCGAGCGCACGCTTGGCCGGCTGCCCCGCAGCGGGCTCAAGCGGCTTCCGCTGCCGGCGCCCGCCGCCGTGCGCTCGAAGCGGCTCGAGGTCGAGCGGCCGGGGACGCAGGCCTATCTGGGCATGGCATGGCTCGGCCCGAAGCTCGATCACGCCGACACGCCGGTGGTGGACTTGCTTATGTCGATCCTCGGCCAGTCGCGATCGTCGCGGCTGCCGCAGACTCTTCGCGAGAGGCTCGGCCTCGTCAGCTCCGTGACCGCGGGCTACTCGCCCCTCGAGGCTGCCGGCGCCGTCACCATCACGGCGCAGCTCGAGCCGGCGAACCTGGCACGCGCCGAGGCGCAGATCCTGGCGGAGCTCCAGCGCGTGCGTGAGCATGGCGTGACCGACGCGGAGCTCAGGCGGGCCGTGACCGCGGCCGAGGCGCGTGACGCCTTCTCGACCGAGACCGCGGAGGGCCGTGCCTACGCGTTCGGGCGCGCGGAGACGATCTGGCGCCTCGAGGAGGAGCTCGCGTACGTCGATCGCCTGCGTTCGGTCACGCCAGACCAGATCCGCTCGGCGGCTCGCCGCTATCTCGATCCCGAGCGCTACGATCGAGTGGCGTTCCTGCCGCCCACGCGATGACGTCCAGAGGGAGCCTCGCCAGGCTCGGCCTCGTCCTGGCGCTCGTCGGGATCCCCGGCGCAGCGGCGGCGCAGCCGCCGGGCATCACGCGCCACCTTCTGCCCAACGGGATGACGGTCATCGTGCGCGAGAACCCGGCGGCGCCGGTCGTCACGGCGTCGCTCCAGGTGCGGGCCGGCTCTCGGTTCGAGACGCCCGAGATGGCCGGGATCACCAACTTCCTGCTGCGGACGATGATCCGCGGCACTTCGCGGCGCTCGGCCACGGAGCTCGCCGAGGCGGCGGAGGAGATCGGCGGAAGCCTGGACGCGTCGGGCGAGGTCGAGTCCGCGGAGATCCGCGGCGAAGCGCTCGCGCGCCACTGGGAGGGGCTGCTCGGGCTCATCGCCGAGGTCGCGCTCGAGCCTTCGTTCCCGGGCGAGGAGATCGAGCGAGAGCGGCGGCTCATCCTGAGCCAGATCAAGACGCGTGCCGAGACACCCTTCACGCTGAGCCTCGACGCCCTGCTGCGGGAGCTCTACGGAAGCCATCCGTACGCGTGGCCCGGCCTCGGCCTCCCGTCCGCCGTCGGGCGGTTCGCGCGCGGCGAGCTCGTCGCGCACTATCGCGCGGTGTTCCAGGCGGAACGAGTCGTGCTCGCGGTGAGCGGCCAGGTGTCGCACGCGCGCGTCGTGCGGACCTCCGAGCGGCTCTTCGCGAAGCTCCCGCGCTCGGGCGCCGGCGAGGTCGGTGCCGCCGCGCCCGCCACGCCGGTCGGCGCACGGCGCGTTCTCGAGCGGCCGGCCCAACAGGCGCAGGTCCTCGTGGGCTACCTCGGGCCCGGGCTCAGCGATCCGGCGTATCCCGCCGTCCGCGTGCTGGGCGCCGTGCTCGGCGGCGGGATGGCGGGCCGACTCTTCGTCGAGCTCAGGGAGAAGCGCGGGCTCGCCTATGCGCTCGGGGTCCTGATACCGTTCCGGACCGGACCCAGCTTCTTCGTCACGCACCTCGGCACGGCGCCCGAGAACTCCGCCGCGGCCGAGGCGGGTCTCCTCGCCGAGCTCGAGCGCATCCGACAGGCGCCGGTCGGCCGCGAGGAGCTCGCGCGGGCGAAAGCCTACCTCCTCGGGAACTTCGCGCTCGATCGGCGGACGAACGCGCGACAGGCCTGGTACCTCGCATTCTTCGAGGTGATCGGCGCGGGCTGGGATTTCCCCGAGCGCTACGCGCAGGCACTCGACGCGGTCACGGCGGCCGATGTCGAGGCCGCCGCTCAGCGGTTTCTGGTCCGCCCGACGATCGTCGTTCTCCAGCCCCCTGGCCGATGATCCCGATCAGCGACGACGTTCCCAGCCGCACGCTTCCGTTCGTCACGATCGGGCTGATCACGGCGAACGTCCTCGTGTTCCTCTACCAGGCCTCGCTCGGCATGAGCCCCGATCCCCACGCGGCCGGCGTCGTCGAGGCGTTCGTGACGGAGTTCGGGGCGATCCCGTGCCGGCTCAGCGGGAACTGCTCGGTCGCCGACGCGTTCCCGCACCCCTTCGTCACGATCTTCACGGCGATGTTCCTCCACGGAGGCCTGTTCCACGTCGGCGGAAACATGCTCTACCTCTGGATCTTCGGCAACAACGTCGAGGACACGCTGGGACACGGACGGTTCCTCCTCTTCTATCTCGTGTCGGGTGTCACNGCGGCCTACGCCCAGACGCTGGTGAACCCCCACTCGACGGTGCCGATGATCGGCGCGAGCGGCGCCGTGTCCGGGGTCCTCGGCGCCTACCTGCTCCTGTTCCCGTATGCACGGGTGCTCGTGCTCCTGGTCTTCGGGTTCTTCGTCCGATTCGTATACGTTCCGGCACTCGTCGTGCTCGGCTTCTGGATCGTGGTCCAGTTTGTCAGTGGCCTGATCACCGTCAGGGCGTCGGCGCTTGGCGGCGGCGAGACAGGAGGGATAGCGTGGTTCGCGCACATCGGCGGGTTTCTCACGGGGATCGTGCTGCTGTTTCTGCTGCGGCCGCGGCGGGACGGTCGCCTATAATGAAGGGCGTGACCAAGCCCGCGGCGCGCGTGCGCATCGACCGCCTGCTCGTCGAGCGCGGGCTCGTCGAGAGCCGGGAGCAGGCNGCCCGCCTCATCCTGGCGGGCGAGGTCCTCGTGGACGGCAAGCGCGTGAGCAAGGCCGGCGCCCTGGTCGCCAGAGACGCGGGCGTCGAGCTCCAGGGGCGCTCGCCGTTCGTGAGCCGGGGCGGCGAGAAGCTCGCCCACGCGCTCGACGCTTTCCAGATGAAGGTCGCCGGCCGCGTCTGCCTCGACGTGGGCGCCTCGACCGGCGGCTTCACCGACTGCCTGCTCCAGCGCGGCGCCGCCCGCGTGTACGCCGTGGACGTCGGCGTGGGCCAGCTCGACGCCAAGCTGCGCAAGGACCCCCGCGTGGTGGTCATGGAGAAGACCAACGCGCGGGCGCTCGACCCGCGGATCTTCGGCGAGCAGCCGACGCTCGCGGTCATCGACGTCGCGTTCATCTCGTTGGAGAAGGTCCTGCCCTCGGTGTTCGGCGTGCTCGCGCCGCGCGGTGAGGTCATCGCGCTGGTGAAGCCCCAGTTCGAGGTGGGGCGCGAGGCCGTGGGCAAGGGTGGAGTCGTCCGGGACCCGGCACTCCATCGCCAGGCGGTCGCGCGCCTCGCCCGGTACGCGGTGCTCCGCGGCTGGCACGTCCTCGGCGTCACCGCCTCGCCGCTCCGGGGTCCGAAGGGCAACCGCGAGTTCTTCCTTCACTGCTCGAGCCACGGGCGCACGGTGAGCGACCTCGAGTCCATGATCGACAAGAGCGTCGAGGCGCTCGCGTGAAGCGCGTCGGCGTCGTGGCGAAGCCCGGCGCGGCGGAGGCGCGGGCCCCGGTCCAAGAGCTTCTCGAGTGGCTCCGNGCGCGGGGGCTTTCCGCGGTGCTCGAGAAGGAGACCGCCGGGCTGGTCCCGGCGGCCAGCGTCCCGTGCGTGACCAAGGCGGAGCTGCCCGCGCACGCGGACCTGCTCGTCGTCCTCGGCGGCGACGGCACCCTCCTCTCCATGGCGCGCGCGGTCGGCGACCTCGGCGTGCCGCTGCTCGGCGTGAACCTCGGCGGGCTCGGATTCCTCACCGCGACGACGCTCGACGAGATGTTCCCGGCGCTCGANGCGTTGCTCGCGGGCCGGATGGAGGTGGACGAGCGCATGATGCTGACCGTACGGATCGTCCGGAACGGCCAGCGGCTCGGGGAGTACGCCGCCCTCAACGACATTGTTATCACCAAGTCGGCGATGAGCCGCATCATCGACCTCACGGTGTCGGTCGAGGGGCAACACGCCACCTCGTACCGCGCCGACGGCCTGATCATCTCGACGCCGACCGGCTCGACCGCCTACAGCCTCTCCGCCGGTGGGCCGATCCTGTTTCCGACGATGGACGCGATCGTGCTGACGCCGATCTGCTCCCACACCCTGACGAACCGGCCGATCGTCCTCCCCGGAATGCATCGGATCGAGGTCACGCTCATGGCGGACCAGGACGTCATGGTCACCGTGGACGGCCAGATCGGGGTAGGCCTCAGGGAGCACGACACCGTGGAGGTGGTGAAGGCCGCCGCGCGGGTTCGCCTCGTGCGTTTCCCGCAGAAGGAGTTCTTCTCGGTCCTCCGGACCAAGCTGAAGTGGGGGGAGCGCTAGGGCGTCTTCCCCCGGATACGACTTGAGCGGCGGCCGCGAGTGACCTAGCATCGTTCTCGATGCTCCGCGAGCTTCGCATCCGAAACTTCGCCGTCATCGAGAGCGTCGCCGTGGAGTTCCGCCCGGGGCTCAACGTCCTGACCGGCGAAACCGGCGCCGGAAAGTCGATGCTCATCGACGCGATCTTGTTGGTCCTCGGGGCGCGCGCCCAGACGGACGTGATCCGGAGCGACGCCGACGCCGCGACGGTCGAGGCGGTCTTCGACGTCGAGCCGCGCGGCGCCGTGGCCGCGACGCTCGACGAGGCGGGGCTCGCGCCCGACGACGGCGTGCTTGTGGCGCGGCGTGAGCTCAGTCGCTCGGGCCGCCATCGTGCCTTCGTCAACGACGCGGCCGTCACCGTCGCGCTCCTCGAGCGCCTGGGCGACCACCTCGTGGAGGTGCACGGCCAGCACGAGCACCAACGCCTGCTCGAGCCCGCCCGCCAGCTCGAGCTCCTGGATCGCTTCGCCGACGCGGAGGAGCTCCGGGAGCGCGTGGCGGGCCTCGTGGCGAAGTTCCGCGAGGCGCGCGCCGAGGCGGAGCGGACGCGCGCCGCCGAGCGCGACCGGGCCCAGCGCGAGGACCTCCTGCGCTTCCAGCTCTCCGAGCTCGACGCCGCGCGCCTGCGTCCGGGCGAGGAGGAGGAGCTCCGGCAGGAGCGTCGACGACTCCAGCACGCCGACAAGCTCACCGCGGGTCTGGCCGAGGTCGCGGCGCTCCTCGACGACGATCACGAGTCGGCGACCGCGCGGCTCCACCGCGCGACGCGCATCCTCGGCGACCTGGCGCGTCTCGACCCCTCGATGGCGGCGCCCGTCGAGCCGATCGACGCGGCTCGGGCGCAGCTCGAAGACACCCTCGCGGCGGTCCGAGCGCTCCGCGAGTCGGTGCCGCTCGAGCCCGGCCGCCTGGAGGTGATCGACGAGCGGCTCGACGCGCTCACCCGCCTCAAGCGGAAATACGGCGATACCGAGGAGGCGATGCTCAAGTTCCGCGACGAGGTCGTCGCCGAGCTCGACCGGCTCTCGCGCCACGAGGAGATCCTCGCGGCCGAGGAGCGGCGGCTCGGCGAGCTCCAGGCCGAGCTCGGGCAGGCGGCCACGGCGCTCTCTGAGCGGCGGCGGGCCGCGGCGGAGCGTCTGGGGCCCGCCGTGGAGCGGGAGCTGCGCGCGCTCGGCATGGAGCGCTCCCACTTCCGGATCTGGCTGGAACGGGCGGAGCTCGAGGGGGTGTCGCCCCGGGGGCTCGAGCGGGTCGAGTTCCGGCTCTCGACCAATCCGGGCGAGGACGTGCGGCCGCTCGCGCGCGTGGCGTCTGGCGGCGAGCTCTCGCGCACGATGCTCGGGCTGACGACCGTGCTGGCGAAGGCGGACCGCGTGCCGACGATGGTCTTCGACGAGGTGGACGCGGGCATCGGTGGACGTGTCGCCGCGGTCGTCGCACAGAAGCTCGCGGCGGTCGCGGAGGGCCGTCAGGTGCTCTGTGTGACCCACCTCGCGCCGATCGCCGCGCGCGCCGGCCACCACGTGCGCGTGACCAAGACCGTCCGCGCGGGGCGCTCGCGCGTCGCCCTCGAGGGGCTCGCCGGCGACGCCCGCGTCGAGGAGATCGCGCGCATGCTCGCGGGCGAGCGGGTCACCGACACCGCGCGCGGCCACGCGCGCGAGCTGCTCGGCGCATCCGGACCGCGCGAAAGGCGGGCGTGAGTCGCGCGATATGCCATAATCGATTGTGATGATCGACGCGATTCTCCGGAAGATCTTCGGCACCAAGCACGAGCGCGACGTCAAGCGCATGATGCCCACGGTCGAGGCGACGAACGCGCTCGAGCCGTCGGTCCAGGCGCTCGGCGATGCCGAGCTGCGGGCGAAGACCGACGAGTTCAGAAAGCGCCTCGAGGCGGGCGAGTCGGTCGACGCGCTGCTCCCCGAGGCGTTCGCGGTCGCTCGCGACGCGGCCCGGCGCACCGTCGGCATGCGCCCCTTCGACGTCCAGCTGATCGGCGGCATGGTCCTCCACGAGGGCAAGATCGCGGAGATGGCGACGGGCGAGGGCAAGACGCTCGTCGCGACACTCCCCGCGTACCTCAACGGCCTCACGGGCCGCGGGGTCCACATCGTCACGGTCAACGACTACCTCGCCAAGCGCGACGCCCAGTGGATGGGCCCGATCTACCACGCGCTCGGCCTAGGCGTGGGGGTCATCCAGCACGAGGCCTCCTTCCTCTACGACCCGGCCTACGTCACCTCGGACATCCGGATGACGGCGCTCCGGCCGTGCACCCGCCCGGAGGCGTACCGTGCGGACGTCACCTACGGGACGAACAACGAGTTCGGCTTCGACTACCTCCGCGACAATATGCGCTTCACGCTCGACGAGCTGGTCCAGCGGCAGCTCCACTACGCGATCGTGGACGAGGTGGACTCGATCCTGATCGACGAGGCCCGAACGCCGCTGATCATCTCGGGGCCGGCCGACGAATCGACCGAGCTGTACTACAAGCTCGACCGCATCATTCCCAGGCTCAAGCGGGCGGCGACGATCGTGGAGGGCAAGCTCTCCGAGGTCGAGGCGCAGAAGGAGGGCGACTACATCGTCGACGAGAAGGCACGCGCGGTGGCGCTCACGGAGCAGGGGATCGCCACCTGCGAGCGACTGCTCTCCATCGACAACCTCTACGACCCGCAGCACATCACGATCCTCCACCACATCCAGCAGGGGCTGAGGGCGCACGCGCTCTTCAAGCGCGACGTGGACTATGTCGTCAAGGACGGCCAGGTCATCATCGTGGACGAGTTCACGGGGCGGCTCATGCCCGGCCGCCGGTGGTCGGACGGCCTCCACCAGGCCGTCGAAGCCAAGGAGGGCGTGAGGATCGAGCGCGAGAACCAGACGCTGGCGACGATCACGTTCCAGAACTACTTCCGGATGTACGGGAAGCTCGCCGGCATGACTGGCACGGCCGAGACGGAGGCCGAGGAGTTCGCGAAGATCTACAAGCTCGACGTCACGGTCGTCCCCACGAACCGTCCGCTCGTCCGGGTGAACTACCCGGACGTCGTCTACAAGACGGAGCGCGAGAAGTTCAACGCGGTCGTCGAGGACATCATCGAGCGCAACACGCGCGGCCAACCCGCGCTCGTCGGCACGGTCTCGATCGAGAAGTCCGAGCAGCTCTCGAAGCTTCTCAAGAAGCGCGGAGTCCGCCACGAGGTCCTCAACGCCAAGTACCACGAGCGCGAGGCCGAGATCGTCGCCCAGGCCGGCCGTGAGGGGGCCGTCACGATCGCGACCAACATGGCGGGCCGCGGCACCGACATCCTGCTCGGCGGCAACCCGGACTTCCTCTCCAAGGAGATCCTCCGGAAGAAGGGGCTCGACCCGGCCACCGCGGCGTTCGCGGAGCGGGCCGCCGCGCTNGCCGAGGCGCNCCGGATCACCGAGCCGGAGCACGCGCGCGTCGTCGCGCTCGGCGGGCTCCACATCGTCGGTACGGAGCGTCACGAGGCGCGCCGGGTCGACAACCAGCTCCGCGGCCGCAGCGGGCGCCAGGGCGACCCCGGCTCCTCGCGCTTCTACCTGTCGCTCGAGGACGACCTGCTGCGGATCTTCGGCTCGCAGCGCATCCAGAAGATCATGGAGCGCCTCGGGATGGAGGAGGGGGAGCCGATCGAGCACAAGCTCGTGACGCGCGCGATCGCGACGGCGCAGAAGCGCGTGGAGACGCACAACTACGAAATCCGCAAGCACCTCCTCGAGTACGACGANGTGATGAACAAGCAGCGCGAGATCATCTACGGCATGCGTCGTCAGATCCTCGAGGGGGAGAGCCAGGCGGAGACGATCGCGGAGTGGATCGAGGACTTCGTCGCGGGGACGCTCGACGGCTACGCGCCCGAGGGCGCCCACCCCGAGGACTGGGACCTCGGCGGGCTCGGCGAGGCGCTCTTCCGCTCGTTTGACGTGCGGATCCCGGCCGCGCGCTTTGGGGAGGCGGTCTCGCGCGAGGGGCTCGCCGAACTGGTCGGCGCGGCGGTCCGCGAGCGCTACGCGGAGCGCGAGCGCGAGCTCGGCGCCGACCTCATGCGCGCCCTCGAGCGCCACGAGATGTTGGTCGTCATGGACACGCAGTGGAAGGACCACCTCCTTTCCATCGACCACCTGAAGGAGGGGATCGGACTCCGAGGCTACGGCCAGCGGGACCCGCTCACCGAGTACAAGAAGGAGGCGTTCGACCTGTTCCAGGACATGGTCGAGCGCGTGAAGGCAGCGGTCGTCGAGCGGCTGTTCAAGGTCCAAGTCGTCCGGGACGCGCCGATGGAGCTGCCGGCGATGGCCGCGTGGGCGGACGCGCGCGAGTCCCGCGGCGAGCTGCCCGGCGCGCCCGAGCGCGCGCCGGCTCCGGCCGCCCCGCGCCCAGCCCCGCGGACGGCGAGCGGAGAGAAGGTGGGCCGCAACGACCCGTGCCCCTGCGGCTCAGGCAAGAAGTACAAGAAGTGCTGCTATCTGAAACAGGGCGCCTGAGGAACGTCGCGCACCGAAGCCGTCGCACGCCTGTTCACGACCCCGANCCGCAGCGCCGGGCGCCTACGCGTCGACCTATGGGGTCTGGAGAGCGCCCGGCCCCCACCGCTGGTACATTTCCTTTGGGCGCAAAGGCCCGTCCGTGTTAGAAAAACGTTATGCGTCTTGAGTCGATCGCGCTGCACGGATTCAAGTCGTTCGGCGAGAAGACCGTCGTGCGGGTCCTGCCCGGCATCACGGGGATCGTCGGGCCGAACGGCTGCGGCAAGTCGAACATCTCCGAAGCGGTCCGCTGGGCGCTCGGCGAGCAGAGCGCAAAGTCGCTCCGCGGCCAGCGCATGGAAGACCTGATCTTCCACGGCTCGCAGTCGCGAAAGCCGGTCGGGCTCGCCGAGGTCGAGTTGACCTTCCGCAACGACGGCACGCTGTCGGTGCCGTGGGCGGAAGTGTCGGTCGCGCGGCGGCTCTACCGCACGGGCGAGAGCGAGTACCTCCTCAACAACAGCGCCGCGCGCCTGCGGGACATCCTCGACCTTTTCGCCGGCACCGGCGCCAACCCGCGCGCCTATTCGGTCATAGACCAGGACAAGCTCAACCACGTCCTGACGGCGAAGCCGCACGACCGGCGCGTCTTCATCGAGGAGGCCGCCGGCATCGCGCGCTACAAGCAGCAGCGCAACGAGACGCAGGGCAAGCTCGACGCGACCAAGCAAAACCTCGTCCGCGCGCGCGACGTCATGGACGAGGTCAAGCGCCAGCTCTCCTCGCTCGAGCGGCAGGCGAAGAAGGCGCAGCAGTACAAGGCGCTCCAGACCACGAAGCGCGACCTCTCGCTCGTGGTCCTCGCGGCCGAGTACATGGCGCGCGTCGCCGAGGGCGAGCGGCGGGCGGCGGAGCTCAGCCGCCTGCGCGACCAGGAGCAGACGCTCCGGACGCGCGCCGCCAAGCTGGCGGCGCAGGAGGCGCAGCAGCGCGAGCGACTCCAGGAGAGCGACCATCGGCTCTCGGACCTCCGCCAGTCGGGTCAGAAAGTGCAGGGCGAGCTCGAGCGGCTGCTCGAGCGACGCGAGCAGATGGGCGTCCAGCTCCGTGAGCTCGCCGAGGAGGCGCTTCGGCTTGACGAGGAGACCCGCGCGACCGCGGATCGGCTCGGCGCCATCGTCGGCGAGCGCGAGGCCGGGCGGCAGGCGCTCGCCGAGGCGTCGCGGCTCACCGAGGAGCGCGCGCGGACGGCGGACGCGCTCGCCGCCGCCCTCGAGCGCCATCGCGAGACCCTCGCCGCGGAGCGCGACCGCGCCGAGGCGACGCGGCTCGAGCAGATCCGGGTCGCCGCCGAGCGTGTCGACCTCATGCGGCACGCGGGGGAGCTGCGGGAGCGTGCGGCCCAGCTCCGCCGGCGCGCAGAACGGCTCGCGGCCGAGCTCAGCGACGCGACGGCCGAGGCGGCGGGGATCGACGCGCTCCGCGCGAGCCTCGTCCAGGCGCGCGACGTGGCGCAGACGGAGCTCGGCGCGCTCGCGGGCGAGCGCGCGGAGCTCGCGACGCGGCTCGCGGCGGAGGAGCGGCGTCTGGCCGAGGCGGAAGGCGCGCTGGCGAACGCGCGGGTCACGCTGGCGGCTCACCGGTCGAGCCTCGACGCGCTCGCGGCGCTCGAACGCGCCCGCGAGGGCTACGGGGCGGGCGTCCGCGCGGTGTTCGACCAGGAGCACGCCGAGGCGCTGACGGGCGTCGTGGGAACGGTGGCGGATCTCCTCGAGGTGCCGCTCGGCATGGAGCGCGCGATCGAGGCGGTCCTGGGCGAGCGCCTCCAGTGGGTGGTGGTGGAACGGTTCGAGCACGCGCGCGCGGCGGTCGAGTACCTCGGGGCGCATTCGCTGGGGGCCGCCACGTTTCTTCCGCTCGAGCACCTCCCCCCGCCGACCGGGCCGCAGCCGGACGCGAACGACGNGCGCTGGGTGGCGNGCAACGTGGGCGCGCCGAGCCTGAGCCTCGTCCACCACCTCCTCGGGCAGGTCGCGATCGTCGAGCACCTCGACCAGGCCGAGGCTCTGTGGCGGCGGAACGGCGTGGTGGCGACGTATGTCACGCCGGCCGGCGAGGTGCTCGGGCCGACCGGACGGCTCCACGGTGGCGGCCAGGCGCGGGCGGCGGACGTCGAGCACTCGCTACTCGCGCGCAAGCGCCGGCTGCGCGAGCTCGACGACGAGGTGCGGCGTGTCTCGACGAACGTGGACGAGACACAGGAACGAGTGGCGCGGTTCGAGACCGAGGTGTCGGCGATCCGCGGGCAAGTCGCTGAGATCGAGCGGACCCTCCATGCGCGAGAGGCGGAGCGGCTCGCCAGCGAGAAGGACCTCGAGCAGGCGACGCGGGAGCACGACCGGGTCCACCGGCATCGCGAGACGATCGAGGTGGAGGCGCGGCAGGTCGCGCTGGAGGCCGAGGAGACCGACGGGACGCTCGCCCAGCTCGAGCAGCGGGTCACCCTTGCGCGAGACGCCGAGACCGCCCACGAGGCGCGGATGGCGNGGCTCCGAGAGGCGATCGAGACCGCCCAGGTTCGGGAGACGGAGCTGGTGGCGGAGACGACCGCGTGCCGCGTGGCCCTCGCGTCCACCACCGAGCGCGTGGAGGCGCTGGGCCGGGAGCTCACGCGGATCGACGACATCGAGCGTGACCTCACCGCGCGTATCGACCAGGCCCGCGCGCGCCAGGCGCAGCTTACCGACCGGCGGGCCTGGCTCGCCGAAGAGCGGGAGCGCACCGACGCGAGCGCGCGCGAGATCGCCGTCGAGCGGGACCGGATGGACGTCGAGGTTCGGCAGGCGGCGGAGNGCCACGAGGGGCTCGCGGAGGAGCTACGCGCGATCGAGGCCGACCNGCGGGCGGTCGACGGAGACCTCGGGCGGCTCGTCGCCTCGATCCACGAAATCGACCTCGGGGCGACCGAGTGCCGCGTGAGACGCGAGGAGCTCGCCCAGGAGGCGTGGCGAGCCTACGGAGTGGACGAGGCGGCGCTCGCCGCCCGGCACGACCCGGCCGGCGACCTCGAGACGGTGCGGGGGCGGATCGTCGAGCTCGAGGCGAAGGTGGCCGCGATCGGACCCGTGAACCTCGTCGCCGACGACGAGTACCGTGAGCTCGACGAGCGGCTCGGGTTCCTCCAGACACAGCACGACGACCTCGTCGGCTCCATCAAGGACCTTGAAAGGGCGCTGCGTGGCATGACGCGCACCGCGCAGGAGCGTTTCACCCAGGCCTTCGAGGAGATCAACCGCCACTTCAAGGAGCTCTTCGAGCGCCTCTTCGAGGGNGGCCGGGCCGAGCTCCGGCTCGTCGAGGCCGAGGAGAGCGGCGATCCGCTCGACACCGGCGTGGACCTGATGGCCCAGCCCCGAGGCAAACGTCTGCAGTCCGTGACGCTGCTCTCGGGTGGCGAGCGCGCGCTGACCGGGTTGGCGCTTCTCTTCGCGATCTTCTATTTCCGGCCGAGTCCCTTCTGCGTCCTCGACGAGGTCGACGCGCCCCTCGACGACGCCAACATCCATCGGTTCCTGCGGGTGCTCCGTGAGCTGACGAGCCGGACCCAGTTCCTCGTGATCACCCACAACCGGAAGACCATGGAGGCAGCCGACATCCTGTACGGCGTCACCATGGAGGAGCCCGGGCTCTCGAAGCTCGTGTCCGTCAACCTCAACGCCTCCGCGAGCGCTCAGTAAGTAGGTGAAGAAGCTGACGAAATAGGCTAGACTCGGCGGCGAGCGCAGGTATGCCGTCGGTCGGTTCGTATCTTCGTGGGCTCCGGCAGCGGCGAGGCGTCTCCCTCGACGAGATCTCTCGCTCCACGCGTATCCCCCAGCGTTATCTGGAGTCGCTTGAGGGAGACGATTTCGCGCCGCTTCCGGCGCCCCCTTTCACCAGGGGGTTCATCCGCGCCTACTGTCAGGCGCTCCACGAGCCCCCTGACGAGGCGCTCGCCTGCTACGACGCGGACCGTGCGGGGCGGGTGGGGCCGCACGTCGCCCAACCGCACGACGCGGCTCTACCGGAATCGCAGAGCCTGCGCGAGTCGCGCACGCCCCGGGAGAGCCGTGGTCGTGGGGTGCTCCTCGTGAGCTTCGTCATGCTCGTCGTCTTGGGTGCGGCCCTTTTCGCGGTGACGCTCGCGCTCCAGCCCCCAGGCGCGCGCCGCACCGAGCAGCGGACCTCGGAGTC